>Ga0182027_10001232_pt1 | contig 42790 bp, 33 predicted proteins | sample 712E1DmetaG_FD_121300 | JGI IMG/M metagenome (GOLD analysis project Ga0182027, IMG submission 121300) | Permafrost microbial communities from Stordalen Mire, Sweden - 712E1D metaG (Illumina Assembly) | ecosystem: Environmental > Terrestrial > Soil > Wetlands > Permafrost | place: Sweden...
CGATGAACGTCAGCCTCTCGCCGAGGCGGACGCGTTCTCAGCTGGGCCCGCAGAAGCCACGTCCGCCGAAGCAGGCGGATGAGGTCGGCGGCCTGACCGTCCTGCAGAACCGGCCCTTCCTGCTCCTCTGGCTGGCCCAGCTGTCGACGCAGGTCGGCGGCAACATGGTCATCTACGGCCTGACGATCATCATCAACGCCACGTACCACTCCAACAGCGCGGTGGGTGCGCTGTTCCTGAGCTTCCTCATTCCGGCGATCATCTTCTCGGCCCTGGCCGGCGTGTTCGTCGATCGCGTCGACAAACGCCACATGCTCGTGGTGACGAACATCTTCAGGGGCTTCCTGTACCTGGCGATCATCTTCGTCGGCAACAACCTGCTGATGCTCTACCTGCTGATGATCCTCGTCTCGACGGTGACCACCTTCTTCGGTCCGGCCGAGGCGTCGATGATCCCGTTCCTCGTGCCCAAGAAGCAGCTGCTCGCCGCCAACGGGCTCTTCACGCTGACCATGAACGTGGCCTTCGCTCTGGGTTTCGCGCTGCTGGGCCCGTTCCTCATCGCGCTCGCCAGCGCGCAGCTCCTGATCGTCATCGTCGCCGCGCTGTACTTCGTGGCAGCGATCTTCTGCTGGACGCTGCCGTCGTCTCAGGCCGCCACCACCACAGTCCCGGCGGGCCAGACGGTCGCCGACGCCGAGCGTGCCGTCGAGACGATGGTCGGCCAGTTCGTGGAAGGCATCACCTACATTCGAGAGCACCACAGCGTCGGTTGGTCGTTGTCGTACCTGGGCATCACCGGTGCCTTGATCGGCATCCTGGGGACACTCGGGCCCGGCTTCGCGACCAAGACGATGGGCCTCGGCGAGAAAGACTTCGCCCTGATCGTGCTGCCGCTCGGACTGGGGATCGTGATGGGCATCCTCTTCCTGAATTCCTACGGACGCTACCTGCCCCGCCGGCGCACCATCGAAGCGGGCATGATGGGGATCGGCGTCCTGCTGGCACTGCTTGCCTGCGCGGGGCCAATCTCCAATTTCCTCGAAGCTCGGGCCGCCTCGTCGGGCGTCGCCGATGCCAGCCGGGTAGTGTCGCTCCTGTCGCTGGTGATGGGTATCGCCTTCCTCGTAGGGGCGTTCTACGTCGTGGTCGCCATCTCGGCTCAGACCCAACTGCAGGAGGAGCTGCCGGAGGATGTCCGAGGCCGTGTCTTTGGCGTCTTGGGCATGCTCGTCTCGATCGCCAGCCTGGCCCCGATCATCATCGTGGCGCCTGTCGCGGACCTCGTCGGGCGCGAGCCGGTGATCCTGGTGGCGGGCGGCATCGTCTTCCTGTCGGGGCTCGCGAGCGTCCTGAGCTCCCGCTCGCTCGGGGTCGAGGACGCCGCCAGGGCGCCCTCGACCCCGAGCGGTGCACCCGTGGATCCAATGACCGGGGCGACGTCCCCAAGCGACTTCACCACGTCGGCCGCAACGGTCCCAACGCCGGCCCTTTCCAAGCCGCCTCGGCGCGCGCGTAACAGGGCGCTCGAGGACAGCGAGACACCCTGATGACGGTCGGCGACTCGGCACCTACCGGTCCCTCGGCGGAGCCGTCGGTTACGCCGGATGCCTGGCGCGCCGCGGCTCTCGGGATACTCGGCGGCGGCTTTGCCCTCGGCCTCGTATCCACCAACAAGCGCCTGGGCGGAGCAGTGCCACTCATTACCGCCGGCATCGCGGTGGGCTGCACTATTCCGATCGCTCTGGCCTCGCGGCGCCCGCCGATAACGCCTCAGCGCGCCGCCAGAGCGCTGGCCGGAACGGCACAGAAGCCCTCGTTCAGCATCGTGGTCGCGGCCCGCGATGAGGCCGTGGTGCTGCGCCGGCTCGTGGCCGATGTCAGCTGCCAGGACTATCGTCGGGCCGACGGCTCGCCGCTGTTCGAGCTGATCGTGGTCGACGACCGCTCGTCCGACGACACCGCGGCTGTGGTCGCCGAAGCCGCCGCCGAACGGGGGATCGCAGCAGTCACTCGCGTCGTATTGCGCCGGGGCGACGATCTTCCCGACGGCAAAGGAGCCGCCCTGACTGCCGCCCAGCCGGATATGTGCGGCGGCGACATCGTCCTGATCCTCGACGCCGACGCTCGCATCGAGCCGTGGTTCCTGCGCCGAGCAGCCGGCTACTTCGCGGCTGGAGCCAAGGCTGTCACCGCGCGACGTCGCCTCCTCGATTCGGAATGCGGCTGGCTGGCCGGCGCGCAGGCAGACGAACAGACCCTCGACGGCGAGTTGAACCGTGGGCGCTGGGCGCTGGGTGGTTGCTCGGAGTTCCGCGGCAACGGGATCATGGTCCGCCGAGACCTGCTCGCTGAGGTCGGCGGTTGGCGAGCGACCGCTCTGACGGAGGACCTCGACCTGTCCAGCCGGATCGCGGCTAGGACTGGCGAGCGGGTCGCCTGGGCGCTCGACGCGGAAGTGTGGGAAGAGCCGGTGCGGACCGTCGAGAGTCTGTGGCGGCAGCGCCTGCGCTGGGCGGAGGGTGCATTCCGGCGCGCGTTCGAGCACGGGCCCGCGGTCGTCACGAGCTCCGAGCTGCCGATCGGCGCGCGCCTCGACTTCGTCGCCTACGTCGGCCAGCTGGCGGTGCCTCCAATTGTTCTCGGAGCCGCTGCGGGAGCACTGGTTACAGGCAGACGACGAGGCCTGATCGCCATGGTCGTCGGGTACCTGGGCATTAGCGGGCTCCTCGGGTGGGATGCGCTGCGATGGGAGCGGCGGCCGGACGGGCGAGCCCTCGCAGGTGGCGAGAAGCTTCGGCGGGCGTTGCGCGTCTCCGTCTTCAACGGCCTGTGGCTGCTGGTCGTGCCGCGGGCATTGGCGGACCTGGCGTTTCGACGCGGTCCCATTCGCTACGTGAAGATGGACCACGACGGCGCAGCCGGCGCGGCGAGCACCTCGAGGCCCGGCTCGCGGCAGGAGCGCTAGGACGCCGGCGGTTGGCGTTCCCCGGCCGGCTGGATCGCCCTTCCAGATAAGTGGCGGATAAGCGGCGACATGTAGGGTCTCGCCGTCAATGTTCCGGTCACCTCGAAGGTGTGGACGAGGGGGCGGCCGGAGCACCGCAGCGCCGCCCGAATGTCCAGCGGCATAGGAAGGAGTCTGCTCGCCCGGCACTGGTAAACAGCACTCAGGCCCGCCGAAGATGAATCCCGCCCGCCTCGAAGGAAGTCCAAAGAGGAGAGCTCTGTGTTTCAACGCGTTCGGCGTGGCGTTCTCGTGCTCACGTTCGGTGCCACGCTTGCAGGTATCACGGCAACCCCCGTCGCGGCCGCACAGCCGCTGGCCACTCCAGAGGCCGGCGTCACCGACGTTTCGCTGACGCCCGCACAGCAGCAGGCGCTGACGGCGAAGGTCGCAATTGCTCAGCAGATTCAGCAGAACCCCAAGGTGGGGTCGGGGAGGTTCACTCCGGCTGTTGTCTGCCCCTTCGCGACGTCGCCCCTGTCCGTTTCGACCGCGTCGGGCTCCAACCTGGCCGGCCTGACGGTCAGCCCGGCGACCAGTTGCAACGGCCAGTGGGGCTACGTGCCGACGTATCCGAAGGTACAAGAAGGCGCCACCTGGTGTGGCCCGGCGTCGATCCAGGTCGCATCCAACTACATCTGGCGGATGCCCCAGGGTGCGGACAAGTGGCCGCAGTGGCAGATTGCCGCCTGGGCCGGCACCGGCTCGGGTGGCACCAACGGCTCCAGCGAGACAGCGGCTCTCAACAGGGCCACGGCGGCGAGCCCATATCTACCGGCAAACTGGATCTATCTGTCGGCGACGTCGTCACAGGTCTCCACGGGTTCGCGCTGGCACTCGCTCCTGCGAACTGACATCGCCAGCTACAGCATGCCGCAGATCGTCAGCGTGGCCCCCAAGGACCCGGGCTTCGGCATCTACCTCGACTCCTGGAAGAATGCTCCGGCGCAGTTCGCGGGCCACTACATCGTCCTGAACGGCTTCCAGGGCGCCTGGGATGGCACGAGAGGGCCGATCGTGACCTACGACGACAGCGCCATTCCTCCGTATGGTGTTTCTGACGCCGACCCGGCGGCGGACATCTACGCCATGATCATGAAGACGAACGTCAACAAGTCGGGAGTATTGGTCGCCTGGTGAGAACGGTGAGGGCGGGACTGGCCGCCTTGGTCGCGGTCCTGATTGTCGGGGCCTGCGGTTCGACCACCAGTCCTGCTGTCACCCACGGTGTTGCGAGGTCGAACGGAACGGCCTCGCAACCCGGAACTCCTTTGGCCAGCCCGTCCGGTAGTGGATCGACGGCGTCGCTCGACATCCACCTCGTGCCGCAGGCATGGACCACGCCACTCCTCGACACGGCTACCGATGGCTCGGAGATCATCTGGTCGAAGGGCGGCGATACGCAACACGGCGCCCCGGACATCTACGCCTGGACTCCGGGCGATCCCAGCCCGAAGCTCCTTGTTCGTGGCTCCGATCGAGAGGCACAGGCGGGGCCAATCGCCGTGCACCACGGTCGCTACGCGTTCGAGGAGGCGATCGATCACGGCCCGGGCAATCGCGGTTGGCGGGTCTGGTACATCCCCGCCGCGGGTCAGAAGCCGCTGCTGGTCGACACCAGCGCCACCGATCCGCAGAGCGTTGCCGAGGTTGCGCCGGCGACGTGGCTGGCCTTGACTGACGATCGGCTGATCTGGAACGCCTACCACCAGAGCCCGTCTGGCCCGCGCTTCTACCTGCGCAGCTTCGACTTCAAGACTGGCACGACTCGCAACCTCCTCGAGGCCGACGCCGCCCAGACTCAATACTGGTTCCCCAACGCAGACGACGAAGGAAGACTCGTCTATTCCACGATCGAGCGCTCCGGCACCGATCCGGCAGCGTACACGTACGCCTACCACGTCTTCCTGGCGCAGGTAAACACCGGGCCGTTGCAGCCGAGACAGCTCGACAAGGATGGCCGAGCAACCGAGCCGGTCCTCCGCGGAGACGCAGTGGTCTGGAAGCGGACCGATGGGAGCGTATCGGGTTGGGGCAACCTCGAGCGGTTCACCTTGACCACGGGAGCCCTCGACGACCTAGACTTCGATCACCAGAGCGGCGTCGACGACTTCACCGTCGGAAACAGGTTCGTCGCGGCATGGCTGCCGGACGACACCATCTTCGAAGTCTATGACCTGCAGACGGGCACCAACCTGCTGATCGAGCAGTACGCACCCACGTCTCCCAAGGGAGTTGTGCGGCCCGAGGTCGGCGGCGACCTGCTGACCTTCATCCGGCACGACAACTTCACGAACTTGCAGCTCTGCTGGACGCGTCTACCACCGCCGTCGCAGAACTGAGCTGCGTCAAAGCAACCCCGTTCGTGCCGTCCACCGCATAGTCCGGAGTGGCGCCGCGAAACTACTTCGGATTTGGGCCGATCCGCTCAGTGACCCAAGCCCGCAGGACATGCGGAACGACGACCGATCCGTCGGCCTGCTGGTTCTGCTCGATGATGGCCGGCAGCAGGCGACTGGTGGCCAGCCCGGAGGCGTTCAGGGTGTGCGCGAAGCTGAGCGTCCCGTCGGCTCGCCGGTAGCGAATCTTCGCCCGCCTCGCCTGATAGGCCCGAGAATTGGAAACCGAGCTGACTTCCAGGTACTGGCCGATACTGGGAATCCAGGCCTCCACGTCGTACGTCTTCGCCATCGACGCGCTTGTGTCCCCGGCAGCCAACAGCGAGATCCGGTAGTGCAGGCCAAGGCCCTGCACGAGCGCCTCGGCCTTGCCCAGCAGCTCCTCCAACGCGGCATCGGATTGTTCTGCCGTGGTGACTTGGAACATCTCGACCTTGTCGAACTGATGACCGCGCAGCGTGCCCCGCTCGTGCGTACGGTACCCGCCGATCTCCTTGCGGTAGCAGGGTGAGTACGCGAAGTACTTCAGCGGCAAGTCATCCTCGCGCAGGATCTCATCCCGATGGATGCTCACCAATGCGGTCTCGGAGGTGGGCAGGAGGAACTTGGACGGCGCTCCCTGTTCGTCACTCTCCACGACGTAGACGTCTTCGACGAACTTTGGGAACTGCCCGGCAGCGTAACCTGCCTCGCCGGTCAGCAGATGCGGCGGCAGTATGAACGTGTAGCCGTCGTGGATGTGGGTCTGCACGAAGTAGTTCAGGAGCGCCCACTCCAACTGGGCGCCGACTCCGGTGTAGATCCAGGAGCCGTTGCCGCCAAGCTTGACGCCACGCTTGTAGTCGACAAGCCCGAGGTTCTCCGCCAACGTCACGTGGTCGAGCGCATCGAAACCCGGCTGCGGCGGCTCGCCACTGCCACGGACGACCTTGTTGGCCTCCTTGCCGCCGGCTGGAACATCGTCGTCGGGAATGTTGGGCAGCCCGTCGAGGATCTCCTGCCGGGACGCGCCCAGAGCCTCCGCTCGCTTCTCCAGCTCGGCAATCTGCTCGCCCAGCGTCTGGGACTGCCCTCGCAGCTGATCGACAAGGTTTTCGTCCGGCTGAGCGGATCTGCGCATTTCGGAGACACGCGCCGAGATCTTCTTGCGTTCCGCCCTCGCCTGCTCCAACCGGATCTGAGAACGTCGATATTCCTCGTCGCCGGCCAGCAGCTCCTCAAAGTCGACGTCGAGTCCTCGCTTGGCCAGCGCCGACTTGATCCGGCTGGGATCGCGGCGGATTTCGTTGAGGTCAAGCATTGCCAGCTGCACCTATCTCCTGGTCGCAGTACTCCAGGAATGTCCGCGGCGAACTACCTATGCCAGCAAGCCAGCTTCGAGGGCGGCGCCAGCGAGCGGCAAGTGGCCGCAGTCTAGCAGTGACGTACCAGCCGGGCTTGGGTGCAGCAGGACGGCGTCCTCCACGTGGCCCAGGTCTGCGGGCCGATCTATCACCAATGCTCGGTGGAGATGCGCAGTCGCAATCTGCATCGTGGAGTTCTCTCCGCCATGTGGAGGAGGTTCCTGTGGCAGATGCGTGGCCTGGCGTGTCGATGCGACATGATGCGCCTCGCAGCCAGGGCGGTCCCTCAGTTAAATAGACCGCATCCTTGACATACCCTCACGCCCAAGCGGCGTACGGAGAGGGCCCGCAAGCTTGAGAGAGCGAAGGCCGCCCTATTGCTGCATTGGGCTGTGACCCATCTTGCCGAGCACCTGGGTGGCTTTGAGGCGCACGGTCGGGTCCCTGTCGTTGAGGGCGGCGACCAGGGCGGCAACGGCGCGGGGGTCGGCAACCGAGCCGAGCGCGTCGGCGGCAGCGCTGCGCACATACCAAACCTCGTCCTTGAGGGCGGCGACGAGGGCTGCAACGGCGCGGGGGTCGGTTGTCTTGGCGAGGGCTTTGGCTACCTCGCTACGCATCCAATCGTCCGAATGCTTGAGGGCAGCAAGAAGGGGGTCGATGGCGCGCGGATCATCAATACCGACGAGCGCGTGGACCGCACTCCTACGGACGTCATTGCTCTCGTCCTTGATGGCCGCGACTAGGGCGTCAACGGCGCGGGGGTCGGCAGTCTTGCCCAGCCAAGAGACTGCAGAGCACCGTACTGCCCAGTCCTCGTCCTTCAGAGCAGCGAAAAGGGGAGCGACCGCGCGCGGATCGGTAGTCTTGACGAGCGCGTAGATAGCGCCCCTGTGGACGTACACGTCCCGGTCCATTAGGGCAGCGATCAGGGGGTCGACGGCGCGCGGATCAGTCGTCTCCCCGAGCCATAGGGCGGCTCGCGCGCGCACGCGTGGGTCGGCGTCGTCGAGGGCTGAGATTAGTGCGTCAACGGCTCGTGGGTTGATTGTCTTTGCGAGCCCGTTGGCGGCAGCCCGGCTCACCGTCTCGTCCGCTTCCCTGAGCGCAGCGGCTAGGGCGTCGATGGCGCTGAGATCGCCGATCTCGGCCAGCGCCTCGGCGGCAGCGCAGCGCACATCCACGTCCTTCTGGTACCCCAGCGCCTTGATCAGACCCGGGGTGTCGCCCTTCGTCTTGAGCTTCGCGACATCTGGCGCTACGAACGGTTCCACGATGGTCCCTCATGGTGGCGGCAAACTACTGAATGGTGACTGATTTGGAACCGCATTTCGCGGCGGTGGCGCCGCCGCGGGCCATGATTATCGAGCCATCGCCCGCGTCAACGGCACAGAGTGGGGCCGTGTCGCTGGAGCGTGTGAAGGGCCTTGGACGTGCCGCGGCCCGAGATCCAAAGGCACGCGCAGTAGTCGCAGCTCTGATCGGTGATCTGCGGTTCGACAGGCTCCACGTCGCCCAAGCGCACTCGTCGAGCCGCACTGCCTCCTGCGCCTGCGCGATACGATATGATGCGGCCCGCACCCGGGGCGGTTAGCTCAGTTGGTTAGAGCGCATGCTTGACATGCATGAGGCCAGAGGTTCAAGTCCTCTACCGCCCACCATTCACAATCGCCGCGAGGCGGCCAGCCCAACTTGATATTCAAAGCTACGAGCGGGACAAACCCCGTCGAGAGGATCGAGAGAGAGCCATCGCCACGGACTCCGTGGCTGAAAGCGATGGCGACGCCCTCCGACGAAGGCACCACCCGCGAGCGACCGGTCAACCGGTCCGGGATCCGCCCGTTAGAGCGGCCTAGAGCGCGCGCCACGTGTGAACCACAACAGCGCGAAGGCGGGTGGAACCGCGAGAGATGCCTCTCGTCCTGTCGGACGGGAGGCTTTGTGTTTGATCAGAGGTCCGCGGCTAGCGGTCAGCGACAGTCGGCGGCAAGCGGCAAGCGGCAATTCGGCAGCAGGCGACATGGGAGTAGGCAGATGGGCGACGACAAAGAGGCCAAGGCGCCGGCATCGGACGACGCATCCGGCCAGACCCCCGAGGTGGCCGACTACTTCGAGGCCGTGGTGCGTGGCTCGGTCGAGGAGCTGCTGGACGCCGGGGCGCACAGCGACATCGATGCCATGCGCCACTCCGCGGCTCATGTCATGGCCGAGGCCGTCGTAGGCCTATTCCCCGACGCCCAGCTCGGCATCGGACCTTCGATCGACGACGGCTTCTACTACGACTTCCTGCTGCCTCGGCCGCTCACCCCCGACGATCTCGCCTCCATCGAGGCCGGGATGCGAGCGTCGATCGCCGCCGACCACGCCTTCGTCAGGGAGGAAAGGCCATTCGAGGAGGGCCGTGCCTTCTTCGAGCAGCACCGGCAGCCCTTCAAGGTGGAGATCCTGGACGACCTGGCCGCTCGGGCCAAGGAGTCCGGTTCGCCTCTGCCGCCCATTTCGACCTACACGCATGGCACGTTCGTGGACCTGTGCAAGGGCCCCCATGTCGCCAGTACGGGCAAGATCGGCCCGTTCAAGCTGATGACCGTGGCGGGCGCCTATTGGCGCGGCTCCGAGAAGCGGCCGATGCTGCAGCGCATCTATGGCACCGTCTGGGCGACGCAGGAGGAGCTTGACGCCTACTTGCATCGCCGCGAGGAGGCGAAGCGCCGCGACCATCGGCGGCTCGGGGTCCAGCTCGATCTCTACAGCTTCCACGATGTCAGCCCTGGCTCTGCCTTCTGGCACCCCAAGGGACAGCGCCTGTGGCGGACCCTGGAAACCGCGATCCGCGAGGTTCAGGACCGACGCGGCTATCAGGAAATCAGCACCCCGATGCTCGTGCACAAGAAGCTGTGGGAGCAGTCGGGTCACTGGGCCAACTACCAGGACGGCATGTTCGTGCTGGAGTCCGAAGGCCAGACCTTCAGCCTCAAGCCGATGAACTGCCCCGAGAGCACGTTCATCTACAAGAGCAGGTTGCGCTCCTATCGCGACCTGCCGCTGCGCCTCTCCGAGTTCGGCCGGCTGCACCGCAACGAGCGCTCCGGCACGCTGTCCGGCCTGACCCGAGTGCGGCACTTCGTCCAGGACGACGCCCACATCTACCTCCGACCGGATCAGCTGCAGGATGAGATCGGGGCCCTGCTCGGCGAGGTGTACGAGGTCTACGGTTGGTTCGGGCTCGAGCCGAGGTTCACCTTCGGCACCAAGCCCGAGAAGGCTCTGGGCGATCCGGCGCTGTGGGAGAAGGCGGAATCGCAGATCAGGGCGGCGCTCGACGCGCTCGGCAAGCCCTACCGCGTGAAGCCGGGCGACGGCGCCTTCTACGCGCCCAAGATCGACATTCAGATCGAGGACGCCCTGGGGCGCGAATGGCAGACGGCCACCATCCAGGTCGACCTGGTGATGCTGCCCGAGCGATTCGACTGCACCTACATCGACGAGAACGGCCAGGCCGTACGCCCGATGACGATCCACCGCGCCATCTATGGGTCGCTGGAGCGATTCATCGGCGTCCTGGTCGAGCACTTCGCCGGCGCCTTCCCGGTCTGGTGTGCGCCCGTCCAGGCGGTCGTCATCCCTATCGCCGACCGACATGTCGAGGCCGCCGATGAGCTGGCAGGACTGATGGCGGCGCGCAAGATTAGGGTCGAGGTCGATCGTTCCGACAACCGGATGCAGAACAAGATCAGGCTCGCTCAGGAACAGAAGGTGCCATACATGCTCGTCCTGGGCGACCGCGAGGTCGAGGCCCGGACCGTGGCGATCCGCAATCGCGCCGGTGAGCAGGAGAACGGCGTGGCCTGGGACGCTTTCATCGAGCGGGTTGTCGAGGAAACTGAGGCCCGTCGGCCGTCATAGCGAGATGGCTCAGCGAACCTCGTAGAGCTCCCAGCCACCCGGTACCGGGTTGACGATCCACATCTCCCAGCCGGCGTTGTCGTACCACAGGGCGTTCCACGACACCTTGACGAGGACGGCGTTGGTCATGTCGATCGATGACGAGTAGTCCGCGCTGTTGAGCCAATCCGTCAGCGACTTCGTGTTCGGCGGATTGGCCTCGGCCGTGTAGCGCTTGCCGGCGGATCTCATGTAGGCCGTGCGCTCGGCCGTGTAGGTGCTCATCGTCCCGAGGTACGCCTGCCAGCCCGGCCCGAGCATGGTCCAGGCCTTGCGATACAGTCCGGCGATCAGGTAGTCCTCGTAGGTGTGAACGAATGCCAGGGCGCCTTCCGTGCCGGTCGCAAACGGCCGCGCCGTGGGCGTCGGAGTGGGGGTGGGTAGGGGAGTCGGCGTCGGGATTGGCGTCGCGGTGGCTGTCGCCGTAGCCAACAGCGTCGCCTGTGACGCCGGCGCGGTGACCGCAGCCCTGGCCGTTGGCGTGAGCGTCGACGAAGGGACTCCCGCCCGGCATGCCGCCACGAGAACCACCGCCACAAGGCCGCCAACAACTGCTCGTCGCATCGCTTGCCGTTACCCCTTCGGTGCCTGGCCGGGTGCCATCTTTTCACATCCTCGGCAGTGCCGGGCGGAACGGCGCTACGTCTCGTCTGAACGTTTGCTGCTCCTGAAACCCCTGTGATATAGTCCCGCGGGCGACCGCCCGGCGCAGTCGTGTGCTGGGTTGGGCCGCTCGTCTGCTTTCGGGGATAGTGCCCCGGAACGCCGGCAACCAAACACGCAACGAAGGGGTTCGCCATTAGCCGAGACCTGCGCATCAATCAGATGATTCGCGTGTACGACGTGCGGGTCGTCGATGAAGACGGTAGCCAGCTGGGTGTCATGCGAACGGCCGACGCCTTGCGGCTCGCGCAGGAGCGGGGGCTCGACCTGGTAGAGGTCGCACCGCTGGCCAGTCCCCCCGTGGCGCGGCTCCTCGACTTCGGTCAGTACAAGTACGAACTGACCAAGCGTGAGAAGGAAGCCAAGCGAAAGCAGCGCTCGATCACCTTCAAGGAAGTCCGCCTCAAGCCGAAGATCGGCATCGGTGACTTCGATACCAAGGTAAGGCGGGCAATCGAGTTCCTGGAAGACGGCGACCGAGTCAAGATCTCCGTCCAATTCCGGGGTCGCGAGTTGACTCACCCGCAGATCGGGCGAGACCTACTGGACAAGTTCGCGGAACAGATCAAGGAACATGGCGTGGTCGAGCGGTCGCCGCTGCTCGAGGGCAAGTCGATGCACATCAGCGTCGCCTCTACCCACAAGCCCAAGACCCATGAGCCGACCCCGTCGGCCGCGGCCAAGGGCCACGTCAGGGATGCCGACGAGGCAGAGCCCGAGATCGACGCCGCGGCGAACATAGCGATTGAGGTGCCACCGGCCGCGCCGGCGTCGCCGAGACCCGAGCCTGAAAGCGGCTCGGCGTCGACTGGAGTGTGAGACCGTGCCGAAGATGAAGAGCCACAAGGGGACCGCGAAGCGGATCGGGGTCACCGGTAGTGGCAAGGCCGTCCGTGTCAAGTCATGGCGTGGCCACCACCTCGAGCTGAAGTCGTCACGACGAAAGCGCCGCTACGACGGCAAGGCGATCGTCACGGGCGAGTCGCTCGATCAAGTCCGCCGCCTGCTTCCGTACCTGGGAGTCTGATCCTCGATGGCACGTGTCAAGCGGGGCGTAACGTCCCATCACCGCCACAAGCGTCTCCTCAACGATGCCGAGGGGCGTACCGGTACGAACTCGAAGCTCATCAGGCGAGCCCACGAGTCCGCCCTGCACGCCATGGCCTATGCGACACGGGACCGCAAGCAGCGCAAGCGCCAGATGCGTCAGCTGTGGGTCATCCGTATCAACGCGGCCGCTCGCCTGAACGGCATCACCTACGGCAAGCTGATCGCCCGCCTCAAGGAGGCCAAGATCGAGCTGGATCGCAAGATCCTGGCCGACATCGCTGTCCGCGATGAGGCCGCCTTCGCGCAGATCGTCGCCGTCGCCAAAGGGGCGTAGGCGCAGCAACCTTCACACGAGGCGTCGACGGAGAAGAGGCGAGGAGTCAAGACCTGCGGTCTTGACTTTGGTCAAAGCCTTGCGGCTTTGACGAACGGTCAGACCAATGTTCTTGACTCAGATCCCCCAGGGAGGGCGGGCTCAGACTGAAAGCCCGCCTGGGATCGATCTCGTCGGTTCACTCCCGAGCTGCTGGCTGAAACCCCGGCGCACCGGTGCCGCGGAACGTAGGCGAGCCGGCTGGCCCCCGATACCGGACCCGACCGTCGCAAGGCGATGGCCTGAGAGCCCGACCCGAGCCGAGCGCAATCTCGGTCCGCGGTAGGGAAGCGGGGTGGTACCGCGAGCCCTCGACTCGTCCCCGTCCGAATGGACGGAAGCGTCCCATTGGGGACGCTCTGGGTCGAGGGTTCTAGATTCCCGGCCGGGTGTCGGGAGGCGTGGCGCAAGTTATGAGGAACGGCAGCGTGGATTTCGAAAGCCTGAGTGCCGATCTCCGGAGCCTGCAGGCGCGGGCCCTCGAGGAGATAGCGGCGACCGCAGATCCCGCCGCGCTCGATGCGCTGCAGATCCAATACCTCGGCAAGAAGGGCGACCTGACGGCCGTCCTACGTGGCATCGGCGCGCTGCCGGCAGATGACCGACCGCGGGTAGGTGCAGTCGCCAACGAGGTCGGCGAGGCGGTCAGGGGAGCGCTCGCGACGCGCGGCACCGAGCTCCGCGCTCAGGTCCAGACACTGCGACTTGCCGCGGAGAAGGTCGACGTCACGCTGCCGGGCAGACCTGTCGCGCGCGGGGCGCTCCATCCGATCCCGGAGACGATCGCCGCCATAGCCGAGGTGTTCGGGCAGTTCGGCTTCGTGACCTACGAGGGACCGGAGGTCGAAGACGACCTCACCAACTTCCAGATGCTCAACATTGCCCCGGACCACCCGGCCCGCGATCTGTGGGACACCCTATACGTCGATATCCCCGGCCACCTGCTGCGAACCCACACCAGCCCGGGTCAGATCCGGGTCATGCAGTCGACGAAGCCGCCGATCCGGGTACTGCTGCCGGGCCGCTGCTTCCGCTATGAGGCGGTCGACGCCAGCCACGCCTTCGAGTTCTTCCAGGTCGAGGGGCTGATGGTCGACGAGGGGACGTCGATGGCGGACCTCAAGGGCCTGCTCGACGAATGTGCCCACGCTCTCTTCGGGCCACGCAAGACGCGGTTCAGGCCCGGCTACTACCCGTTCACGGAGCCGTCGGTCGCTTTCGACGTCGAGTGTGTCGTCTGCGGCGGCGTCGGCTGCCCGGCCTGCTCGAAGTCGGGCTGGATGACGATCCTCGGCGCGGGCATGGTTCATCCGGTGGTCCTCCAATACGGCGGCATAGACCCGGAGCGCTATCAAGGCTTCGCCTTCGGCATGGGCGTGGAGCGCATCTCCAACCTGCGCCACGCCGTGCCCGACCTGCGCTACTACCTCGAGAACGACCTGCGCTTCCTGGAGCAGTTCCGATGAGAGTCCCGCTGAGCTGGCTGCGCGAATACGTCGACGTCCAGCAGACGCCCGAACAGCTGGCCGAGCGGCTGACCCTGCTCGGCATGGAGGTCAAGGGCATCGAGACGTGGGGCGCCGACTGGCGCTCCGTGGTCGTCGGCGAACTCCTGACGGTGGAGAAGCATCCCTACGCCGACAGGCTGCATCTGACGACCGTGAACATCGGCTCGGGCGAGCCGCTCCACATCGTGTGCGGTGCGCACAACATCGCCCCCGGCCAGCGCGTGCCCGTCGCTCTGCCCGGCGCCGTGCTGCCCGGCGAGCGCCGTATCGAACGGACCGAGAAGATGGGCATCGCCTCGGAGGGCATGCTCTGCTCGGGCGACGAGCTCCACATCACCGCCGACGCTGAGGGCATTCTGATTCTGCCCCCGGGCACTCCTCTGGGGCGCCAGCTCTCCGATCTCTATGGCGACATCGTGCTCGACGTCGACGTCAAGCCCAACCGCGGCGACGCCCTCTGCCTGATCGGCCTGGCCCGGGAGGTTGCGGCCGCCACTGGCGCCACGGTCCGCTGGCCGGAGATCAGCGTCTCGGAAGCCGGCGGGCCGGTCGGCGACCGCCTCAAGGTCGAGGTTCGCGATTCGGAGCTGTGTACACGCTTCGTCGGCCGCTGGATCAGCGGCGCGAAGATCGGCCCATCGCCCGACACCATCCAGATGCGGCTGCAGGCCGCCGGCATGCGCCCCGTCAGCAACGTAGTCGACGCCTCGAACTACGTCATGCTCGAACTGGGCAAGCCGACCCACACCTTCGACGGCAGCGCCGTCCGAGACGGTACGATCATCGTCCGGCTAGCGGCCGCCGGCGAGAAGCTCGAGACGCTGGACCATGTCTGGCGCGAGCTGACGCCGGACACGCTGATCATCGCCGACCCGCGGGGGCCAATCGGCATCGCCGGAGTGATGGGCGGCGCCGACAGCGAGATAACCGCCGCCACCACCGAGATTGCCATCGAGTCGGCCATCTTCGATCCGGTCAGCATTCGTCGCACGGGCCATCGCTTCGCTCTGCGATCCGAGGCGAGCCTTCGTTTCGAGAAGGGCCAGGAGTTCCGTCTCGCTCGAATCGGCGCGGACCGTGTCGCGCAGCTAACTCTGGCCTGGGCGGGCGGCTCGTGCGCCCGCGGGCGCGTGGACACGGCTCCGACCGAGCCTGGGTCACCGCGACTTGCCTTCCGGCCGGCGCGGGTCGGCAAGCTGCTCGGCGCTGAAATCCAGACCGCGGAGCAGCGCGATCTGCTGAGTCGAGTCGGCATCGCAACCGAGCCGGCCCCCGCCGGCAGTCGCATCCAAGTGGCCGTCGAGCCCAAGCCCCTGGAGATCGACCCCGGGGCAGAAGAGGTTCTGCTCGCCGTGGTGCCGACCTGGCGCCGCGACCTCGAGATCGAGGCAGACGTGGCCGAGGAAGTGGCTCGCGTGCGCGGCTACGAGACGACGCCGAGCCACCTGCCGGACACCTTGATGCCGGCCTACCGACCCTCGCCCGCAATCGTTCGCGACGCCGTTCGACAGACGCTCGCCGGGGCGGGTTTGACCGAGGCGGTCACGCACGCCCTCGTGGCGCCGGCCGATGAAGCCAGACTCCAGTGGCCCGACGATCAGGGGCTTTCGATCGCCCAGCCGGCGGCGGGAGCTGTGATCGCCGTAACCAACCCGCTTTCCAGCCAGCACTCGGTCCTGCGTCAGCACATCGTGGCGAGCCTGCTCGCCGTTCTGGCACTGAACGAGCGCCAGGGTCGCGAGGACGTGGCCATCTTCGAGATCGGCAAGGGCTACGGCCGGGTTGGCGATGCCCCGCGGGAGTGGACCAGGCTGGCGTTGCTGCTCAGCGGCAATGCCGAGCCGGCTGCATGGAACCGACCCGCCCGGCCCTACGACCTCGATGACGCCAAGGGCATCCTCGAGATGATCTGTCGTAGGCTGCACTTGCCGGCTCCCAGCTACGTCCCGGACAACCGCGGCTTCCCATTCCACCCGGGCCGAGCGCTGGCGGCCGAGGCCGGCTCGGACGGCGAATCGATCACTGGCCGCGTAGCCGAGTTGCACCCCGACGCTCTCGAGATGTGGGAGCTGAGAGCGCAGCGAGTCATCGTCGCCGAGCTGGCGATCCGCGGGCTGGATGGGGCGACCGTTCGAAGGATTCGCGTCGAGCCGATCGCGCGCTTCCCGGTCGTGGAGCGCGACCTGGCAGTCATCGTCAACGAGGGCCGGACGGCGGCTGAAGTCGAGGCGACGATTGTCCGCCACGGTGGCGGTCTGCTTCGGGGCCAGCGGCTATTCGACCTGTACCGTGGCCTTCCGCTTGTTGCCGAAGAGAAAAGCCTTGCCTACAGACTCGTGTTCGGGGCGGACGATCGGACCCTCACGGAGGCGGAGATCGATGCGGCTGTGGCGGCGGTCAGGTCCGGTCTGGAGATCGATCTCGGGGCCCATATCAGGAGCTAGGTCTGGCGGCGGAACGTCACGCAGCGCAACTGGTACCTGTGGGCCCCCACTATCGCCACGGTCCGACGTTGCTGCCGGGCCACGAGCACTGCTAACCTAGCCACGGTTTGTCGGCACGATTGGTCGGCAGCCACCGCCATGGCGGAGGTACCTGGTGGATATCGTCGGATTCATCAAGAACGCGCCGTTTGTCGATCTGGCTTTCCTGGTCGGCCTGTTCGCCTTCCTCTTCATCGGAGTCGCCCAGGGTGGCATCCGACGGCTCCTGGGGATCATCTCGATCATGTTCGCCTTCCTGCTCGCTGCGAACGCTCGAGATACGGCGGGCGACTTCCTGGCCCACAACTGGACGCAGTTCGACACAGGCACCAACCGACTGTTGGCGTTTGTGATCATCTTCGGCGTGGGGGGCGTGGGCTTCTCGGTGCTCATCCAGGGCTTCTACAAGAGGACCGATATCTCCGCGGAGCATCCCATCATCGACGACGTCGTAGGTGGCTTCCTCGGACTCATCGAGGGCGTGATGCTACTCATCATGGCCGTGATCATCTTCAGCTCATACACCTTGCCGTCCCCCAAGTCAGGCGACGTCTCGCAGCTCCGCGACGCACAGAATGCCATCCACGACTCGCACATCGCCGGTGGTCTGAACGACACTGTCGTACCGCCATTCGTGCATGTGCTGTCCGGCCTCCTGCCATCCGATCTGGTATCGAACTACCCCTGAGCTGTACACGACCTGACTCTGGTCCGCTCATGGCCGTCTCCTCGGCGTCTGGAGGCCTCGTCGGGCGCCAGTCGCTGGCGGCCGACACCTTGACGGCTGCTCGACATCTCATCGGGGCACGCTTGGTCATGGGGAGTGGTCCGGAAGCGCGCGCCGGACGAATTGTGGAAGTGGAGGCCTACGTCGGACCCGATGACCTGGCTTCCCATGCCCGATTCGGCCGGACGAAGCGCAACTCAGTCATGTTCGGGCCGCCTGGAGTCGCCTACGTGTACCTTGTCTACGGCATGTACCACTGTCTAAATGTCGTCACCGAAGTCGAGGGTCGGCCCGCCGCGTTGCTGATTCGCGCGCTCGAACCCACCGCAGGACTCGACGAGATGCGTTCGGCAAGAGTTCGCTGGGCCCGCGCCAGGAGTGCCAGCCGGGGTTCGGCGGCCGTGGAGCGAGCGACGCGCCGCGTGGGGGCTCTGCCTTCGGACCGACTCGCCTCCGGACCGGGCCTCGTCTGCGCGGCCTTGGACGTCGATTCATCCGTGGGCGGCATGGACCTCTGCGATACGGCGTCCGAGCTGAGACTGGAAGTGGGACTCGGCGACGAGCCGATGATCGTGGCCACGGGTCCGCGAGTGGGTATCGGCTACGCGCCCGAGCCGTGGCGTAGTCGCCCCTGGCGGTTTTTCGTAGCGGGCAATGCTTCGGTATCTGCCGCTGGACTGTCGGCGCCACCGCCGCAGGCAGAAGCGTGACACCGGCGGAAGTTCAGCCAGTCGGCCAGTCGCGTGGATCCGCTGCACCGGCCATTGCGTCCGAGGGCCTCGACCGCCGCTCACTGGCCCTGCTGGAGTTTCCCCTGGTGCGAGCCCGTCTCGCCGCCGCCACCGGGTTTCCTCCCGGGCGACGGCTTGCCGAGAGCCTGGAACCATCGGCAGACACCATCCTCGTGGCCCGGGGCCTGGAGGAAACCTCTCAGACTCGCTCCTTCCTCGCCGGGCATCCGGGAGCTGGGATCGGCGGCAGCAAGGACATCGAGCCGTGGATCGAGCGGGCGGCTCGCGGCGGCCGGCTGGACCCCAGCCAATTCATCGATATCGCCGTGACGCTCGAGGCGGCTGCCCGTCTCAGCGACGCTCTGAGCACCGAACGACGGCCGCTTCTCCGCGATCTAGCGCGCGAGATCCACGCCTTGCCGAGTCTTCGCAACGTACTGCAGCGGAGCTTCGATCCGACCGGCGAGCTGCTCGACACGGCCTCGCCGCGCCTCGGTGGTCTCCGACGAGCAGTGCGAATCGCCTACGAACGCCTGCGCAGCCGTCTCGATCAGTTCATCCACTCGGGTGAACTCGCCGGCTCGCTACAGGAGCCGATCATCACGCTGCGCGAAGGTCGCTACGTGATCCCCATCCGGGCGGACTCCCGAGGCAAGGTCAAGGGCATCGTTCACGATGCGTCCGGCAGCGGCCAGACCCTCTTCGTGGAGCCGTTGGTGGCCGTGGAGTTGGGGAACGCCTGGCGCGAGGCTCAGCTGGCCGAGAGGGCCGAGATCGAACGTATTCTCGACGACCTGTCGACCCAGGTAGCCGGCCAGACGGGCCCGCTGCGCGAGACGCTTGGCGCCCTCGCCCGCTTCGACTTCTGGTCCGCCAAGGCTCGACTTGCCGATGAGATGGACGCCATACCAGCCGAGATTACCGGCCGATCGGAGATCGTTCTGCTGGGTGCGAGGCACCCGGGCCTATCGGGACACGTGGTGCCGGTCGACATCCGACTGGGGGGCGACTACACGGCCCTGTTGATCACCGGCCCGAACACGGGCGGCAAGACCGTGGCACTGCGGACCCTCGGGCTGCTCAGCTTGATGCACCAATCGGGCCTGCACGTGCCGGCGGACACGGGAACGCGTCTGCCGATCCTCCACGACATCTACGCCGACATCGGCGACGAGCAGTCCGTAGCTCAGTCGCTCTCCACGTTCAGCGGCCACATGCGGTCCATCGTCCGCATCGTCGAGGCCGCCGGGCCCAACAAGCTGATCCTGCTCGACGAGCTGGGCGCGGGTACGGACCCAACCGAGGGATCGGCACTGGCCCAGGCATTGCTCGACTACTTCATCCGATCCGGCGCGCTCATCGCCGCGACGACGCACTACGCCGAGCTGAAGCTCTACGCCCATACGACGCCGCAGGCCCGCAACGCCTCGGTCGAGTTCAACGTAGAGACGCTCCGGCCAACCTACAAGCTGACCATCGGGCTGCCGGGCCAGAGCCAGGCATTTGCGATCGCCGAGAGGCTCGGCCTGCCGGTGCCGATAGTGACCGATGCCAGATCTCGCCTGACCGATGAGCAGCAGGCGTTCGAGGAGACGCTGGCCTCGATCAAGGCCACTCAGCTCGAGACGACCGAGGCGCTAGCCGCGGCCCGAGTCGCCGAGGAGCGGGCCAGGGCCGCGCTGGCGGCGGCCGACGACGAGAGGCGCCGCGCCCGACGAGAGCGCGACGAATCGGTCAAGACGGCCCGAGACGAGGCCGAGCGAGTGGTGGATGAAGTTCGTGCCGAGGTCCGCGGCATTCGCCACAAGCTCGAGCGCGAGACTGTCACGCAGCGCAGCCTCGACGAGGATCTGGCGCGGGCGAATGCCCACCTCGAACAGCTTCCGCAGGCCGAACCAGCGCCCGTCCGGGCCTCAGCATCGGCCGACCCGATCGTCTGGCGTGTCGGGATGCGGGCTCGCACCCGAACCGCCGGCGCCGAGGGCCGGATCGCCGCGCTCGAGAAGGGTGGCCGTAGAGCCACGCTCGAAGCCGGCGGGATGCGGATCACCGTCGCGGTCGAGGATCTCGAACCTGCCGTGGGCGTTGACGACGCCATTCGATCCGCAGGGGCGTCGGGGGGCTCTCGATTCGGGGGGTCGGCGTCGTCTTCGGCCGCGTTGTCGGACTCCGCCTCGCGTCTGCAGTTCGAGCGGGCCCGCACCGTCGCGTCGTCGCTCGATCTGCGCGGGGCCAAGGTTCAGGAGGCCCTCGAGGTCCTTGACCGCTACCTCGACGATGCGTCGCTCGCCGGTCTGGACCAGGTCACGATCATTCACGGCCTCGGGACGGGCGCCCTGCGCGACGCCGTCCGTGAGCATTCGGCCGGGCATCCGCTCGTGAAGTCATGGCGCGCCGGTGAGCGGGGTGAGGGCGGGGACGGAGCCACGATCATCACCCTCTGAGCCGGTCCGTCGGCAGGACCGAGCTGCGGGATGCGACAATCCCAGCGGAGGGTGCCGCCAGCTCGCGGCACCACTCAGCGGAGGAGTGACTGAGCTTGGCGACGAGCCCTACAGGCCGGATCGACGTATCCAGTGCGGTTCGCGTCGTCGACGCCACAGACTGGCAGCCGTCGGCATGGGACGATCTGGCGGTTCGCAGCGCCACGGGGGAGGCGTTTCAGTCGCACGCCTGGGGCGAACTGAAGCGGGGCCTCGGCTGGACTCCGCTGCGTTACGTGATCCATCTCGACGATCTGCCCATCGCAGTCGTCTCCGTCCAGGAGAGGTCTCTCATCGGTCGCCGAGGCGGCCCGCTGCATCGCTTCCGGATCCACTACGCGCCTCGTGGCCCGGTCCTGCTGGCCGCCGCGCCGGAAGCCACCATGGCCGCGCTCGACGGGATCCGGCGCATCGCCCGGCTACGCCACTCGGTTGCGTTCACGATCGACCCGACCTGGGAGGAGGGGAGTCCCCCTGCGGTGGCCCTGGAGGCGGCTGGCTTCTACACAGCCGCCAGAGACGTCCAGGTCTCGCGTACGGCGATGATCGTGCCCCTGGAACCGTCTGAGGCGGCCCAGCGCGATCTGCTGGGGCACACCACCCACGCCGACATCAATCGGGCCATCTCGCTCGGCGTATCGACAGAGCAGATCGACCTGACCGACGAGGCAGCCCGCGAGCCTGCCCTGGCCGACTTCTACGACATTCACGCGGCCACGGGCAAGCGCGAAGGGTTCATCGTTCGCGACCGCGACTACGAACTCGAGCAGTGGCGCCGGCTCGGTGAGTCGCGCGTCGCCAGCCTCTGGTTCGCGGGCCTCAATGGCCGCGACACGGGCGCCTTGCTACTGCACAGCGGCCGGCTGCTCGTCTACTTCGCCGCGGGGTCCCGCGAGGGAGCCGACATGCGCCGCACTCGCGCCAACCACCTGCTGCAGTGGGAGATCATCCGCTGGGCTGCAGCCGCGGGCTTCACGGGCTACGACATGGGTGGAGTCGATACGCAAGCCGCTCCCGGCGTGCCTCAGGACCAGACGCATCCCCTTTGGAATCTGTACATGTTCAAGCGTCGTTTCGGGGCCACGCCCGTGGTCCGGATCCGGGCCCACGAGTTCGCCCCGAACATGCCGCTTGGAGCGGCGTGGCGGTTGGCGAGGCGGTTCCGATGAGCTTCGAGAAGCCTGCGCCCAGCGGCTCGCCCGACGGGACGCCTGAGTCGCCTCGGCAGCGAGGCTGGCAGCCCCGCAACTGGATACCGAGCCGGCTGCGCGGCCCCAGCGGTGCCGCCGGCGCGGCTCGGCCGCCGTCGCGCGGCCGTGTGGCGTCGCCGGCGGTACGGCCCCCGCTGGTCAGCCGCCGCGCGGCAATGCCCCCGCCCGAGGCCGTGGCGGGGGACGTGGTGCTGACCGCCGACATGGCCACAGCCGATCTCTCGGTCTCCTCCGCGGCGCGATTCGGGGGTCGGGGAATCGCGATGGCCGGCGTAGTCGTGGTTGCGGGCGTGGTGCTTTCGCGGCTCATCGGCTGGTTCCGTACGGCCGTCTTCCTGGCCCAGTTCGGCGGCACCAGCTCGCCCCTGGACGCCTTCTATGCCGCCTTTCGGATCCCCGACACGCTCTTCCAGCTCGTCGCCGCCGGCGCCGTTGGCTCGGCTCTGGTTCCGGTGGCCTCGGCCCTGCTCGCCGATGGAGAGGGGGAGCGCGCCAAGCGACTGATCTCGACGATTGCCAACCTCATGGTTCTGGCGCTCATTCCCCTCGCCGTGGTCGTGTGGATTGCCGCCCCGGCGATCGTTCCGGTGATCGCCAAGCCCAAGGACCCCGCGCAGCTCGACCTCGTGATCGGCTTGACCAGGGTGATGCTTCTCTCGCCGATGCTCCTTGCCGTCGGTGCCGTCATGACCGCCGGCCTCAACTCGCTCGGCATCTTCGGCGCCCCGGCGCTGGCCCCCAACGTCTACAACATCGGGATCATCGTATGCGCGGTGGCGCTTGCGCCCTGGCTGGGCGTCTACGCCCTGGCCATCGGAGTCGTGGTCGGTGCGGTCGGCCTCGTGCTGACGCAGGCCAGGGCCGTTCGTCATGCTCAGCTGTACCAGCCCGAACTTCACGTTCACGATCCAGCCGTACGGGAAACGCTGAAGCTCATGGCCCCTCGCGCCCTGGGTCTGGGTGTCACGCAGCTCGTGTTCCTGGTCAACACCTACTTCGCCCAGAGCCTGGGCGACCCCGGCGGGCTGACCGCCTACACCAGCGCGTTCACCACGCTGCAGATCCCAATTGGGCTGGTCGGCGTCCCGCTCGGAATCATCCTGCTGCCGCCGCTTTCGCGGGCCGTGGCTCGGGGGGATGACGAGCGGTTCCGCATGTTGGTAGACCAATCGCTCCGATTACTGCTCTTTGTGGTGGTGCCCTTGATGGGCTTCATGCTCGTCCTGGCCGCTCCCACGATCGCGTTCCTCTATCAACACGGCTCGTTCACGTCCCAGGACACCGCCAGGTATACGCCGATCTACGAAGTATTCCTGCTGGGCCTGGTAGCGCACGTCCTGATCGCGCTGATGGCTCCGATCTTCTACGCCGGGAAGGACACCCGAACGCCGGTCACGGCGGCGCTGCTTGCCGTCGCAGTCGACGTGATTGCGGCGGTTGTCCTGTTCCCGTTCATGCACCTCGCGGGCCTCGCCCTCGCCATCGGTCTGGGGGCATGGGCAGAGGTCATCCTGCTGGTCGCCTTCATGGAGAAGCGGATCGGGTTCGACCTGCGGCCAATGGCTCGGCACGCGGTTGCCTTCGCGGCGGGGGCCTGCGTCGCGTCGGCCGCCGCCTACCTGGTGGCGCGCTACGTCGAGAGCGCGACAGGCGGCCCGTCATCGTTCGTGGCGCAGTTCCTCGAGCTGGCAGCTGGTTGTCTGGCCGGGCTGGCCGTCTACGTGGCGTGGGCGCGTGTCTTCCGTCTGCCCGAGCTGAACGCCTCGCTGACCCTGGTCAGGATGCTCCTGGGCCGCGACAGAGCGCCCACCCAGCCGGAGCCGCTGGACGACTAGCGGCGAGGCCGCTAGGGCGGAACCGTCGGGCCATCAGCGGCGCCGCAAACCCGTCAGCTGCGGCGAATCCTCACCTGCGTGCGCGAGTCCCGCACGCCACTCCCTCGGCGGCGTCGGGTCAGGGCCAGCGGCAGCGGAGCCAACAAGACCGCCGACGGTGCCGGCGCCGGCGAGTCCGTTGGTGGCGAGGCAGTCGGCGGCGGTGTAGGTGTGGGTGTGGGAGCGGGTGTGGGCGGCGGTGTGGGTGTGGGAGCGGGTGTGGGAGTGGGTGTGGGAGCGTGGGTCGGTGTAGGTGTTTGAGTGGGTATCGGCGTCGGCGTGACAACTGGGGTGGGGCTGGCAGTTGGCGTCGGAACCGGCGTAGGCGATGGGCTGGGCGATGGTGGCGGCGTGCCGGTATTCGACGTGCAGTAGGTGGTTGGCGGGAAGTCCGCACCCCAGGTCTTGCCGAATGGCGTCCAGAATCCAACCTGATAGAAGTACATCGTGGCCCCGTTGTTGGGACCGCCTCTCACGCCGGAGCCCTTCTGGGCCCTGGCTATCCAGATGTCGTCGTACTTCTGCCAGTCCGGACGAATCGAGTCCACCTGACTCAAGTCGAGGTAGCCCTTCGTCTCCTGGACGCCCGGGCAGTCGTAGGTCCAGAGGGTGTTGGAGACCGTGTCTACGTCGACCGGCACCTTCGTCGTGTCGTGCTGGGTCGGCACGGTGCCGTTGACGAAGACCTCCCGGACCGTTTGGGTCGTGTAGGGTCCAGGCAGCATGCCGCTATTGGCATCGACGTTCGCCCAGGTCACACCGTCCGGCTGGATGAAGTCGGTGATGGGCGTCTTGGCCGTGGCATCCTGCATGAAGGCGTGCCATATCGGACCAGACATCTCGAGGGACATGACGCCGTTGCCAGGAGAATGGTCGCTGTTCCCGGCCCAGACTCCGGCGACGATCGCGGGCTTGAGCGGATCGGACGGCGGTGCGACGTAGCCAACTGCGAAGAGGTCCTCGGTCTGGTCGCTGGTCCCCGTCTTGAGCGTGGCCGGCCGGCGGGTATTGCCCTCCATCAGCTTGTACTGGCTCCACCAGTTGTTCTGGGCGGGATCAGTGTTGCCGGCAAGGATGTTCGTCACAACGTAGCTTGCCTGCGGGGTGGACGGGTGCGTGACCGTCGGAACTGGCAGCGGCCGCGCGACGCCGTTCGGGTCGGTGATCGACAGGATCATGTTGCGCTGGACCAGTGTCCCGGCGTCGGCGATCGCGCCGTAGGCGGACACCAGATCGGACGGGTGGACCTCTACCGTGCCGATCCCGAGTGATACTCCCGGATTGGCACCCGCGGGGAACTGGATCCCGAACTCCTCGGCGCGCTGCATGACCCGCTGTACGCCTGTGATGGCGGTGGCCTTGATCGACGGGATGTTCAGCGAGTACTGGAGCGCTTCTCGAAGCCGGACAGGGCCGCGCTCGTATCCGTCGGCGTCGTGAGGTATGTACCCGCCACCGAAGTCCGTAGCCACGTCCATGAACATCGATGCCGCCGTCATCGAACCGTCCTGAATGCCGATCAGATAGTTGATCGGCTTGAAGGAGGAGCCGGGTTGACGCCCGATCCCGGACGATAAGACGTCGTATTCGGGGTCGAAGTAGTTCTGGCCGGCCCTGGCCGGATCCTTGACCGGGTCTTCGTAGAAGCCGGCACTGCCGGCGTAGGTCAGGACCTGGCCGGTGCGATAGTCGAGAGCGATCAGGGCGCTGTTGCGGATGTTGTCGTTGCGGAGCCCCGTCTTGCTGGTCGAACTGGGCCCCATGATCCGGTCGTAGTCGTAGGCGTCCGTCTTGGGGGTGATCCCGATCCCGGCGAGATAGGCGATGTCGGCGGCCTCGCTGGCCTGATTGGGTCCGAAGGTGTACGCGCTCAGCCACTTCTCGGCCGAGTTCTGCATCGAGACATCGAGCGTCGTGATGACCTTGTACCCGCCCGTATCGACCTCAGCGCAGTCGGCCGGATCCGTCCCCGGACCACAGAGCAGGTCCGCGAGTTGCTGTCGGACCTGCAGGTCGAATTGCGGGGCAATCATCCTCGGCTGGTTTGGCGGGGGAAGGACGACCGGCTCCGACTCGGCCTTCAGGAGGTCGGAGTCGCTGTACTTGCCCCTGAGGAGACCGTCCTTGTTGTCCCGCCGCATTTCCTCGAGGATCGTGTTGCGGCGCTGGACGATAGTCGCGCTGGGCGCGACGAGCAGGCTGTTGTCATCCTGCTTGTCGGCGTTGGCAACGAGGTCGTATGCCGAGGGCGCCTGGAGGATGCCGGCGAGAATGGCTGCCTGGGCGATCGTCAGCTTGCTCAGATCCGTGACGCCGAAGTAGCCCTGCGCGGCGGCGGCGATGCCGTAACTCTGGTTGCCGTAGAAGTTGTAGTTCAGGTAGGCGGTGATGATGGTCTGCTTGCCCTCATCACCTGGAAATTCCTGAGTCAGTCGAACCGACTGAATGATCTCCTTGATCTTGCGGTCCAGCGTGCTCGTGGTTGGCGGGAGCAGCCGCTGCCTGACCAGCTGTTGAGTGATCGTCGACGCCCCGCGCGGGCGGCCGGAGACGGCGTCCCGCAGAGCCGACAGAATGGCTGCCGGGTCGAAGCCGGTGTTGGTCCAGAAGGTCTTGTCCTCGGTGCTCGTAGTAGTGTCGAGCACGACGTCCGGGATTTCGGAGAACTTGAGAACCCGACGGTTCTCGGATCCGAAGGCCGCCAGCTGAACTGTTCCGGTCCGGTCGTACAGGACGGTCTGCTGGTAGAACTGGAGGCCCTCGAGCTTCTGCCTCGGATCCTCCAGGTTCTGGCTGTAGGCCGAGTAGACCTCGACGGTCCCGGCTACGGCGACCAGGCTGAGGGTGAAGAACGATCCGAGCAGGAAGATCGGGAGGATGAGCGCAAGGCCACGGCCGGCGCCGCTTCCGGAGCGGCGAGCGCCCGAGCGATTGCGGCGGCGACGTTCGCGTCGGGCGAGACTGGTCTGCATGGCGGCTCGCAAGATAGCATAGGTAGACACGCGGACAACATTCCACCCCATCCGCCGGCCTAGCGACGCGCAGGCCCCGGGCGGCGTGACGACAAGGAGCGGATCAAGCGATGACGCTGGCAGGCGAGAACGACGAGGCCAATGGCATAACCTCTGCAGCCGGGCTGCCAGGGCTGCTCGACGAACTGCGCTGGCGAGGCATGCTGCACCAGATCAGCGGCGGCCTGGAGGAGCGTCTCGCCACCGGCACGCCAATCAAGGGCTACAACGGCTTCGACCCGACCGGCCCCTCACTCCACATCGGCAGTCTCGTCCCGATCTTCGGCATGATCCACCTCCAGCGCGCCGGCGGGACGCCCATCGCGCTCGTGGGCGGCGGGACCGCCATGATCGGGGACCCGTCGGGCCGATCCTCCGAACGTCTGCTCCTCAGCCGACCGACGGTCGAGGAGAACATCGTCGGCATCCAGAGCCAGCTGACCAGGTTCCTCGACTTCGACGGCCCAAACGGGGCCGAGGTCGTCGACAACTACGAGTGGCTCAGTTCGTACTCGCTGCTGCGGTTCCTGCGCGACATCGGCAAACACCTGACTGTGCCATACATGCTCGCCAAGGACTCCGTTCAGATTCGCCTCGAGGCGGGTCTGAGCTTCACGGAGTTCAGCTACATGGTTCTCCAGGCGGCCGACTACCTGCACCTCTACCGCGTCAGCGGCGTCGAGCTGCAGATGGGCGGCGCCGATCAATGGGGCAACATCACCGCCGGCCTGGAGCTGATTCGGAAGGAGCTCGGGGTGGGTGACGGCCAGGACCTCGCGTATGCCCTGAGCTACCCGCTGCTGACCAACGAGAGCGGGGCCAAGTACGGGAAGACGGCAGCGGGTACCAGCGTCTGGCTCGACCCCGCCAGGACGAGCCCGTTCCATTTCTACCAGTACTGGCTCGACGGCGACGACCGCGACGTGGGCAAGTACCTGCGTACCTTCACGCTGTTCGACCGGGCCAAGATCCTCGACATCGAGGCCCAGCAAGCCGCTCATCCCGAAACTCGGCCGGCGCAGAAGGCTGTCGGCTACGACCTGACCGCCCGGGTGCACGGCGAGGACGCGGCGCGGAATGCCGTGCGGCTGAGCGAGGCCGCGTTCTCGAAGGCTCCGATTCGCGACCTCGACGTGCTCGAGGGTCTCTTTTCGGAGATAGACCACTTCGATTTCACGGCCGAGGACGTGGCCGGTGGCGCCCTGCGGCTGGCCATCGTGAGCGGGCTGTATGCGTCGAACGGAGAGGCTCGCCGGGCGATAGCTCAAGGCGGGCTGTCGATCAACGACGAGCGGCTGAGCGATCCTGACGGTGCCGTCACCCCGCCGATCGGCGGGCGCTTCCTGGTCCTGCGAGCCGGAAAGAAGAGCGTCCGAATCGGCCGGCTCCAGAGCTAGCGGCAGGCTCCGGCTCAGGCTTTGTGGCGTTCGCGGAGGCGCGCGATGACCGCGGCCGGCGGCAGGCCTCGCTCACGTAGCAGAACCAGGGTGTGGTAGAGCAGGTCGGCGACCTCGCCTGCCAGCGCGTCGCGGGTGACGGGGCGTGAGTCGGAGGCGGCCGTGGCGTCGTCCTTGGCGGCCATGAGCACTTCCGTGGCCTCTTCGGCGACCTTGCGGGCGGGACCGTCGACGCCGGACGCCAGCAGCCGAGCCGTATAGGAAGCGGCCGGATCGGCGGCAGCGCGCGCGTCGATGGTCGCCCATAGCGTCTCGAGCCAATCGAAGCCCTGGCCGGGCGGGGGAGTGGCGGCTCCACGTTCCGTGGCGCCGATCTCGGAGATCGCGGGCGCCACAGTGGGCTCCGTCCCGGCAGGATCGAAGCAACTTCGGGTATTGCGGTGGCACGTCGGCCCCGTCGGGTGGACCTGGATCAGGAGCGCGTCACCGTCGCAGTCGACGGCGACGTCCACCAGCCGCAGGACGTTGCCGCTCGTCTCGCCCTTGCGCCACAACCGGTCGCGCGAGCGCGAATGGAAATGGACCTCGCCCGTGGCGAGAGTGGCGGCCAGCGCCTCCTCGTCGACATAGGCGACCATCAGCACTCGGCCGTCGCTTGGGTCCTGGACAACGGCCGGCACGAGCCCGGACCGGCCCCAGGCCACGTCTTGCGCGAGCAACTGCTTGCCGATCATGCGCCCGACTCCTCGATCTGGCGAACGGGCAGTCCCGCCGCCGCCATGGCTGCCTTGACGTCCGCGATTGAGTGCATTCGGCGGTGGAATATCGAGGCCGCAAGGACCGCGTCGGCCTTGCCCTCTCGGACGGCGGTGACGAAGTCGGCCGGCCCGGCCGCGCCGCCGGAGGCGATGACGGGCACTGGGACTCGCGTCGCGATGGCGGCCAGCAACTCGGTGTCGAAGCCGCTCCGAGTGCCGTCACGATCCATCGAGGTCACGAGCAACTCGCCGGCACCGAGCTCGACGGCCTTCATGGCCCAGGACACCGCGTCCAGATCGGTCGGGCGACGGCCGCCGTGGGTCACGACCTCCCACCGCTGCTCAGCGGTTGCGGCGCCATCGACGACCGCCTCGAGCGGCAAACGCCGCGCGTCGATGGCGCAAACCACGGCCTGGCTGCCGAACCGCTCGGCGCAAGCCGTCAGAAGAGTCGGCTCCGCAACTGCCGCGGTGTTGAATGACACCTTGTCTGCCCCGGCGCGAAGGACGTCGCGCATCTCGTCGACGCTGCGCACGCCGCCACCGACGGTGAGAGGCACGAAGGCGCGCGACGCCGTCCGCCGGACGATCTCCAGCATCGTTCCGCGGCGTTCGTGGGCGGCCGTGATGTCCAGGAAGACGATCTCGTCGGCTCCCTCGCGTGCATAGCGCTCGGCCAGCTCGGCCGGATCGCCCTCGTCGGTGAGGTTCAGGAACTTGGTGCCTTTGACGACCCGCCCTTTGTCGACGTCGAGGCAAGGGATGACGCGCCTGGCGAGCATCAGGCCACCTCGGCGGCGGGGCCGGCGGTGAAGCTTGCCGACGCGTCGACGAGCGCGACGAAGTTCGACAGCACCCGCAACCCGGCGTCCGAGGACTTCTCCGGGTGGAACTGCAAGCCGTACAGCGAGCCCCATGCGACCGCGCTGACGAAAGGCCGACCGTGGGTGGTATGAGCCACGATGACGCTCCGATCCTCCGGCGCCGGCGCGAACGAGTGCACGAAGTAGAAGTAGCTCCCGTCGGGTATGCCATCGAAGAGCGGGTGCGCCCGATCCAGATTGATCGAGTTCCAGCCGATGTGGGGCAGTGTCGGGGCGTCGAGGAGCGCCAGGTTACGGCCGGCAAGCAAGCCCAGAGTCGGGGCGTCGCCCTCATCGCTGCAATCGAAGAAGAGCTGCAGGCCCAGGCATATGCCCAGGCACGGCTTGCCGGCTCGGACCCAATCGCGCACCGGCTCGATCAGGCCCTGATTTCGAAGGTGGTCCATGGCCGCGGCCGCGGCGCCGACGCCCGGAACCACGAGGGCATCGACGCCCGCCATGGCTGCCGGTTCGGCGGCCACGACCGGCTCGGCGCCGACCGCCACCAGGGCCTTAGTGATGCTGACCATGTTGGCGGCGCCATAATCCAGCACTGCGATTCTGATGGGCTTCGGCCGGGTCATCCGAGCGAGCCTTTCGTAGATGCGGCGCCACTCCGCCGCGGGTCGACTGCCACGGCGGCACGGAGCGAGCGTCCCAGCGCCTTGAAGGCGGCTTCGGCCAGGTGATGGTCGTTGCGGCCGCGGCCCCTCACGTTGAGGGTCACGCCGCCCGACCGGGCGAACGACTCGAGGACGTGGTCGATCAGCTGCAGCGGCATCTTGCCGGCACGCTTGCCCCGGAACGGGAGGTCGACTACCGCGTAGGGCCGGCCGCCGACGTCGACGACGACGGTGGCTACCGACTCGTCCATCGGCACCGCCGCATCGCCGAAGCGCACGATCCCCGCGCGGTCGCCCAGGGCCTCGGCGAGTGCGGCTCCGAGCACCAGCGCCACGTCCTCGACGGTGTGGTGCTCGTCGATCACGAGGTCGCCCGCGGCGACTACCTCCAGGTCGAACAGGGCGTGATGTGCCAGCGAGTTGAGCAAGTGGTCGAAGAAGCCGACCCCCGTCTCGATCTTCGTCTCGCCACTGCCGTCGAGCTTGAGCGTGACCGTGATCTGGGTTTCGCGGGTCGAGCGGGTGACGGTTGCCCAGCGAGGTCCGGACGCCACGACACTGCCGATCTGGTTGCTCATGCGGGGATCCCCCTGGCTGCTTCGATGAGTCGGTCGTTCTCTGGGGCCGACCGAACGGTCAGCCGCAGGCAGTCGCTGAATGGATGCTCCGGCCCGAAAGTCCGCGGCACGAGGCCGCGACGCAGCAGCGCCTCGGCCGCCGACGACGCCGCCGCCGGAGTGCTGAAGCGGATCAGGATGAAGTTGGCCTGGGATGGGTACGGTCGCCAGCCGAGTTCGGAGAGCTGTGCGATGAGGCGGGCCCGCTGGCCGCCGATGGCGCCAACATTGGCCGCGGCCAGGTTGGGACGCCGCAACGCCGCGGTCGCGAGGGCGGCGGACACGGTACCGACCGAGGCCGGCGCGCGGAACGACAGGATGGGCGCCAGGGTCTCCGGACGGGCGATGGCGAAGCCGACCCGTGCGCCCGCGAGCGCGTGGGCCTTGCTGAGCGTTCGAACGACGACCAATCGCGCGTAGTCGAACCGCAGCGGCAACACAGTCCGGCCGACGAACTCCGAGTAGGCCTCGTCGACGGCGACGATCGGTGCCGGACTGCGATCGCGCGCGGCGCCGGCTTCCAGCAGCGCGAGCAGCTCGCCGATCCGTTCGGGCGGCTCATACGCGCCGGTGGGGTTGTTCGGCTCGCACAGCCAGACCAGGGCCGCATTGCGGGCGGCCTTGGCCAGGGCCGGTATGTCGAGCCCGAAGCCGCGCTCGGGGCCCAGGCGTGGAACCGCCACGACGGATGCTCCGCGCTGCTCCGAGACGATGCGGTACATCGCGTAGGTGGGCGCCGCGACCACCGCCACGGACCCTTCCCGCAGGCTCGCGCGAGCGATCAGGTCGAGGGCCTCGTCGGCGCCGGCGGTGGGCAGCACCTCCTCGGGCGCCACGCTGTATGAGTCGGCGGCCGCCGCGACCAGCGCCGCGTAGTCGCTGGGCGGGTACTCGCACAGCGCGGGATCGAACGGGCCGGCCAGCACGTCGCTCAAGTCGGGCGAAATGGGCGAGGTGTTGACGTCGAACCGCACTATCGACTCGCGAGGCAATCCGTACTTCGCGGCAAGCGAGTCGGTCGTCGGCTCCCAGACGTAGGTCGGCAGAGGCGTGTCGATGCCGGTCATGCCTCGCCCTCGAATCTGACTTCGACCGCCCGCTTGTGCGCGATCAGGCCTTCGGCCTCGGATATCGCCTCCACGGCATCGCGTATGTTCGCCAGGCCGTCGCGGGTGATTCGCTGGACCTGGATGAACTTGCCGTAGCTCTCCGTGGCGAGCGCGCCGCAGGAGCGGGCCAGGCCGCCCGTTGGCAGGACGTGATTGGCGCCCGAGGCATAGTCGCCGGCGGACTCCGGCGCGTACGGGCCGACGAAGAGAGAACCGGCGTTGCGCAGCCGGGCAACGGCCTCCTCGACATCGGCCACGACCACCGACAGGTGCTCGGGAGCGTAGCCATTGACGAAGTCCAGCGCCGCGTCGCGGTCCGGAGCGAGGACCACCAGCGCGCAGCTCGCCAGAGAGCGCTCCAGGATCTCCCGGCGTGCGGCGGTCTCGAGCTGCCTGGACAGCTCCACTTCCACCGCGACGGCGACCGACGCGTCCCAGGTCACGAGCAGGGCAGGGGAGTCGGGGCCGTGCTCCGCCTGCGAGAGCAGGTCGGCGGCCACGTGCGCCGGTTCGGCCGTCGAGTCGGCCACGACCATCACCTCGGACGGCCCGGCGGGGAGGTCTATGCCGCACTCCCCAAAGACTTCGAGCTTGGCCGCGGTCACCCAGGCGTTGCCGGGACCGACTATGCGATCGACCGGAGCGACCCCGGCATCCGGCAGACCGTAGGCGAGCGCCCCGACCGCCTGGGCGCCGCCAGCAACGATGAAGACGTCGACGCCGACCAGCCCGGCCGCGCCGAGGAGAGTCTGGTTGAGCCGCCCGACCGGGTCCGCCGGCGAGGCGACGACGATCCGACCCACGCCCGCGACCATGGCCGGCACGACGCCCATCAGCAAGGAGCTGGGATACGCGGCCGAACCACCCGGGGTGTAGACGCCGACGCTCGCCAGCGGCACCCAGCGCCGCTCGATCTCGACGCCGGGGACGATCATGGTGGTCCGCGTCTCGGGCAGCTGCGTCTCGGCGAAGCGGCGGATGTTCTCGATCATCTGCTCGAGCCCGGCCCGGATTCGTAGCGGCAGCGCGTCGCGCGCAGCCTCCATCTCGGCCCGATTGACCAGCAGCGAGCCACCGGCCCGGCCGCCGCCGAACCTGGCATTGGCTTCGTGGACGGCCACGTCGCCGCCGGCTTTGACCGTGGCCAGGATGGCCCGCGCGCCATCGCGGACCCGCTGATCGGGAACCGCGCCGCGGCGCAGCAGCGCCGTCACTGCGCTCGCGACTGCAGGATCAGACGCGGCGCTGGCAAGGTCCAGGCGAGGCAGAGTGACGGCTGGCGCTCTCATGAGACGAGCTTCTCGATAGGCAGGATGAGGATGCCGGACGCGCCGGCGGCCTTCAGCCGGGGCAGCAACGACCAGACCTGGTCGGCCTCGACGACGGCGTGGATCGCGATCATTCCCTCGTGCGCGAGCGGGATGACCGATGGCGACTCGAGACCGGGCAGCAGGTCTTCGAGCTCGGCGGCCTTGGCCTGTGGGGCGTTCATCATCAGGTACTTGCGATCGCGAGCGGCCAGGGTGGCGCTGAGCATCGTCTCGACCTGGGCGAATGCCGGGCCGTCCTGCTCTAGGGCATTCGAGTTGGCCAGCAGCACCGCCTCCGAGGCGAACACTTCCTCGAGCGGCCGGAGGCCGTTCACGACCATGGTCGACCCGGTTGACACGAGATCGACTATCGCTTCGGCCAGGCCGAGCCTGGGCGCGACCTCCGCGGCACCAGAGACGGGGATCACGTTGACCGGGATCGAGCGCGCCTCGAAGAACTTCCTGGTCAGGGCCATGTGTGAGGTGGCGACACGCAGCCCCGCGAGATCCTCGGCCGCGCGGAACGGAGAGTCGTTTGGCACCGCGATGGTCAGGCGACAGCGGCCGTAGCCGAGCATCTTGACCCGCGGAACGTCGGTGCCAGACTCGGCCACGAGATCCAAACCCGTGATGCCGAGTTCGGCCACGCCGTCGTTCACGAACTCGACGATGTCGTTGGTGCGAACGAAGAGGATGTCGAGGTCGAAGTTCTGAACGCGCGCCACTAGAGCCCTCTCGCCCGCCTCGAAGACCAGGCCTGCGTCGCGGAGCAGGCGGACGGTCGGTTCGACCAGTCTTCCCTTGTTGGGGATTGCCAATCGGAGGCGGCGGGTCATCGGGCTTCCTCAGTTGGAGTGGGGGACTGAACCTCGTGCAGTCGCGCCAGCGCGGCGGTATAGCCGCCCTCGCCGTGGTGCAGCCATTGGGCGATGCGGGTGATCGTGGCCGTGCTCGCGCCCGTCCGGTTCGATATCTCGGCGTAGTGCATGCCGGCGTCGAGCAGCCGCACGACCGCCCAGCGCTGGGCCATGTCATGCAGCTCCCCGAGCGTGCACAGGTCGCGGAAGAAGGCCGAGGCTTCGTCGGCCGTCTCGAGCCGCAGCACCGCCTCGAATAGCCCGCTAACGGCCTCGTTGCGCCAGGCTTCCATCGCGCTCATCGTGGGTTCCTCGTGGTGCTCCGCCCGGATTCGTGGTCCGGCATGTCCGGGCCCTGTTGATGTAGTAGCATAGTAGCATGCTAACACGCCCGCAACCGGCGAGTCCCGCCGGGTTCCAGCTGCTGCCGGCGATCGATCTCCGCGGCGGGCGCGTGGTGCGTCTGGCCGAGGGTGACTTCGCGCGCGAGACGGTCTACGGCAGCGATCCCTCCGAAGTGGCTGCGGGCTTCGTGGCGGCCGGGGCGCGTTGGATACACGTCGTAGACCTCGATGGGGCCAGGGACGGCGCTCGACGCCAGACGGAGGCCGTGGCGCGGATCGTTGCCGCTGCCGGCACTGGTGTGGCCTGCGAGGTCGCCGGTGGGCTGCGGGACGAAGAGGCGGTGGACCACGTTCTGAGCGCGGGCGCGGCGCGGGCCGTGGTGGGGACCGCCGCATTGCGCGACCCTGCCTTCGCCGAACGCCTGGTGGCGCGGTTTGGCAGCGCGCGCGTCGCCGTCGCCCTCGACGTCCGCGACGGGCTGGCGGTGGGCCAGGGCTGGGTCCCCGGCGCCGCCGGCGTGCCGGTAGAGGAAGCCCTAACGACTCTGGCGGACCGCGGCGTCCGAACCTTCATCGTGACTGCAATCGAGCGTGACGGGCTGCTCGGCGGTCCCAACCTCGAGCTGCTGGCGCGCATGGTTGGTCTGGGGCGGGGCGACGTGATCGCCTCCGCGGGGGTGTCGTCGCTGGACGACATTTCGGCTGTCCGCGCGCTTGGTTGCGGAGGTGCCGTTGTGGGCCGGGCTATCTACGAAGGTCGCCTCGATCTGGCCGAGGCCCTGCGGCTCACGGCGAGGTAGGCGACAGTCGCGCGATCAGGATGAAGCCCCGGCTTTGAGCGCGGGGCTTCATCGTTCTCGTTGGCGGTACTGGGGCGGCAGTTGTCTCGCTAGTGGCCCAGGAGGCCGTGGCCCATCGCGGTCGTCAGGGCCAGGGCGTCGCTGTCCTGGCTGATCTCCCAGGCGAAGACGCCGCGCAGTCCGTCGATGCGGACTAGCTCGGTTCGGGCCAGGATGGTCAGCGGGGTTTCGTAGCTGATGAACGTCGGCGATACGAACGTGCTCACGACGTTGTCGTTCGCGTCGACGACCGAGTGAGACCCGGCCGGGTTCCACAGCCAGGGTTCGCCGGCCTTCCAGTCGACGTAGGTCGTGTAGCCGTTCTGACCCTGTCCGTACTCGCCGACGATCCCAAGCTGGTCGACCAGTTGGTGATAGGTCGGCGTTGGCTGGGCATCGCCGTGCAGGCTGTTGATGTTCAGGCCTGTATTGTCGAACGCCTGGTAGAGCCCGTGGTTGGCTGCGCCGACGCCGATGTACTGCTTGCCGTAGAAGGGCACGCCCAGGACGATCTTGGCCAGGGGGAAGCCGGCCTTGCGGTAGAAGTCGATCGTGCCTTCGACATTCCAGTACTTGTCCTTGGCCGCGGGATCGGCAGTGTCGCGCAACAGCGGCGAATTGAACGCGGTGTACGCGTCGGACGCACCGTGGAAGTCGTAAGTCATGACGTTGGCGTAGTCGAGGACCTTGCCAACTGCTGCGAGGTCGTAGCTGCCGCTGGAGTGGACGTCGGCCGCGGGCAGCGCCGCCGCGAGGACATAGTGCTTGCCCGTCGTGGCGCCGAGCGCGTCGAGCTGGCTGCGGAACTCCTTGAAGAGCAGCGTCGCGTTAGCCCTGTCGGCGGCATTGAAGTGAGCGCCGTTGCCCGGGTCGATACCGGGATACTCCCAATCGATATCGATGCCGTCGAAGATGCCCGCCGCGGCACCGATTCCGCCGGCATCGGCGGGCCAGCCGCCCGTGGGCAGATTGCCCTTGATGAAGGTATCGATGCAGGACGAGACGAACTGGGCCCTGCTCGCCGGCGTGGCGGCGACGTCGGAAAAGTAGGTCGAAAGCGACCAGCCGCCCAGGGAGATCAGCACCTTGAGGTTCGGATGGAGTGCCTTGAGCTTCTTGAGCTGATTGAAGTTGCCGTATAGGTTGCCGTTGTTGCCGAAGTTGTCGGCCTGTCCGTCGACGGCATTCTCACCGCCCCAGTACACCATCTGGTAGTCGGCCCACGGGTCGATGACAGCGCAACCGCCATCCGCTGTGGGCTTGCCAAAGGCATAGAGGAGGGTGTTGATCTTGTCGGCGGGTATGTTCTTGACGAAGTAGCCCCGACCGTACACATCCCAGTCGGCGAAGTAGGCCGAGACGACCTTGTTGCCTGAAGAGGGGGTCGAGGCAGCGGTCACGGCCATCGTGGCCGGGACGAGCGACGCCAAGAGAGCGGCTGTGGCACTCAGAGTCAGCAGCCTTCGAAATGCACGCACGTTTAGAACCTCCGGGGTCAGTCATGGGACAACGCGCTCGCAGAGGCGGGCGTGTCGAGCTACCAACGGAGGCACGTCCAGTTCGTCGATGGCCGTACCCACCCGATCCCTCGACCGATTCGTCCGGCGGCGAATACCCTCGGGGACCTGTCAACACATGTCGGTCGCAACCAGCCTAGTCGGGCGGCCGTGGCTTGGCACCCGGCACACCGACCTATTCGACGAGCCCGCGCTAGCAGGTCGGTGGCTGGGTTCGGCCGGAGTACCGGCTGTCGGTTCCGAAGAGCTTGACCGACAGAGGCGCGACTTTGTCGAGCTGCAGGCAGCTGGTCGAGGCGGTCGCGGTCGAACTGGAGACGCTGTACGGCGGACCGAGCACATACGAGTCGTAGTTGCCTGACGGAACGGACTTGGCGAAGTCGAGCATGTCGGCGACTCGTGCGGCCGGGAAGTTGGTCGAGACCAGGGACGCTGCCTGGGCCATGAAGTCGGGCAGTCTGACCGCCATCGCCGGCGTGGCCATCTTGTGGGCAACGGCCTTGAGCAGCTGCTGCTGCCTGTCGGCCCGCGCATAGTCGCTGTTGCCGCTGCCGTGACGCGATCGGGCGTAGGCAAGGGCGGTGACGCCGTCCAGATGATGTGGCCCGGCCGACAGCTTGAAGCCCGTGGCCAGCCCATTGAGCCAGTCGTAGGTGGGATCGTCAATCGCCGTCGGGTTATCGATGTCGACGCCGCCGACCATGTCGACGACCTTCATGAAGCCACTCAGGTCGATGACGCCGTAGTAGTTGATCGGCACGCCGACGAGGTAGCCGACCTCCTTGACCAGAGTCGTGACGGGCTGATCCGGAGACTTCAGCCAGCCGTTGCTCACGTAGGTGGGGATCGCGTTGATCTTGATCTTGCCGGTGCCCCCGTAGTAGAGCGGATACCCGGTGGTGTCGCGCGGGACGCTCAGCAGGGCGATGCGATTCGTGTCGGTGTCGACGCTGATGACCATCAACGAGTCGTAGAGGCGTTCCGAGCGGCCCGTGTACGCATCGACGCCGGCCAGCATGATCGTGAGCCGCGGGCCACTCGCCGGCAGCTGCGCAACCTCCGCGCCGTTGCCTCCGACCTTGAAGATGCCGACGTCCATCTGGTAGGCAGACCACACGTACACGGCGCCAACCGCATGGCTCGCGACAATCGCGACCAGCAAGACGGTCAGGGCAAATCGCTCGGCGACTCGCCGCTTGGATGTCGGATCGGCCAGTCCGAAGGCGTGCCGGACGGCGATGAGGCGCCACAGCCCCAGTCCGAGGATGCCCACGAACACCGCCGCCGCAATGGTCGGGTCGAGCAGGCGAGCGAACATGACGTCCAGCCCTCTCCGGGCCTGGAACAGGACGATGCCGAGTACCAGAAGTGCGGGGATGGCAAACACCGCGGCTGCGACTCGACGCCGGGCATAGAGCTGGCCAAGGCCGGGCCAGACGAACGACAGCAGCGCGGCCAACGACGGAGAGAACGACCCGCGCTGGGGCAAAGACGGTGATGTAGACAAGACATGAACTCCCTGGGGATGTCTTCGGGACGCCTCGCGCCATTGCATCGTTACGGCAAGCGTAAGGGGTCGGGCGATAGCGAGGTGTCGTGGACGCCGCGCAACATCTGTCCCTCAAGCGCCGGTCGCGGGCGCCGATGCCTGGATTGGAGGCGTCGGCTCCGGGGCCGGTCTTCACGGGCTACGACCCCGGTCTCATGCGGCGTCACCCTGCGGCTCTCTCCGATGCGGGCGCGAGCAACGGCCGTGTGCCCCTTCGAAAGCCACAGCCAGGCACGCGGGCCCCGCGCCGGCCGGTACGGGGCCCGCTATTTCTGTCTCGACGGGAGCGAAGCCCGGCTGGGCTCAGTCGAACATCTCGCACCAGGTCCACCAGCCAGTAGCGAGCTCACTACCCAGCTGGTAGTCGTCGTGGACCGGTTCATTGTGGGCGTTGTAGGCCAGCCCACATTTGCCCAGGTAGCCCCCGTGGGGGATCTGGAAGACGACGGTGCCGTCGCTCTGAGAACTGATGGCGTCGATGCGCTCCAGGCCGATCCATCCGGGAGCCACTTGACCACCGGCCTCAACCTCCACGGCCACTCGCTCGAGCGAGGCGCGGCTCAGGTCGAATCGGGCAGCCGCCGGTAGGCCGCTGAGTATGAGAGCCAGGCAGGTCAACCCGAGCACAGGAATACCGAGCCAGCGAGTCAGAGACCAATTGGACATCCTCACCTGGGCGCGGCTGACGGCGACCACGAACCCAAAGGCCCAGATGACGCAGATGGCCATGCAGAACAAAAACGCCTGGAACATCGGCACGACGTCCCAGACCGGAAGGCTGGCTCCGTACAGGCCTACAGAGAGCGCGAAAACGGTCACTCCGTAATAGAGTGCCCACAGGACATAGCCCCACCAGAAAGCTGGGCGGCGTGCTCCGCCGGCGACCTGCAACGCTGTCATCGACCCCCCTTCGCGCTATTCCTTGTGCGCGGCCTCCTGCGCCTTCTTGTGGGCCTCGATCACCTTCTCGGCGATGTGCTGCGGCACGTCTTCGTAACGGTCCAGCGTGGCCTTGAAGGTGCCGCGCCCGCCGGTGAGCGAGCGCAACTCGGTGGCGTAGCTGAACAGCTCGGCCTGAGGCACGGTGGCGGTGATGACCTGCATCCCGTCCTTGGTGTCCATGCCGAGGACGCGCCCGCGGCGGCCGTTGAGGTCGCGGTTGACGTCGCCCATGTAGGCCTCGGGGATCCGGATCTCGACAGTCATGATCGGTTCCATCAGCGCGGGCTTGCAGTCGAGCACGCCCTGCTTGAGAGCCATCGAGGCCGCAATCTTGAACGACAGCTCGTTCGAGTCGACGGCATGGAAGGAGCCGTCGTAGAGGGTCGCCTTGAAATCGCTCAGCGGGTAGCCGGCGAGTACGCCCTCGGCGGCCGCCTCGCGAACGCCCTTCTCGACACCCGGGAAGAAGTTCTTGGGCACGGTGCCGCCGACAACGTGCTCGGCGAATTCGACGCCGCCGCCGTGGTTCGGCTCGATCTCGATCCAGACGTCGCCGAACATGCCGTGGCCGCCGGTCTGCTTCTTGTAGCGGCCGTGGCTCTGGGTCTTGCCGCGGATCGTCTCCTTGTAGGCCACGCGGGGTGTCTTGGTCACGATTGCCGCGCCGAACTTCCGCTTAAGGCGCTCGCCCAGCACGGCCACGTGCGCATCGCCCATCGAAAGGAGGATCTGCTCGCCGGTCTCCGAGCGTTCGACTCGGGCCGAGGGTTCCTCTTCGAGCATTCGCTGCAGAGCTGAGCCCATCTTGTCGAGGTCGGCCTTGGTCTGGGGCTCGATCGCAACCTGCAGAGTTGGGATCGGGAACTCGAGGGGCGGCAGCGTGTAGGACTGCTCGCGAGCGTGGCAAATGGTGTCGCCAGTTGCGGTGACGGTCAGCTTGGCGACCGCGCCGATCTCGCCGGCGTGCAGGGTGCCGACGGTCTCCTGCTCCTTGCCGTGCAGCAGCAGCAGCTGGCCCAGACGTTCGGGCTCGCCGCGGGTCGCATTCCAGGCCTGACCCTGACCCTGCATCGTCCCCGAGAGAATGCGCAGGTAGGTCAGCCGACCGACGTACGGATCCGCCGTCGTCTTGAAGACTCGAGCCATCAGTGGCCCATCGATGTCCTGGGCGATCTTGACTTCCTTGCCCTTGGAATCGGTGGCGACGACGTCGCCCAGCTCCACAGGGGAAGGGAGGTAGTGGACGATCGCCTCGATGAGGGCGCGAACGCCGATGTCCTTGGAGGCGCTGCCGACCAGAACGGGCGCCACCAGGCCCGACCGGACTGCCTTGTGGAGGCAAGACTCGAATTCCGCGTCGGTGATCGCCTCACCCTCGAGGTACTTCGTCATGACGTCGTCGTCCGCCTCGGAGGCGGCTTCGAGTAGCTGATCGCGGCGAGCCGCAACTTCATCCGCGAGGTTCGCGGGCATGGGTACTTCGACGTCCTTGCCGCCCTGAGACTGATAGGCCTTCTGGTGGAGGAGATCGACGTAGCCGCTGAACGACTCCGCAGCGCCGATGGCGACGTGGAGTGGAGCGATCTTCTGGCCGAAGGCAGTCCGGAGCGCGTCCAGGGCGTTGCCCGGGTTCGCGTTCTCGCGGTCGCACTTGTTGATGAAGAAGAGCGCGGGCCGACCGCTCGACCGAGCCTGCGCCACCGCCGACTCGAGACCGGCCTCGACGTGGCCCGTGGCGTCCATCAGCAGGAGCGCCGCGTCCGTGGCCGCGAAACCCTCGACCACCTCTGCCGCGAAGTCGGCGTATCCGGGAGTGTCTACCAGCTGAACCCTGGTGCCCTCGTGGTCCAGGCTGGAAACGGCGAGGGTCAGCGACTGCTTGCGCTTCTGCTCCTCGGGCTCGTAGTCCAGGCTCGCGGTTCCGTCATCGACGCGGCCGAGCCGCGTGATCGAACCGGCGTCGAAAAGGAGGCGCTCGGCCAGCGTCGTCTTACCGGCCCCGGCATGGGCCGCAATGACGACGCTGCGGAGGTGGAGGAGGTCGACACTCTTGGTTGTCATCTGCTCATCGATCCTCTGGTGGCGTCAGATCGCGTCAAACAAGCGGCTTGACGAGGGGCCCGCCGCAGTCCGGTCATGATAGTCCGGCGCGTGGCAGCCGACGAGGACGGGGCGACGCGCAGCGCCGGGGATGGCCGGGTCCGTTGGGCGGTCGGGACGGCGGGCGGAACGGAGCCTCGACCCGTCGCCGAACGAGAGACCCGAATCGGGACCAAGAATCGGCCCAACGCCCGCGTCAGTCTCCCGTTGAGTCACCAGGGACTCAATCCACAGTCGACGGCCCCACGTCGGCTCGGAGGTCCTCGCTGGCGGTATACTCCGGTCGATGTCAGGACATTCGAAGTGGTCACAGATCAAGCGCCAGAAGGGCGTCAATGATGTCAAGCGCGGCGCCAGCTTCACCAAGATGGGCCGCGAGATCAGCGTCGCCGCGCGCGCCGGTGGCGGCGATCAGGACGGTAACTTCCGGCTCCGCCTGGCCGTCGAGCGGGCTCGCGCCGTCAACATGCCGCTGGACACGATCAAGCGGGCCATCGAGAAGGCCACAGGCGGCGGCGAGGGCGAGCAGTTCGAGGAGATCGTCTACGAGGGTTACGGCCCGGGCGGCGTGGCGATCCTGATCGAGACCGCAACCGACAACAAGAACCGGACCGCGGCTGAAGTGCGCTCCGTACTGACCAAGGCCGGCGGAGCACTGGCCGGTGCCGGCAGCGTCGCCTGGCAGTTCGAGCCGCGCGGAGTGATCACGCTGCCCGAGGGCGGCAACACCGAAGAGCTGGAGCTGATCGCCATCGACGCGGGCGCCGACGATGTCGACTCGTCGGGCGAGCAGGTCGAGGTTTACACCCGGCCCCAGGATCTCGAGGCCGTCCGCCGTTCGCTTGAGAAGGCCGGCATCAAGATCGAGTCGGCCGAGATGTCGATGAGCCCCAAGAACACCGTCGAGCTCGACGCATCGAAGGCACGCCAGGCCCTGCGCCTGGTGGACCTGCTCGAGGACCTCGACGATGTCCAGCGCGTGACCGCCAACTTCGAGATCCCCGAAGAACTGCTCGCCGAGGTCGGAGCGTGAAACCGGTGGAGGCCGCCGCTCGCGATCTGCGCGTAGCGGAGATCGCCAAAGCCAACCTCCTCCCGGAGGTTGGCTCGTGAGACCGGTGGAGGCCGCCGCTCGCGATCTGCGCGTAGCGGAGATC
>Ga0182027_10001233_pt1 | contig 42774 bp, 32 predicted proteins | sample 712E1DmetaG_FD_121300 | JGI IMG/M metagenome (GOLD analysis project Ga0182027, IMG submission 121300) | Permafrost microbial communities from Stordalen Mire, Sweden - 712E1D metaG (Illumina Assembly) | ecosystem: Environmental > Terrestrial > Soil > Wetlands > Permafrost | place: Sweden...
GCCACCTCCACACGGCTGCGACGATGGCGACGACGAACAGTAGGGACTGGATCTTCACTCATGCCTTCAGTGAATCATCTTTCAAAAGCTACGAAAAGAATGGACTTGCCCGAAGGGATACGCTCCATCGTCCCTGCCTCAGAGGTCTCGCTCCTCTTGCTTGTACCAACCTCCAAGCATAAAACTCGAATCAAATGTGCGAAAGAAATCCTACGCTCTATCCATTTACTGGGTGCGCTGCTTCGCAGATCGCGAAATTACCGATGAAAGACTTCGAAAAAGAGATTCTATTGCTCGATCAGCGACCAAGATTCGAGGGCTGAATGAAGAAATCTGCCATTTCGCGTTGCCAACGGTCACCGATTCAAGCCGTAAAGCTTGTCGGTAACCAATGCAGGCACTGCATCTGGCGAGGGTACTCGTAATACGTCCAAGCCAGCTGCCATCGCACTTTGAACCCCAGCGTCCGAGTCCTCGACTGCCAGGGCACGCTTCACGCCAAGAGTTATCATTGCCTGGTCATATCCATCTGGCGCAGGCTTCGGTTCAGCCACGTCTTCAGCGCAAACTATCGCGGCGAAACGAGGCAGTAAGCCTACGCCCAGAAGCTCCCGCTCGACTTCGGCGCGCTCAGCGGAAGTTACGACAGCACAAGGCACAGGTAGTCGCTGAACGAAAGCTACGACCGCCTCAGGAATTATAGAGACCGAGGCTACAAGATCCAGGTAAAGTAGTTTTTTCTGGCTATACATTGCCCGGATCTGATCGGAACCAATGCACCCAGGAAACTGGAACAAAATCCTGGCGAGCAACTCCTCACCCGAGTATCCACATAAGACTTGTGAGTAGGCTGTCCACTTCAGATCGACATTATGATTGGCTAGGAGGCGTTTCCAGCAAGTCCAATGTAGACGTTCCGTGTTCGCAAGTACCCCGTCGAAGTCAAATATGATCGCATCGTAGAGCGTTGCCAGGAATGGAAGACCCGATCTCGCTGCCAACCGGGATCTTTCGGCTTGGCGCGGAGTCCGGCTTTCTATCGCACGCACGTGTTCCGGTTCGTGCTTTTCCAAAAGGGACCCTCCAACATCTTGGTGTGAACTGGAAGCACTTCTCGATGGGCAACCTCGTCACCATCGACGAAGAGCCGTACCTCCCGGCCGTCGAGAGTCATTGCAACATAGTGCCATTTGTTATCGGTGATGTCCTTGTCGGATTCAATAAAGCTCGGCGTATAACCGGGCAGATATGCGCTAAAGTGGCCGCTGGGTATATCGAATGGGCCTATTCCCAAGGTCAGAAGCTCCCAGTGGTCAGTCGCTCCTCGAAAGGCATTGGAGATGAGAACATTGGGCAACCGGCCGGTCCGGAGCTTGACCCAGGACTCGACGGTAAATGGAGCCGCACTATACTCGGCTTTCGGCGAGATTCTAAGGGTGCCTAACTGGGTGTTCAAAGCTTTCCCAAACTCGCCCTCGGAATAGTAGTGATCCGCCGCAGCCAACGACAGACAGACAATTGCAAATCCAAAGGCGACTAAGATACGCACCAGATACTTCATCATCCACCACCTTCAAGAGCTTCGGCGCACGATCAAACGCGCGCCGGGTTTAGTTTATTTCGTCCACGATCGCTCAATCTGTTCGAGAGACCGTCCTCCGGTTTCCGGCATAACTTTCCAAATAAAGAAAAACTGGGGAACCAATACCGCGGCGAAGATAAGAAAACTTCCCGCCATCCCAAGACTGTTTCGAACCATCGGGAAGAGCTGGTTGTACACGCCATCGGTCACCCATACGGCCAGTGTGGCAATTGCCACGGCGCGCCCGCGTATGCGTGTCGGAAAAATCTCGGACATAACTACCCACTTGATTGGTCCCATGGAGAAGGCAAAGCATGCAACAAAGAGGCACATCATGGCAACAATCAACGGTCCTCCCGTATAGCCAAACTGAAACAGGAGACCTATCGACGCCAATGCGCAAAAAGCTCCCGTGGTGCCAACAAAAAGCAGGGGACGGCGCCCAACCGAATCCATGAGCCATATTGCAATTACGGTGAAGACTGTGTTGACAACTCCTATCGAAACAAATCCGCCAAGTGCGTCGCCGAGCGAAAAGCCCGCCTTCTCGAGAATGCCCGGCCCGTAGTAAAAAACCACAGTGACTCCGCTTAGTTCCGAAACAATTGCTAAAAACAGGGCGACACATAGAGCGCGGCGCATTCCTGGGGCGAAGAGCTGCGCGATCGATCCTGATTCATGTGAGATAGCTTCCTCAATTTCGCGCATCTCCTCTTCGGCAACTGTTTTACCCCCGATCTTGCTCAGGACTTCGAAGGCGCGTTTTGGGTGCCCGGCCTTCATCAGCCAACGCGGCGTCTCCGGTATTACGAAGCAGAGGAGCATGAACAGCAGCGAAGGGAACAACTCCATCCCGAACATGGCTCGCCATACCTGATCGACGACCAACCAGCGATAAAGACCACGGCTCCAGTTAGAGGCTCCGTGTACGGCCAATTGATGAAGCCATGCATTCGAGAGCAGGGCAAAACAAATACCAATCGTGATGGCAAATTGAAACAGCGTAACCAATCGACCGCGCAAGCGAGGCAACGACACCTCGGAGATGTAGAGCGGCGAGACCATGGAGGCAAGGCCCACGCCCACCCCGCCGATCACTCGAAACCAGATAAGACTATCCACGTTCCATGCCAGTGCGCACCCAATGCTGCAAATGACAAATAGCCAGCTCGAAACGAGTAACACAGGTTTACGGCCGAATCGATCGCTCAGCATACCGGCGACGGCGGCTCCGATTGCGCAGCCCAGGAGTGCAGAACTTACCAGCCAGCCCTCCAAGGTCGCGCCAAGTGTGAATTGAGATCTTAGGGGCGTGAGCGTGCCGGATATTACCACGGTATCGAATCCGAATAGTAGGCCTCCGATTGCTGAAACTACGCTGATAAACGTCAGGTATCGAACACTACCTTCTCGTTTGCTTCCGACAGCAAGAACGGTTGGATCCGGCATGCACACCCTTAATTCCAGGTTCTTACGATTTCAAACCATTTGCCAAAGTTATACGCGTCGCTTACCCGCGATAGACGCGGGCCTCAATACCAAGCAACGTCGCAATCTGGAGTAACTCCTTCTCCCAGTCTCCGTAGCATCCGTGAATGTGGTTGCACGGATAAGTGGCAAGGAAATCATCCGTCGTGCACTCGAGCCGTGTAAATGCGATCGGCCATTCGGGCGTGCAAGTTGCTCCCTTGGCCAGCGATACCTCGCGCGGAAACTCCACAAATTCGCCGGGTACGATAGCCATCCAATATCGCCCATTCTTGCGAGCAAGGCGCGCCAATGTGACCCGTCCAGGCGCAGCAAAGTGATGCACGGAAGCTCCGCCGGCGGGGTAGTAAGAGACTTCCGGATAGAACGTGACGTTCTTCAGGTTGATCGCTGGATCGTCGGATGCCCCGGCGAAGTATGTTGCGTGGGTTCCGGAGTTGGAGAAATACCAAACGTCGTCCGCGCGATCATAGTGCCGAACGTCCGCGAAGAGAACAGGTTTGTGCGTCAGCAACTTGAAGATTTGCATTGTGAGCGCGCCATCCATATCCGCCTCGGTCGCGGCCACGATGGGTTCATGAGGCCCATCCCAGTCGTAGGGATCGTTGAGGAAAGCCTCTGCCACGTCTACGGTAACGAAATGATCGGTGAGGTCGCCGTGAGCCTTGGTTCCGACAAAATCCAGCCGGCGGGATGCGATGATTTCCCGGTAAGCATAATAGGAACGGATTTGCAGCTTCAGCTTTTCCGGAGTCAGCGCTTTACCGTCGTAGCGAATGGAGCCGACGTGTTGCTCCAGCCACTGGAGCGCGTGCTCTACTCGTTGAGCGTCCACGTGGCTGGCGGATTCCACGATGTCTTGCTGCTCGATGTGCTCCACGTCAATCCCAAACAATTTCTGCCACTCATCCAGATTGGCAACGGCCGTGTACATTCCCAGTGGGCGACCACCGAAAAGTCCATAGGTTTGACCACGCAAAAACGCGAGCGCACCCGCCGATCGGATGAAAGACATGACTTTCGTAAGAACGGATGGATCTTCAATTTGTCCCCAAATGCGCGCGTACGGCCTATTGAGTTGATCTAACGTACCTGCCGCCGCGAGCATTCCGACCATTCCCGGCTCGGACGGGTGAAGGTTACAGAACAAGAGAAAGGGTCCTGGCGCAAATGCCGTAGCGACCGCAGAAAGATGTGGGAAACACCAAATAGAATAATTAAGAATGGTGAGATCGCAGCCTTCACGCGCCAAACGCCGGCCTTCATTCTGAGCGACCTGCTGATTCGAGATGATCTCGCATCCCTGAACAACTTCCAGTTCACCTGTCGATTCAAGGGCCTTAGCGAGTCTCTCTTGATACGCGCGGTTCAGCGACAGCAGCTCATTATGGATATACTCGCGCCCATCTGAAAAAGTGATAATTCCAACTTTAAGCTTTCTCATGCGTCACTCACTCTCCATCCCGCGTCCTATGCGGGCTTTCCGTAGTATTTGGCTTCAAGACCTTTCAAAAAAGAAAGCCCCTCGGCAAGAAGTTCATCGCTCGAGCTGGCCATCTTACGCCAAACACATGTAGCAGCCACCATGGCTCCCGCAACTTCGCAGAAAGCTTCCATGCCGACCATTCCTGAGTAACCAGTGCTCGCAAGAGCTCGATAAATAGATTCCCAGTCGACCCGGCCGGTTCCTGGCGTACCGCGATGGCTTTCGCTAAGGTGGTAATGACAGAGAAAGGGCGCGGCATTCCGTGTGGGCTCATAAAAGTCGGTTTCCTCAATGTTCATGTGGTACGCATCCAGATGTATGGCTACATTGGGTTCGCCGACCATCTCCCGAAGTCTCATCCCTTGTTCGCAGGTGTTGACAAGAAAACTTTCGTAGCGGTTGATAGGCTCAATTCCAACAGTCACACCATGGTCACGGGCGTAGCGGGCCGCCTCCTTTAGGGCCTTTGCCGCACGCTCCCAGTACTTCGGCCCCGGCATCTCTGCGATCCGGCGACCAATCGCGGAGTAAGTTACACCGGTGAAGACGGTGGCCCCCATGTCGGCCGTTGCTTTAATGCAGTTCTTTAGGTACTCGATCCCACTCTCACGTGTTGCATCGTCCTCCCCTGTCGGATCGTCCCCAAGCGAGCATGCAGTCGATGTACACAGGCCGATGCCCACCTCAGCCGCTCGACTGCGGATGGAAGCAGGATCAACAAGCTCCAATTCCATCAGGGGAATTTCGATTACGTCGAAACCTAATTGCTTGGCGCGATTGATTAAATCGAGAGTCCGGTTGCTCCAACTGCCGGTCCACGCATAGGCATGCACTGCATATTTCAATTTTCCCATTCTGGATTCCTCATTTCATCACAACGCGGTAGACGTCGTGGCCTTCAACTCCGAGACAGTGTCGACCACTTTGCGACAGTTGTCTCGTATCACACTCCAGCGTTTAAATGCGATGTCTTCTCGCTTTGCGATCCACGTACCACCGACAGCGAGAACTATGTTGAGCGCAAGATAGCTCTTCAGATTGTCTTCGTTGACACCGCCCGTGGGTATAAAGCGGACGCCAGTGTGGGCATACGGCGCCGCAATGCTCTTCAGCATTTGTATGCCCCCAGCAGCACCCGCCGGGAAGAACTTGAGCAACTTGGCGCCCGCGTCAATCGCATTCCCCACGTCGCTCGGAGTCATAATGCCTGGAATAAACGGGAACTTCCTTTTAACTGCCTCAGCATAGATTCCGTGATTGAAACCGGGAGAAATGCCGAATTGCGCTCCGCAATCCACAGCACTGCGAAGGTTCTGCTCCGAGATCACGGTTCCTGCGCCAACCAGCATCCCGGGACGTTGATGGACAATCCTCTCGATTGCGGCAGCAGCGGCCGCTGTTCGAAATGTGATCTCCGCGACCGGGAGACCCCCATCTGCAAGAGCATCCGCGAGAGGCACTGCGTCTTCCGCATCTTCGATCTCAATCACTGGGACCACGCGAAAAGAGACTATCCGTTGATAAATCGCATGCATGACAGCTCCCATTGCCTCATCAATTACCGGCGACTCGAGCGGAGGAATTGGGGTCCGCTTTTGGCCCTTCGGGAACTACACGTCCTGGTAACGCTGGCGTGCAGATTCGTCCGGCAATGGCAGCCAAACGCGCGAACGTCTCTCCCTCGATTCTTACCTTGAGCACTTCGGCGATTACCTGACTCCATCCGTGAAGAAAATAGATCCAACCATCTTCGACCGTCACTCTCCGTGAGTGCACTTGTTTCAAGGCTTGATGTAAGAAATCCAACTCACCCCGGTAATTCAGTTCCCAGGCAATGCTGCCCTCTGGAAATAGAGCCCGGTTTGTCAGGGGGGAACCCGGTGTATCTTTTCCCATGCCGGTCGCATTGATAATAAGACTTGCCGGCGGCATCTGCGCCAGAATCTCATCATTGACTTCCGGCTTCTCATTGCAGTGATATAGGCATTCAATGTCGCTATCCACCTTCGCCATCACTCCTTTGAGATGTTCCAATCTACTTTGCGATCGGTTGACAATGACCATGCGCTTCGGGCGGTCCGCCGGATGCTTTTTCTGCGCGAAATGGAGTGCGATGGCCATAGCGGAACCACCCGCGCCTAAACAAAGTACTTCACCACAAGTGCGCCCGAAGTAACCCGCTTCTAAAAGGGCGTCCAGGCTCATGCCTGCGGTTATGGGATCTTTAGCGTGTCCCGCGAGTGCAAGGCCATTCTTGGAGATACTCGATACTTCTCCGCATGCCACGGCATAGGGGTCAAGATTGTCAAACATATCTCGTCCCGCCTCGAGGAGGCTGATCTTATGTGAAGTAACTAAAGCACCAATAGATAATGGATCGAGCTTGATTTGCGAAATCGCACTGCGATACTTTTCGGGGGAATCGTGCAACTTGAGATCTATGCCTTCGATGACCACATCGGATCGTCCCAACTCCTGCATCCAGAGAGGAAAGACTTTCATAATCGACGATTGCTTGGTCGTTACACCGATGAAATACATCGTGGGACGATCTTGCGTCTTAATGCCGGACGCTTGAGCCTCCGGTTGGTAAACAACGGGATGTTCTGGTTCATCGCCGCGAAGGACCGCAATGCAGGCGTTCAGCGCCCCTCTACCCATTGCGTCCGTGGCCCCATCGGTATGCGAGCCGCAGTGAGGAGTTGTGATCACCTGCAACTTTCCGAGCAAACAGTTGTCGAGTGCTGGTGGTTCCTGTGAGTAGACATCCAAGGCGGCGCCAGCGATTTGACCTGAATCCAAGGCAGCAGCCAGCGCCGCATCGTCAATCAGTTCTCCTCGCGCCGTGTTGATCAGGAAAGCCCCCCTTTTCATTCGCGCAAGGAACTCGGCATTTACCATGTGGCGAGTTGCGGCAACAACCGGGAGGTGAAGCGACAAAAATTCGGATTGAGCCAGCACATCTTCAGTGGTCAGAAGTTCGACACCCAGCGCGCGCGCGGTGTCGAGATCCGGCTGAGGATCGAAAGCAATGATACGGCATTTCCATCCCGCGAGACGGCGAGCTACCTCCTTGCCGATAGCTCCGAATCCCAATAAACCGACTATTTTCCCCTGCAATGTCAGACCACGATGTCGGGGCCATTTGCCGCTTTTCATTTGAACGTTACTTTGAGGGATCGAGCGGGCCAGGGAAATCATGAACCCTACTGCGAGTTCCGCCACGGAAACAGAATTGGCATCGGGAGTATTCGCCACTACGATGGATCGCTCTCGAGCAGCGGCGAGATCCACTTTGTCAACGCCTACCCCGTAACGCGCGATTACCTTGAGGCGGTCTGCGTTTTCGAGAGCGGCGCGGTCAACCGTATCCAACCCGGCGATGTAGCCGTCAATGCCTGGCAACCTCAGTTTAAGTTCATCAGACGAAAGCGGTCGACCGAGATCGTTATAAACAACTTCTCCGACAATCGATTCCAGTTCGGTCCGCAAGCTTTGTTCACTTGCGCCATAGGTGGTAGGAGTGACCAAAATACGGCATGATTGTAAGTCGCGCGATTTGCTCATTAATCGTTGCCTCCCGAAAGCCAAACAGAATTGTCGACGACCTCGAAGCCCCCGCTGCGGGCAAGCACCAGCTTTCGAAATCCGCGCTGCTCAATAGTTGCGTAGTCGTGTCCGGCATGGCCCGGATAGATAAAGAAAGTAACCAGGTCTTCAGAGTCGCCGGTGTTAATCGATCGATGCGCCCAATTCGGCGCTACATACACAACCCGGCCGGGTGTCAGTGTTTCGGCCGCCCAGTCACCCTCCTGATTTTCCATCAGCAGTAAGCCGTTACCGCGCAGGCAGTAGTAGATCTCAGCGGTCGCGCGAACAGAGTGGAAATGACCTTTGGTCATGTAGTATTCGTCGCCCACCCGTCCCGGGTGCACGATCGAAATACCATGAAGTAATTCGCCGGCCACTTCAGGGCGCCGCATCTCATAAACCTCATAGATTAATGGGTCGGAAGCGAGGAGTCGCGCATAGGTATCCTGGTCAGAGAATTGACCATGCAATGCAGATAGGCGGCGCTCCAAATGAGCGCTGAAATTCGTTGCGGATGGACCTGCGAAATCAAGAGCGAAACCGAACGGCCGAGATCCTGAAGAGATTCCTCGATTGCTGTCCTGCGTAGATATTTGCGACATGTTCATTTACCTTTCGTTGGCCCGTAACCAGGCTCCAGGATGACTTTGAGTCCACTCGTGCCTCGAGCAGCTTCGAAGGCGGATTCGGCTTCAAAGAGAGGGAATCGCTCACCAATAAGCGGGTGCAGATTAACCCGGCCCGATGCGACAAGTGCAGCCGCTTCTCGACAGTCGCTTGTGCTGCAGCCTGTGGAGCCGGTGACAACCAACTCCTTGTAGTGAATCAGATTGGCATCGATAGAAATAGTCGACCGCTCCCTGGGGAGACCTGCGAAGAAATTGATACGGCCACCCGTAGTAGTCAACGAGACCGCGGCTTCCAGTGCGACAGAAGCGCCTGTCGCCACGATGGTTACATCGGGTCCGGCGCCGCCGGTCCTCTCCATGACGACCTCCGACAAGTTCTCAAGAGCAACGTCAATCACGGTATCGGCACCGAGCGCGGTTGCCCTGGCAAGACGGTCCGGCGAACGGTCACTTACGATAATTCGGTGGGCGCCACGGAGCCGCGCTAGCAGAAGATGCATGATTCCGATGGGTCCTGCGCCCTCGATTAAGACGGTGTCGTCTGCGCTGACCCCCACCTTGTCCTGGCCATGCATGACGCACGAGAAGGGTTCTGCCAGAGCCATGCTCGCGGCATCTGCGCTTTTGTCAATCAGAATCACATTGCCTTGCTCGATAGCAGGCGCAGTCACGCGCATGTACTGTGCAAAGCCGCCATCGAGAGTGATGCCAAAGGCTTCGTAGTTCGGGCACAGATTGTTGAGGCCGGCCCGACATTGCTGGCAGTGACCACAGCCCATGTTTGGCGCGATGAAGACTCGATCACCGACGCGATATCCTTCAACTTCGCCACCCACCTCTTCGAGCGTCCCCACGATTTCGTGTCCAGGAACGCGGACCGTTCCCGGGCCGAATTTTCGATGGCTCCCTTGGATAATCCTTAAGTCGGTAGCGCATATGCTGGCGCAGTCGACACGCAGTAATATCTCGTTGGCTGCAATTGACGGAATCGCGCGCTGTTCGATTCTCAGGTCTTGTGGTCCGTAGTAGACCGCGGCAAGCATTGTCATCGCGTTGCCACCTGCTCAGCGTCCAATATTTCCTGGAGCATTACCGGCCTCTCCTCGAGAAAGGATTTGGTTGCGGCGAGTACGCTGGCTACTGCCCATTTGCCGTCAACTCCACCAACCGACGGATCGCATCCTTTTTGGATACAGCCAAGAAAGTGCCGTATTTCCATAACGTAGCCATCGGCAAAGCGTTCAGGCCAAGTGCGATAGATCGGGATAGTCAAACCCTGATCGCGGTTTGTGCAGACGACCACCGCCTGTCCGCGCAAATCGCCGATCTGCATAATGCCTTTCTCGCCGACAATTTCAACGCGCGCGTCGTAGCCGTATTCACACGGGCAAACGCCGGAGATGACTCCAAGCGCTCCAGATTCAAACCGTGTGCTCACCACCGCGTTGTCGTAAAAATTCGGTGTTACAACATCCCTGGCTGCACCTTTGAAGTTTGCAACTTCGGTGTAGACGCGTTGCGGATTCGATGTGGTAAACCATCGCAGAGAGTCCCAGTCGTGGCTATTTACCTCAGCTAACATACCGTTTGATGTTCGCAGGTCACGAGCCCAAGCCGGCGGCAGTCCAGGGCCGTGAGTCAGCGATTTAATCAACATGACCCGACCAATTTCTCCGGATTCGACTCGCGTCCATGCGGCCAAGAACTCGGGATCAAAGCGTCGCATGAACCCGATCTGAAGGATCACTCCAGAATGCCGGGTCGTAGCGATCATCTCATCGCATTCGGCAAGGCTCAACGCCATGGGCTTTTCACACAGCACGTGTTTGCCATGGTTGGCGGCCAGCACGGCCAAGTCTTTGTGGGTGAAGGTCGGAGTAGTAATTACGACAGCATCGAACGATGTTTGTTCGAGCGCCGTTTCGAGTGAACCATAGCATGCCTCGATTCCGTACTTCGAACCGGCAGAACGAAGCGTGTCAGGGGACTCATCGACGATTGCCACAAGTTGACCCTCAGTGACGTGATGAACGAGCGTGTTTGCGTGTACCTGTCCGGCGCGTCCTGCGCCGATGAGACATACTCTGGTCGCTTTCGACATTCTCTAAAAGACCCTTCTCCAAATTCCGCAGGCATGCGGGTTATTGCTGCTGTGGGTCGCTCTCAGAACTTTGGTTTGATAGTTACCTTCAACCTGCTCAAACCCCGTGGCTCGGGAGAGCTGCATCGGCGATGCTCCTCAAGGTTTCATGGGATTCTGTCAGCTACTTGCATGTGTTCCAAAGTATCCTAGCCATCCGGTTGACGGCGCCATCGGTGTTTTTCCTTGTTGCCATTTTTCAACTGAGAACTGAGGCCGGAACGCTTCTCGCCTTCCGGTTTCATACTGTCATCATAGGATTATACCATAGCATGTGTTCTTTTTGCTGTCAATAGTCGCGTTTGCAACTGACATTCCGCGAAGAATTGGCCGCGGAAGGCCGCAGTTCTCTCGTAATGTGAAGGAGAGCACTGAGGATTGAAAAGAAGAGTGAAGAGTCAGTGCATGGGAGAGCAGATCATCGGAATGTCGATGGCAGCACGAGGCGGGAATAAATAGGGGCGGCGGATCTAGTGTAATGTCCCAGAAATAACTTACAATAGTAGCCGAAGTGAGATAGCCTTGGGTATGTCTCTGGGACGTCCCAAAACCATGTTGGAATTGACCGCGGAGGAGCAGCAGAAATTGGCCGGATTTGCCGCATCCCGCAGCCTTCCACATGCGCTGGTGGCGCGGAGCAGGCTGGTACTTTGGTCCGCTGAAGGTCGCACGAACTCCGAGATTGCTGCTCACCTGCGATGGTCGAAAGCTACCGTGGGCAAGTGGCGACAGCGTTTTATTGAGCGCCGCATCCAGGGGCTGTATGACGAACTTCGCCCCGGTCGGCCACGCTCGATTTCCGATGAAAAAGTGGCCACGCTGCTGCGGCGCACACTGAAGACGAAGCCGCCCGCTGGTACCCACTGGAGCGTTCGCCAGGCTGCTGAAGTGAACAGACTGTCGAAGTCCACAGTGCACCGGGTCTTTCAGACCTTTGCCGTACAACCCCACCGCAGCAAAGCCTTCAAACTCTCCACCGATCCCTTCTTCGTGGAGAAAGTGCGGGACATCGTGGGCCTGTACCTGAACCCTCCGGATCACGCCATGGTGTTGGCCGTGGACGAGAAATCGCAGATTCAGGCGCTGAGCCGGACCCAGCCGGTGCTGCCCATGGGGCTGGGCTATCTGGAGGGCGTCACTCACGATTATGTCCGCCACGGCACCACCACCTTATTTGCTGCTCTCGACATCGCCACCGGAACTGTCTTCACCGACTGCAAGCCGCGCCACCGCCATCAGGAGTTCCTCAGTTTTCTCAAGCGGATCGATGCGGCAGTTCCAACCGACCTGGACGTGCACCTGATCGCGGACAACTACGCCACTCACAAACACGCCAAGGTGCGCGTCTGGCTTGCCGCGCGGCCCCGTTTTCACATCCACTACACGCCCACCTATTCCTCATGGCTCAATCAGGTGGAACGCTGGTTCGGACTGATTACCCAGCGGGCCATCCGACGCGGCAGTTTCCGCAGCGTCAAGGATCTGGTCACACGCATCAACCAGTTCGTCCAGCACTACAACCGCAACTGTCGGCCCTTCGTTTGCACTGCTACGGCCGACTCCATCTTCCAGAAACTCGCCCGACTATGTTCATGTCTTTCCGGGACAGGACACTAGTACTACTGTGTTATAAACTGGATACCTGCCTACGAATATTCCGGTATATGCAGGCAAGCATGGTTGTATCTTGGCTGCATGAGCGCCAAGACTGGAGGTTCAAATGCCCGGCAGCAACGGCTGACGAGCTATCTTGACCGTCTTGCGGAAGCGGCAGGGCACGTGGATCGTGCTGTTCCGTTGAAGTTGTATTGCACCGGCTTGTTGCTGCCCGGGGAGCGCAAGTCGGTCGAACCGATGGCGGCGCGTCTGGCCCCGGACAACGTACGTCGCATGCACCAGTCGCTGCATCATGTGGTGGCCGATGCTGGCTGGAGCGACGAGGCCCTGTTGGGCTGCACGCGCAACTATGCTCTAGCGGCGATGACGAGAAGCAACCCGGTTGTAGCTTGGATCGTCGATGACACCGGGCTTCCGAAAAAGGGAACTCATTCCGTCGGAGTAGCGCGGCAGTATTGCGGACAGACCGGCAAGCAGGACAACTGCCAGGTGGCTGTCAGCTTGTCGGCGGCCACTTGGAACGCTAGTGTGCCCATTGCCTACCGCCTGTATCTGCCCGAGGCCTGGGCCAACGACGCCGAGCGCAGGCAACAGGCCCGGATTCCCAAGGATGTTCTGTTCGAGACCAAGTTGGAGATTGCGCTGGGACAGATCCGCCAGGCCATGACCGACGGTGTTCCCCAGGGCACGGTGCTGGCAGACCCGGCTTACGGCAACGACACGGGCTTTCGTCAGGCGGTGGCCGGGCTCCAGTTGAGCTATGTGTTGGGCGTCCAGAGCACCACCACCGTCTGGCCTCCGGGAATCGAACCGCTTTCGGTGCCGAAATATTCCGGTCGCGGCCGGCCGGCCAACCGCCTACGCCGCGATGCGGAGCATGCGCCTGTATCGACCAAGCAACTGGCGCTGAACTTGCCGGCCAAGGCATGGAAGACCGTGACGTGGCGAGAAGGCTCGCACCATCCCTTGCGCTCCCGTTTTGCCGCGGTGCGCATCCGCGCTGCGCATCGCGATCACAAACTCCACCGGCCGCGAGAACTGGAATGGCTCCTGATCGAGTGGCCCCGTGGGGAAGACGAACCGACTAAATACTGGATGTCCAATCTGGCGGAAAACAGCAAGCTGCGCAATCTGGTCGCGCTGGCCAAACAACGCTGGATCATCGAACGCGACTATCAGGAACTGAAACAGGAACTCGGCCTGGGCCACTTTGAAGGCCGCGGCTGGCGCGGCTTTCACCACCACGCCACTCTCTCCATCGCCGCCTACGGCTTCCTGGTAGCCGAGCGGTGCCGTTTTTCCCCCTCGGCCCGGAGCGGCCATCTTGGACTACCAGCCCCCGAACTCCCGCCCGGCTTCCAGCCACGAGGGTCGAGTCCGTCCGCAACGGCATAACCCGCATTCCATCGCCACATTACGCATCATCCTGGCGCGCTCCCTGCTCCGCCAGCTCTGCCGATGTCCCTTCTGCGGCGCTCGACGCTTATAACACAGTAGTACTAGCCGCCAGCAAAGAATCGGCGAGGCCGTTCATTGTTGGAGTGGGTCGGTGCCGGATCGGAGGACTCCGTCTCCCCACCTCAATGTATTCTCAGCAATTGGCAATCCCCCTTCGATCGGGCATCCACCAGTGGCGCCTGGGATTCCAGTATCAGAGATATGAAGAAGGTATTCCGCGCGTGATGCTTCCGGCTGTTGGCAAAAGGTCCAATCTGAATGCAGGTGGAGAACTCAAGCAGCGGTTCCTTAGTTCGCGTGGAAATCGGTAGCCTCCCGCAATTACAATGAACAGCCGGCTGACCTTGAAAACCCAGACCTGCCGGCTCGACAATTCGACTGGAAGAACGGGAAGTTCAATCTCCACGCCGTTCAATCTCCACGCCTTTGTCCACAACTCGGAACTTTAGTGCCTCGGACGATCCCAACAGGGTCACGGCCTTCACGCCACTCACATTTCTCAGCACAAAACGGCGTCCCGGCCAATGCGGCAGAATCGCGAACAGGTCGTTGCCCTTGGTGGTAAAGAATGACTATATAGCCGCCTTCCCCGGCTCAGGGCTGGCCGCCAGCCTCGATACGTCGTAAGCCGTCTGTAACTGGCTGTTGTATTCCACCTCGGGAAGTTCGCCATCGCTCCACTGCCGCAAAGCCTCCAATACTATGTTCTGCAATTCGCCTCACCATGCAGTTTCAGCCACGTGCCCACCACGTGCAGGCGGTCCTGCATGAATAACGAGGAATCGCAGATCACTCGTCGGATGATGACCGATCGATGGAGTTGATCATAACCGGATCTTGTCTAAAACCTCGCGTCAGGATTGCCAGGTAGATTACACCTGCGCAAAGCCAGACTGACCCCGCAACCTTGGCTGGACTTGGCAAGCTCCACCATATGCAAATGCAGAAAATGGCTCCGGATACCGAGATAAGGGTTGCACCCCATTTCCCTAGAGAATGGAAGTGTCTGGTGGCAACCACGTTGACCCCAATAAAAGCGAGAAACGCACCGAAGTTGAGAAGTTCCGCAGCCCGTTCGAAAGACAGTACGAAAGCGCCCAGAAATGCGCACAGCCCGATCAGCAGGATGTTGTAACTCGGCACGCGCCTCTTTGAACCTACGTACCCAAAGAAGGCCGATGGAAGCGCCCCGTCCCTTCCCATGCCAAACAGGAGTCGCGCAGCGCCTGCCTGGCCAGCAAGTCCGCTTCCCAGACTGGCCAGAATTAGGATGAAGGCAAATCCGTCAAAAAGACGCTTGCCGCCTGCGCGCTGGGCTACGTCCATGAAAGCCGTATTTGCATCCGGAAAGGTGAGGTAGTCCGGCCAGACAAGTTGAGCGAGATACACCTGGAGGCCGCTAAGAATTCCGGTCACCAAACAGACAAGTACTGTTGCCCGCATGATATCCCGCTTTGGATTGCGTGCCTCCTCGGTAAGCGTTGTAATTCCGTCAAATCCTATGTAGGTCAATGCCGCCAAAGAGGTGGCTGTCGCTACAGCGGGCAGATGGAACGTGCGCGGGTTGTAAAAGGGGACCGTTGAAAAGAGAGCGAGAACCCCGAACCGGCGTCCCACATAAGAAATTGCCATGACGAAGAACATTCCTATAACAAGAGACATAGCGACGAGCAGAATCTGATTGGTGCGCGAAGTGGTTTGAACACCAAGCAGATTCAGTGCCGTAATGATGACTATAAAGAGTGCCACCCAAGCCATATAAGATACAGACGGCACAATCCGATTAAGTGTCAATGCGCCGTAGATCGTATTGATGATCGGGATGATCAGGTAATCCAGCAACATCACCCAACCAGTCAGAAATCCAAGATGGAGGTTAAGTCCACGTCCAACGTACGTGTAGGCGGAGCCCGCCATGGGATAGACATTCGCCATCGCCCCATAACTCACTGCGGTGAACATCATCGCTACCATGGCGATCAGAATGGTTGTGGCGACGTGTCCTAGCGAAAGCTGATCGGCAATGCCGAACAGCGGAACCGCAGCGATTGGCTGAATCAGCACAATGCCATACCAGACGAGGTCCCAAAGCGTCAGGACGCGTCGCAGGCTAGGTTGGCGACCAGCACATGTTAAGGCGGAATCAACAGTCATGAACGAAATTCCTCAATTCATTGTGGTCCGTCAAGGGAGGAAACGGTTATTCAAAACGACAAGTCTGATTGGAACGGTTCATTTTGACCGGCATTTGCGTTCAAGCCTTTTGCAGAGACATTGAAACGGTAAGAGCCCGATCCCACGAGAAAGAGCGTGTAGCCATTCTCCATACGCAATAAGCGAACACCCTTCGCTTGCGAAACTGGCAGACCACTTTCTCTTACCTGTTCCGCATCAGTCGTCGGCACATAGACGACGGCAGTGGCATTAGGCGGAATGGTAACTTCTTGGATAAGACCATTTCGGACCCTCCAATTTGAGACGATTTCTCCCATAACAGTGTGCAATGAGGATGTGATTGAGATTAACCCTTTAGGGAAAACGGGCCGGATGAGGATCTCCTTATATCCAGGTCGCGCGGGTTGAATACCCGCCAATCGCGAATAGAAAGTACTGTCGGGACCGGCAAACATAGCGTGGTCATGGCTCTCCATCGCGCCACGTGGCGCCCACTGCTCCCAGGTAGTAGTCGCTCCCAAACTGATCTGATATCCGTAACTTGGATAGGTGGTCTGGTTCAAGGTCTTGTAGGCGGCATCGACAAGGCCGTTGTCTATTAAGACGTCGAACAAATAACGAGTGCCGAATATTCCGGTGTCCAAATGTTCGTGATCTTTCTCTGCTAGTCGGTCCAACAAGGCATTTGCAGCAGCGGATTCCTGGCTAGGCGGAACCATTCCAAAAGCGAGCGGTAAAATTGACGTCACTTGCCGTCCGCTCTCATAAGTATGGGTGGCTGCATCATAATAACGTGCATTAAATTCCCGCTTGATGGCTTCTGCTTGACTTTCGTAGGCCAAAGCGTCCGATGTTTTGCCCAGGATCTCAGCAATCTCGGAAACCAACCGCGTCGAACGATAATAGATAGCTGTATTGACAACCGTTCCCTCGCTAAAGCACTCCTTATAACTACCGCCTTGCCATGGTGGACACCAGTCCCCAAAGGCACCTTCCCCTGACCATGGATGCGGCTTACTTGCTTGAGTTGCAAACGCATCAATCAGCTGTTTTGAGTTCTCATAACTCTCCTCCAAAATGCGGCGATTTCCATAATGCTTGTAGAGCAACATGGCCAAAAACACTTGGTCCGCGGACCAGTTTGGAGCGTCTCTCCCGCCTTCGATATCCTGAAGCCATTTGACATAGTAGTTGTCCATGTCGAAGTTGTATATCGCAGTCTCTTCCACAGCCATGGAATCCATCTGACAAGGTGTGCGCTCATTGCGCACGGGATTGTCCGTTGGAATTCCCATCAGATTGTTCTCTACCCCCCATTGGAGGTTCCGATGAATCTCGTTAAGCAACCGGTTAGATGAGCGAAAATGCCCCACAGAATCAACGGCCGCATGAACTACGCGGCCTTCCAGGCTTTCCAGTGTGGGAATCCCCGGAAATCCAGACACTTCGACATATCGGAAACCGTGATACGTAAACCGGGGTTCATAGACTTCAACTCCAGTCCCCTTCAGAATGAAGGTATCGTTGGCCCGAGCACCCTGGTTCGTTGTTATATCGAGCGTTCCATCCGGAAGGAGATCTTCTGCGAAGCGTATCAGTATCTTTGTCCCGGCAACCCCACGGACCCGCAACCGTACCCAACCGGCGATGTTTTGCCCCAAATCAAATACGAATGTCCCAACCTTCGTATTATGCATCGCACGTGGGCGCAACGTGGTACGTACCTCTAGGGGAGGCATCTGACGGGAACGCAAAAAAACCGTAGGGGATGGTATTAGCTGCGCAGATTGCCAGGTATGGTCGTCATACCCATACCGATCCCACCCGTCTTTTTCTTGTCGGGCATCATAGGTTTCTCCGTTATAGATGGAATTGAAGAGAATTGGGCTCTCCGCCACCTTCCAAGAGCCGTCAGTCACTATGCGCGACCGGGAACGATCCATATACTCGATATCAACTTGCAAAATGGCCTGTTTGGCAGTCATCCATCGAAACCCGTATTGGGAGAATTTTCCATCATATCCATTACCCAGCCAGAGTCCTGCTGCATTGCCCCCTTGCTTGATAAGCGAGGTTACATCATACGTGTCGTAATAGAGACTCTTGTTATAGTTGGAATTCACGGGCGCGAGCACATTATTACCAACCTTGGCGCCATTGAGGTGCAATTCGTAGAAACCAAAACCAAACACGTAGGCAGTTGCTCGCTTTATCTTCTTGCTAACTAGGAACTCATGTCGAAGTAACGGGCAGACCGAATCTCTGGAGGCACCGATCCATTTTCCCTTCCAATCGGCTGCGTGCAATAACCCCATCTGCCACCATTCGTCATGTGACCAATCAGAGGCCTCACCATCCTGATCCCAAACTTTGACCCTCCAATAATAACGGCCCTCGCTCACCATTTCCGGTCCGACGTATGGGATTTCGAAGTTCTGGTTTGAATTGACCTTCCCGCTATCCCAAACAGTAGCTATTCCCGCTCTGAGCGCCTCAACGGAGCTAGCCACTTGAATTTGATAGGCTGTTTGCATTTGAGCACGCCCACCCGCAACGAAGTTCCAACTGAATGCAGGATGAAGGACATCGAGCCCTAGGGGCTGCCTTAACGATTCGGTCCTCAGGTTCACCGGAGTGAGCGCGGCTGCTCCATGAACAAAACACAGCAACGTCATTGGCACAGCCCAAGCAGCTTGTAGTAACAGTAAGTGCAGCAAGCGTGCTCCAAACCAACAGGTTTCTGGTTTCATGGGAGATCTCTCCGATATCTGCTGAGGGCTCCAAATGGTCTGTCGACGATCAATCTTGAATCGGGACGTCTGGTTTTCTTGGCAAAGTTGGTGGTGCTTGCACGCTCCGTCGAGTAGCCTGTCAATTACCGCATAGAGGATCACCGCATACACAATCGTTTCCTACGCATCGAATCCAGACGCATGTTGAATCCGACACTCAGCCCCTTCATGAAAATGCCACCTGCCATGCTCTAACTGCATGACAATTAGCGAAGAAATGGAAGAGGAATCGCAAGTCACGACCTTTGCAGACCCCAATTTCAAAACTTCTCGTTTGCCAAAGTCTGTGTACGTTCACGTCCGAGGTCGGCATGATTTTTGTCGCGCACTCATCTGAGTCTAGCGCAAAAGGGCACGTAAATGAACACAATATTTTTTATAAAATGAACAGTATAATCGTATAAAGATAAGGATTGGATAATTGAAGAAGGAGATGCAATAGGCTATTTTGTGGAGTATATTGTTTATTTTCTTTATGTTATATAGTGTTTTTGTTCTAAGTTTCGACGCCATTCGGGAAGCGCCAACAATTCCGGGGCAGACTACAATATTCTATTAATATGACCTTCATGTTTGACTTACCGGTTCACAGAAAGCTAGAATGTTGTCCATCCAGAGGAGCCTTAAGATGTGTCGTCGGAATTTCTTCTTGTCCTTACTTTTTGCCGCTTTTCCATTGCTAGCGAACTGTTCTGATGCGGTTATTTCCGTAAACTGGAATGCGCCAATTGCAAAATCAAAGACATCCTTATCCATTCAGGTCTGTCCAGAGCCGCCAATGCGCCGTGAATCCAGAAATCACGACCAGCTTTATGCAGATCTGCGAGATATGAAAGTCGATTTGGCGCGTCTACAGCCTTGGTTCCCCTACCCGAAACTGTCCGTGGCTGAGCTTGAGCCACCTAAAGATGACCGGACATCGTGGGATTTCAAGTTGATCGATCCAATCGTCGAAGATTTCTTCAAGGCTGCAGATGGGCGTCCAGTAATGGTCAACTTCGGCACCATTCCTGAGTGGATGTGGAAGACAGAGAAGCTGGTCCCCTATCCTGCCGACCCTAATGAAATTGATTGGAACTATTCGCAGGGCAATGAGCTGCGGGACCCCTCTTTAAGAGAAGTTGTTGGTTACTACCATCGCCTGGCCAGTTGGTACATCAAGGGCGGATTCACCGACGAATTCGGAAAGCGACACACATCGGGGCATAATTACAGAATTGCCTATTGGGAGGTTCTGAACGAGATCAACCTCGAACATCACATTAGCCCTGAATTATATGTGTCGCTCTATGACGCCATCGTTACCGACTTACACCAACTTGATCCAGAAATGAAGTTTAGCAGTCTGGCCTTAGCGGGATTGTTTGACCCCGGCTTCTTCAATTACTTCGAGTACTTTCTCAATCCTGCGAACCACAAAGCCGGGATACCGATTGATATGATCTCGTTCCATTTCTACACCGATCCAGCGATCGACGAATCGCTTGAAATCCAGCAGCACACGATCTTTCTTCAAGCTGATGCCTTCTATGCTGCCGTAGACCGAATTGAATCGATTCGCAAACGGCTCGCACCAAATGTGAAGACCTACATCACGGAGTTAGGCTCATTCAATCCAGAACCTCCGAATGTTAGCCCAAAGGATTTCTCGGACTTTTGGCTTCTAAGCGGCGGAATGTTTGCTCATATCTACCCCAAGCTGGTCCGCGAGGGCATCGACTACATAGCGGCTGCAGAGCTGATTGATTACCCGACGCAGGTGGCCGCCACAACACTCGTGGATTGGAATACTGGCCAACCAAACGCCCGCTACTGGGTCACTAAACTTTTGCATGACAGTTTTGGCCCAGGCGACTACCTGGTTGAGACATCATCTAAATCTCAATTAATTACGGCACAGGGATTTCTGACGGCAGGCGGTCAACGCAAACTTCTGCTGGTCAATGAGCGAGACTATGAGGTCAAGGTCAACATTCCCGGCGTCGCCGGCGCGCGAATGGACTACGTCGACAAGACTACAGGCTCGAATCCTCCTGAATTCCGACTACTTTCAGACGCTACAATTGTTCTTTCACCTCGACAGGTGGCTGTTGTCACTTTGAAGCCATGACAATCTCTGAAGAGAGATTTATCTCGTTAGCGGACCTTGAATTCGTCCGGCTATATCTAGGAACTCGTTGAAATTCGCCTGATTGCGGCGTCTTTCCTGGCGATTTTCGTTTGTTCCCGTTCGAAATCTGTTTGAAGTACGGTTCTTGCCGGTGTTTATAGGGGTTTGCGAGCCTCAGGGAATGATCCCCTAGGCTCGCGGCCGTTGCTCAGGCACACTTCTCCCGGAGCATTTCCGATGGTTGTGCCATCAGTCGCGGCAACCGGATCAGGTTCAAACAATCACGATCCACGCGTCACGAGCCACTCACGCCGTCATCGTTCCGAGATATGCAGTTTCTTTTGCAGGTCTCCGCACTGAATGGTGTGCATCCCCGCCCTGGGATTCCCCCAACTCGTGAAGACTACTTCCTTCCGCTCATTGGCTCGCATGTCGACCCACTTTGTCCGGAGTTGGCCGTCCAGGCTCACTTGCACCTTGACAAGTCCGCTCCGGCACTGGTTTTTGATCGTGGCTATTATCGCGATTGGATTGCCATGGGTTTGAAGGCCAACGCACTTGCCCGCCGCGATCTTCACGTCCGTCTCGCTGAGGATCACATCTTGAACATTGGACAATACGAGTGGCCGCGCATCGCTCTGCGGGGCCCTGAATGCGTCCAGCTTGATGTGTTCTACCTCATCGGCCATGAACGCCGAACGCGCGTCAGCCTCTATCAGATTCAGCCGTACGTCCTGCAAATCCAAGACCCTGACCTTGCGTACGTAAAGCCCCCACACCGGCAGCGGTCTCGCATCCTGTTCGGGCCGGCGTATCGGCAACTCCGCGAGTTCGCCCCCCCGGCCGCCGCTAAACTCGAAGTTCACATCGCGAATCGTCATTCTCTCGACGGGTTCCTCCGCCCAGCTTTCTACGGAAGCCGCCGCCTCATAAACGCCCGTGGCCGTCATCCTATTTACTGTAATCCGGCCAGCTTTGTTGCCAGGCGCCAATGTGACACTGAATGGCGTAGCAACGTCGTGCATAGTGATGTTTGAGATCTGCACATTGTCCAGAAGACCTTCAGTGTGACCCCATGCTCCCGGCTGAAGCAGGATGCCTGCGAGCATGTTCGTGCGGTGCCGTTCGCGCGAGGTTCTGTGTTCGAATCGCCCGGGACCGAAAAACAGGCAATCATGAATAATGAGCCGCTGCGCTGGCCCGATTAGACGAATCCCATTGCAGGAAGAGTTGATGATACATCGCGCAATGAGAGCGTTCTCCCAAAACCACCCCGCGATACCGTCATCGCCTGTAAAAAACTCGCAATCAACGATGGTCACGTTGCGGCTTGGACGATCTTTCCAGCCTCGGAAGTGAATTCCATCCCAACCTCCCGTGATTTTGATCCTGCTCACTTCCACGTCGCTAGTGAACTCGAGCATCACGGCATAGTTGCCCGAGTCCTTGATCGAAATGTCGCGCATAACAATATTCCGAGAGTTCCCAAACAGTACGGCGTGGGGGCCGCGCATGTTCTCCTCGCCTCGCGGATCAAAGACTTTGTTTCCGTTGATACAACCGTGGCCAGTAATAATGACGTTCTCAACATCAGCGCCAAGCAAGAGCGCGCGATGCCAGCTTGGCGCAAGATCCGCCAGCGGATTGCCCTTCGGAGGTGTGAACGGTTCATACTGCGCGAGGTCTGGAGTGCCAATGATCTCTGCGTCCGCCTCGAGCAGAAGAGTGATGTTGCTTTTCAGGCAGATGGTCCCCGTAAGATACCGGCCCGGCGGTACCAATACCTGAGCGCCTCCCGCTGCAGCGCAGGCCACAATTGCCGCGTTAAACGCCGCCGTGTCGAGCTTTGTGCCGTCTCCTTTTGCACCATAATCTCGAATGTTATAGACTCGCGCGCCCGGGTCGCTATTGCTCTTGGCGGCATTCACCGGCATGGCGGCAACGGCCTTTCGCCCAAGCAAACCCGCTCCGACCACGACGCCAGCTGTCGGCAGAGCAAGCTTTCCCAGACATTCGCGCCGTGACAGCAGAGCGGTTTCGTTTTCTTGTTCGACTTGATTCTTCACAATAGGTTCTCTTTCATGGAATTCAACAAGGATAGACTTTTCTGGCTGATACTGGGGTTCTAGCTGACGTCAATTATCGTCTCGTTCGAATTCGCCACGATTCTTAGTCGAGCAACATGGGTCGGAAATCTCCCTTGGTCGACCTTCGACTTAAACGCACGCATAGTACCAGCTTGACATTCTGATTTACAACGCCGGAAAAGATCAGTGCTCGCAATGTCACCTATTGGGTTCATTCCTTCGAAGTCCCCTCACCGCGGTTCGCACAATCATAAATGCCGACGATTGTGACGCTTCAAGGTTTTAAGAGAGTGAGTCACATAGGAGATGCGGCCAGATATCTTCCTCCCGTTCCAGTCAGCGGCTCCGTGGACTACTTCTAAGACAGGATGGCTTCTGCTTGAGCAACAGTTGCGTTCTCGTGGACGATCGCATTGCACGCCGCAAGCATTCTTTCGGGACAGGGATGCTGATAAATGTTGCGGCCGTAGACGACCCCAGAGGCTCCCAAAGCCATAAGCTCTCGAGTCCTGGTCAGTAATTCCTTATCAGAGATCCGTGAGCCACCCCGGACAAGGACCGGTTTGCCAGAAGCTGTTTCGATGATTTGGCTGTATTCGGAGAGACTCTCCGACGGGTCTGTTTTTACCACATCTGCACCCAGTTCTACCGCCTGTCGAACTAACGCTGTGTAACGCTTAAGATCGGGATTGAATTTGTACTCTCCTGTATTCTCATCGAGAATCCAAAGCAATGGCTCGACTATCAACGGCATTCCCATTACCTCGCATTCGGGCTTGAGCCTAGAGATATTTGTCACACATTGCCGATAAAGCTCCGGCTGGTCGCTGGTCCACATGAGATTCGCAACTACGGCCGTCGCATCAAGAGCCGCGGCCCTTTCGACCGCCTTCTCTACAAGTGCGCAAAACGGCGCAGAAGGTGCGGGAGCACCATAAAAATTGCTAGGATCTGCGCGAACTACCAGCGATGGCTTTCGACGGCCCGGATGATTCTGCAATAGATGGGCTTGCCCCATGCTTAACAAGAGTGCATCCGCTTCTGCCGAGATCAGCTGATTGACAACATTTTCAAGATTTTCTATACCCAACAAAAACGTCGGTTCGCAATGCGCGCCATGATCAATCGCAACCTCACAACATCTCCCATCCGAGGCAAACAGCCTATTCAATCGATATACGATGCTCATCATCAAACCTCCTATTGATAAAATGTCATGGCGACATACTCATTGCAGGCAAATGTCACCCTAGATAGGCACTTCAATTCCCTCTTAGTTCGGGGACAATTGGCCTGACACGAAAGCCACATGTTCTTCCTGCCCGGCAAAGCATTCCGACTGCGAACCAGACACAACTCTGAGATTGGCCCGCTGCGGCATTCTCCACTCAGTCCACAAGCAGGAGAGGAAGCCTAACCTCATCATTACGGAATCCATGAAGGCATCTCTCCAATGAACTTTCTGTACGATGTCTGTCATGCTGCATATAAAAACAACGACGTTATCAGACCCCGTACTAATTCAACGAATTTCCCCAATTCCCGTAAGTTTGCAGAATTCACTGAACAGGTTCGTGTTATCTCCGTATGACAAAATGTAGTGCTGACCCATTATGTTTTGACTGAAGACCTCCATGTCACCGTCAAGAACAAATTCAATTCCTGGCAATTGTGGCGCCGGTGGCGCCCAACCTGCCTCTTCCCATGGCCGTGGACTCTTTGCCATGCCACGGACAATATGAAGCACTAGGTCACCCTTCCGCTGCCCTAGACGGCACAACGTGATTTGTCCAGTTTTTATCTTTGAAACATTCAGAATTCCTCCGGCGAGGTGGCCAAAACTGCTCGGCCGTACACGAGTTTGACCGTCCACTATTTCCGAAGGTACATAATCTGGAACACCCATGAGGGCGCCGTCGGAAAGAAACTCATAGAACTCGAGGTACGATCCGATCTGCCCCGTTAATTCTCGTGTGATAACTTGGGTGACCGCGCCCAATATGTCATTCTCAGGAATCGTGCAGATCTGCAATTCATCGGCGAGCAACATGAAGATCATGGCTGGTGGATACTGTAAGAGGGCCTTCATACCGTCAACGTCGATGAGCGATACACCGCGATAATTTCTCGCTATCGCTCGCTCTCTGATAGCAAGGTAGTACCGGATCCCCTTATCCAGCATTTCGGGAGATGCTGGCGTCTCAAACACCCATTTCTTTTGAATGTCGAACCGTATTTTCTGGACAGTCTCTGAGTCAAATCGCTCGCTCCGCTGCACGATTTCCAGCATTTCGAAGAACTCAATTTCAACTCCTAGTTGCCTGGTGAGCGACACGCCGTCATAAAGCGTGTTGTATAATTGCATGTCGCGATACCCCATAGAGCCAATTCTCGCGTCTCGAAGTTGCTTCACGGCAGCAGCGCATCTCGCGAACCTAAAGATCTCACCCAGGGGAGGAGGTGCGTCCAAATAGGTCACCACATACTTGAAGCGATATTCCAGGTCGTTCAGCGTCTGACGCAGCGCTGTTGTACCTGCCTGGGCCGCCGTCGTGACTAACCGATTCCCTTCGGTCGCTCCAGCGAGCCCCCAAAGCAGGATCGGATGATGCTTGAATTCTGAAAGAACTCGGATGACTGCATGGCTGGGAATCCAACCTGCGATACAAGCAACGACTAGATCCACGTCGGCAGATCTCAACTCATCAATTGCCCGCCTTACGTCTTTCCCCTGGGGGTCATCGGTCACGGGGGAAGTTGACAATATTTCGCAACCTCCGGCGCACAGCAAGTCCTTCGCCTGCTCGCATTTTCTAAGGATTATCTCAGGAGGCGTGTTGACTTCGCCAAACCCAATAAAAGTAGCCCGCGGTTTTCGCATCTTTCACCTCAAATCCGGCCCGTTCCGCCGAATATTGCGTATCTTTGGAGTAATCTCAGCTACTGCCAGCCATCTTGAACCGCAGCCTAGTAACCAAAGTGCTTTTCGGCTTCGCCGATAGACTCGTCAATGATGTCCATGCACTTTGCAGCCACATCTAGGTTCATCACAATCGGAGGGCTCATCCTCAATATGTGCCCCGCAGGAATCCATGCTAGTCCTCGCTGGAACGCCGTCACGTAGACCCGTTCACCCGCTTCGATAAATGGCTCTTTTGTTTCTCGATCCTTGACGAGTTCTACACCCATCAAACAGCCCTTACAGCGCACATCGCCCACGATAGGATGGTCGCTTTTGAGTTTGTCGAGGCGCTTAACAAAGAACTGCTCCAATATCCGCGCGTTTTCAAGTAGCCCCTCATCCAGAAGAGCTTCGATGGAAGCCAGCGCCGCAGCGCAAGCCATTGGATTGCCGCCATAGCTTGTCGAAGCACTGATCCGGTTCACAGATTCCCCATACTTCTCGCGCACAACCATCGCAGTCACAGGAAATCCATTTCCAAGGCCTTTACCAAGAGTGACTATATCGGGCTGAGTGTCCCAATGTTCCATTGCCAAGAATTTTCCGGTCCTGCCCATGCCGGTGAGAACTTCATCGACAACGAGCAGAATTTCACGCGCATCGCACCACTCTCGCAGCTTCGGAAAAAAGTCGTCGGGGGGAATGATAGAACCGCCCCAACCCTGAATTGGCTCCAATACAATTGCCGCAACTTGACTTGTTGTGGCTTCAGGAATGAAGTCGCTGTAAAAATCCAAATACGCATCAGTATCAATTGAGCCGTCGGGTTTCTTGAATAAGGGCCGGTATGGATTTGGTCGAGGAACCATGTAGAAGCCAGGGGTGCGCGTTGGTCCATATACCTTCGACATTCTCGCGAGGCTCGCTGAATGTCCGCTCTTCCCATGGAAGTCACCGTACCCTGAAAGGAACTCGTGCCTTTTAGTCGCCGCACGGCAGACCCTCAGAGCAGCCTCTACAGCTGTTGTGCCACTGTCGTAGAGTTGGATTCCAGAAAGGTCGCCAGGCATAACTTCTTTGAGCTTTTCAAGGAGCCTGAGTTTAATGGGAGTCGTGAAGTCATGGCAGTTCATCAACTGCCCAGCCGCCTCTTGGACAGCCTTTGTAATTTGCGGATGACAATGACCGAGGGTGGCCACGTAGATGCCAGAAGAAAAGTCAAGATATGTATTGCCGTCAACATCCGTGAGGGTGCAGCCGTAGCCTCGTTCGAAAACAACTGGGCACAGGGTCACTTGACTCGAGTAGCCCTTCATAATTTTGGCAGCCGCGTTGTGCATCAGCCGTGACTTGGGGCCGGGTATTTCGGTGACAAGTCGCGGGAATTTCTTCAGGTCAACACGTGCCCATTCGATCGATGGCACCGTCCTTTTGACAGAATAGGTTAGTTCCATTTCGCGCTGCTCCTTGTGGCTCAATCGAGCGAAAAATCAGACAATGCCTGAACACTTTGACCATTATATCCGAACAGTTAGGTCCGTCAATCGATTATTTTTTCATATACTGACAATATTCGATAAAACTCGTAAGGTATATTTGCAATATATAATCAAGTGAGAGGATGGCCTTATCGGTGGCTGGCTCAGAAAACGATTCGACGAGTGTATTTCTGCTCGGTTTGGACCTAGGCATCTCAACGGCAAAGGCAGGGCTTTTTGATCTCCAAGGAAACCTGGTTCAAATTCAGAGTGAAGAGTATCTGATCTTGCCTGAAGGCGATAAGGTTGAAACTCACCCAGAGACCTACTGGCAACCCCTGGTACGGCTGATTCGCAGGCTGCTGAAACTCTGGGGAGGTGACGCGAGGAACATCGCGGGCGTTTCTGTCTCGAGTCACACGGAGTCTGTAATCTCCGTCAAGCAGAACGGCGAGCCTTCCCGCAAAGCGATTGTCTGGATGGATAATCGATCCAGCGATGAAGCGCGCGAACTACTCGAACAGGTTGGCGTGACGCGCGTAATGGAGATCGCCGGTCAACCGGAAATAACCTCAATTTGGCCAGTCACGAAACTTCGGTGGCTCGCAAAGCACGAACCGAAAACCACACGTGAAACTGCCAAGTTTCTCCTCCCCGAGGATTACATTCTTTTCCGTCTTTGTGGAAAGATGGTCGCCGAGCAAACCGTCTGGAGTTCGTCTGTCCTGCTCGACATCCGGAAAAAGGCCTGGAGTTCTGAACTGCTAGCCTTCGGGGCAATCCGCGAGAGCCAATTGCCCGAGATTGTTGCTCCGAGCCAGTTGCTTGGACCTATCACCGAAGAGTGTGCCCGCGAAACGGGACTGAACCCGCGGACACAAGTTGTTGCAGGCGCTATCGACCAAGTCTGTGCCGCCATAGGCGCCGGCAATATTGCGCCAGGCATTGTCACCGAGAGCACGGGGTCTGTGCTAGCTTTGCTAGCGACGGTGGACCAGCCTATCTCTGATCCGAGCTTTGGGATTCCGTGCCATATCCACGCGATCTCCAACACCTATTGTTTATTGCCCTGGCATCCAAGTGGCGGGTTGATCCTGAAGTGGTTTAAGGACACCCTGGCTACTTGCGGCGAAGAAGGAGCCCTCAAGGCAAGCGATTACGAAAGCCTGTCAGCAGAAGCGGACTCGGTGCCCGCCGGCAGCGATGGTCTGATCATGCTTCCGCACTTTCAAGGGGCACTCTTTCCGGAATGCAGTCCAGCCGCCCGCGGAGTGTTCTTCGGCTTAACACTATCCCAAAAGCGCGGCCATTTAGTGCGGGCCATTCTCGAGGCGGTAGGCTACATGATTCGCCGAGACCTAGAGGGACTGAGGCGCATGGGCGTTGATCCCAAAGAAATTCGAGTTTTGGGAGGAGGAGCGCGAAGCCGCTCATGGTCCCAGATCAAAGCAGATATCTGTAAGGTCCGGATCCTGACAATGGGCCAGCCCGAAGCGGCTGCCCTTGGAGCAGCAATTCTCGCGGCGGTCGGAACGGGATACTATCCAAACATCGCAGACGCTGTACGAGAGATGACGAAGACTCAGGACGTCATTTCTCCAGATCGGTCCAAGGAGTTATTGTACGATTCTGCTTATACGCTATATGTTGATTTATACGATGCTGTAAAAGACCTTTTTGCACGAAGCGCGAAAATCAAGGACATGGCGATGAAGCCGATAGATACGCTCCACGGATAGTAGGGCGGAATGTGGAGGGCTCGGCGCCCGAGACTCGGCGAGCCTCCGCAGGAAAGAGTGAACCGTGAAACCTGAGGACCGACAGAACGAGATCGTATGGCTTTTGCGGGCCATGCAGAGTGAGTTGTCTGTGGAAGAGATCGCATCTCACTTTAATATTTCGCCACTGACTATTCGGCGAGACCTTGACGCCCTAGTGCAGCAGAACGCAATAGTTCGCACGTATGGCGGATGTATTCTTCGAAACGTTCTCGCCACAACCTACCAAAAGCGCGTTGCACACAATTTTCATCTTAAGCGGGCCATTGGTATCGCAGCGGCAGAACAGGTCAGAAGTGGTGATGTTATCTTGATAGATGATGGATCGACGACATTCCATATTGCTGCGAATCTTGAAAGATGCGCCCCACTTACTGTAGTGACCAACTCCATCGCGGTGATTCCAGAGCTTTCACGATTTGAGGGCGTACAGATCGAGATCCTGGGCGGCACTTACAACCGGGACAATAACTTCCTCGGAGGAAATTTAGCCGAACGACTTCTTGAGATGCTCTTTTTCGATGCTGTCTTCGTGGGTGTTGACTCAGTGGATCGGGAAGGCATATGCTCTGTTCGCTCTCCCGACGTCGCACGGCTCACACAGGTCATGCTGCGGCGGTCTACGCGAAGGATTCTCCTGGCAGATCACACTAAAGCAGGAAAACGCGGTTACGTCAGCTATGGTAGCCTAAAGGACTTCGATCTTTGGATCACCACATCGGGTTTATCTCCGGAGCTTCGCTCCATCTATGAAAAATTTACAACAATCAAGGAAGTGAAATCGCCCGCCTCCGATGACTCCGGTCAATGATAATGCGGACAAGGCGGACTAATTGGCCCCAGCTTTTGGGGACCACATTAAATGTTAGTTTTCGGTCAGAACCGAACCCAAGAAGGGCGGAGGACTTTTTCTAAGGAACCTCTGCTTAGTTCTCCGCATGCATTCAGACTGGATAAAGATGACTGAGGGTGGGGAGCGCGACGCGGCAGATGACTTTGGCAAGCCAGGCAAGTTTTGAGAAGTATGCGCAGAAAAGCCGTGGTAAAGAGTTTTTGAACATGATGAAGTTGTTGTTCTGCGGCGAGAGTTGGAAGCTCCGATCGACTATTTCTATTCCGAACTGCGCAACCTGCAAAGCAATTGATAGAGCCAACTCCGGCTCGGCGCAGAAATCGTCTTCCGCGGCGGCGGAATATAAGGGGCCGATGTCGCATTCTTCAAGGAGAGTTTGGCCAATGGATACGCCATTTTGTAGTCATACATTGGAAGCCCTCGCTTCACATATTCCAACGTTTGCAACTCGCTCCAGAGGCCGTTTGCTAAGCGTACTTTTCGTACCGGTCACGCTGGGGTTTCGCTCAGGATCCCGCAGCGGCGTACGGAACCTCATGATGAACGTACCGTCGCACCCTGACATTTGCTTGTTCGGCATGTCCCAGAAATCCCTCCGGAACGCAGAGTCGAGAACAGTATTCGGCGATCAAGGAAGAAGCTTAGTCCGTCAGCACCAGTTGGTAAGTACAAATCTTAAGGAACTTGCCCACCCATAAACCACCGGGGGAACGAGCAAAGCTACTGTTCGGAAATCGTCCATTCGGCTTGAGAAATAACGTCTCCGTGTTATGGACCGCTGAGCTCATACTCCTCTTTCTTTCATCTTTGTGTGCCTTCCCCCAAGGGGAGCTAAATGTTGAACTATTTGGAGGAAATACCCCACAAGAACGCCGCGAACTAGTCTTTTGGTAACTGGGTTGAGTTTTTGGTCCTATATGGCCTGACCAAGTAATCAAGAATGCTCTTTGAAATTGTCAAGGGCTATTTCTCTTCCTATGGCTTCGGAGCGGATCTGACCGGTATCCAGCCTGTTGGGGTCAGGTATTCTTTCGGCCCATCAAGGGTGAGCGGAGGGATCGGGTCTTGTCTGAGTCCTCAATTTGTTCTTTATATTGAACGCTATGAGAAAGCGGCGTGAGCGAGCGAAGCGTTCTGCCGACCCTGCAAATCGATTGACTGTCTCGACTATTTCCGGATTCACAAAGATGTGCCTCATTGCCAGATCTTCATCCGTGCCAGTCTTGTAGAACGCCCGCTCAACGCACAGGGGGAAAGGGACGCGGGCCTCCCGAGCCTGGTTTCTTCAGCTCGGCGGCCAACCAGTCGAGACCCAGACGATAATCCCGAAGCGTAATTTCAGCGTCTCCGCCTTTCTCTGCAATCAAACCAACCGGCCCGCGCCATCCGCTCTCCTGAATCGTCCGCATCATCTCCAGTTCGTGGTCACCCTGCGATGGATAGAGCTCCTTGCCTTGTGGACCGATACCGGTGATATCAACGGCAACGACGTGCGGCTTGATCTTCTTCCAAAGCGGAGAGAAGTTGGCCGTGTCGTCATGAATGTCATCGTGGGCGTGGCTGAAGTTATAAACCATGCCGACACCACTTACCCCCATCGCCTTCAGGCGATCAAGGACAGCCAGCTGATTCTCCTCGATTCCAGTCCAGCCATCGTCGTTATAAAGCGCAACGCTGCTTCCGTAGGGCGCGGCTAACTGAACGATGGCCTTGATCCGTTCTGCATCCCGCTTGATTCGTTGCTCCTGGCCTTCCGGCGTCCTGGGCACCGTCTCCTCCAGCCCCGGCGTGCCAATAGAATTCAGGTCCACCCACAGCTTGGGATGGACGTTGTGACGCTTGAATATGTTCAGAATCGCGGTCGCCGTCGGATCATCCGCATCCAAAGGAAACCACCACGCAAGCAAATGAATTCCATGCTTTTGCAGCGCATCGATCTCCGCGTCGAAGGTCGGAACATCCTTGTAACGCCAGTCGTAGGAAAATTGCTTGAAGCCAAGTCTCCTCAGCATCTGCGCTCGTTCTTCGGGTCCGCGGTTCTTGCTGTCGAAGGGTACGACACACCACGCATAGAGATTCTCGTGGGACCATATGCTTGAGCTGTCTGCTTTGCTGGCAGCCTTCACTGGCTTGTCCGCGGCAATGGATATGGGTAGAACGCATCCTAGATACATCAGCATGACGGCAAGGACCCTTCCGCATTTCTTCAGATGCATACGCTCATCTTCTTTCTACCGAAGTATCCGATTCGTTCACGATTTCTGCATTACTACTTTGGCAACGCAAAGGCGACATAGGCATCGCCGAGATCGCCGCCTAATTTTCCGCCGCCTGTGGACGCAATCACAACGTACTGCCGGCCATGGATTTCATACGTCGCTGCCGACGGCAATGAGCTGGTGCATTCCGGAATCAACCTGGGTCGCTGGAACCGCGACCTCACTGATGACGAAGCGCCCACGCGGCTGGCAGCATTGGTGCGCCAAATCTTGGCGCATACCGAGTTGCCTCGCCTTCGCCTCAGTTCCATCGAGCCCATGGATTGGGACGCGGAGCTGATCGACTTGATGGCGGAGTTTGGCGGTCCGCCCCTGGCGCGTCATGCGCATCTGCCGCTGCAGTCGGGCTCCGATGCTGGGCTTCAAAGACTTTGATTGCGCAGCAAGCACCCTCGCTGGCACCGAACTGCTCCGCCGTATTCGCAAAGGACAATTCGCCCTGGGGTGTCTCCATCTCAAGTGTCGGACTACCACAGCAATCTGAAATGCGGAACTCGCAGCATAGTCTTTACTCCTCTCCTGACCTTGCTGCGCCTCCCGCAAATATTTACACCAGAATCGCGAAATCGAGCAAGAGCGACGAGCATTCAGATAAGGGATTTCACTTCGACCCTGCGGAACCAAATCTCCGAGAACTCGATCTCAATGGCGATTTTTCCCCGAGTGAGTGGAATGAACTGGCTTGGGTTCGCGGGATCGGGTCGTTGCAGCATGGAGACAGAGTTTACGCATCTTCCATTAACAATGTGCGCAGCTCGATCGCCCTGCCAAATAACCTCCACTACGTTCCAGCTGCCTAGTTCCTCGAAATCGCCATCCTTGATTTTCCGGCCGCCGGTTGGTTGCGGCAGCGGACCATCCCGACCGGGTCCTGCGCCAGACCATCCATCAGGGCCCAGCCCCTCGCCGAATATGCCATAGTCATGTGGATCCTGTACACCGCGTATGCCTCCCGCCAGGAAGAAATCACCTACGTCACCTTCCTCAATCTGGCATTCGACCATCGTGGGCCAGACTTTGTCCGCGCCAACTAGCCCGTATAGAAGGCCGTTATCGCGCTTGGCTTCCAGACGAGGCGCAAAGCGGTTGATACCCCATTTGTATTCGACACGAATGTGGACGTTTTCAAATTCCTGGTGGGTCGCAATGTAGCCTGGCTGAGAGGGTTCCCCAATAGCCTTGTTTCCGAGGATATGGAGCATGTTCTCTTCCATCGCCACCATCGCGTGCGCCGAGTCGGAATCCCTGCCCGATTGTGCCAGGACTGTATACCAGCCGTTCAGATCGCGGCCGTTGATCAGCGATACCCAGCCGTCCGCCCCGGCCTGTGGCCAGGACGGGCGGGGAGTCGAGGCCTGGGCCAAGCCCCGATGTTGGAGGAACATGGGGCTAACTGTAAGCGCTACGCTTTTCTTCAAGAAATCTCGACGATTCATGCAATAATCTCTCCTCTCCCGGTTCCTGATAGGAACCAGCCCCTGAAGCCGACTCGATTGTCTACTTGGAAATGAGCCAAATGTTCATCCATGCGGTCTGACCTCGATTCGGCCAAAACAGAAGCGCGTCTGTTTGGAGTTAATTCGATTGCCTTCTTCATGAGGAAATAGCCACTCAGCGGCGAAGATTTCGCTCTGCAGCAACTGGAGCATCGCTTCACCGGCTAACCTTTAACACCCAAGCCGGCTGACGCAACAATTCATCGGAAAGGTTGGGAAGGTCAATCTCGACACCACTCCCCACAATTCGGAACTTCAGCGGTTCCGTCGATCCAAGGAGGGTCACTGCCTTCACACCGTTCAGTTTGTTCACCACAAAAGTTCGTCCCGGCCAGCGCGGCAATATCGCGAACAAATCATCGCCCTTGGTGGTAAAGAAAGCTTCAATGGCCGCCTTCCCCGCCTCCGGTTTTGCTGCCAATCTAGAAACGTCGTACGCCGTCTGAAACTCGCTGTTGTACTCCACCTTGGGAATGTCGCCGGCGCTCCATTGCCGCGAAACCTTCCATGGCTTCGACCCGTAAATAGCCTCTCCGTTCACCTTCAACCACGCGCCCATCTCATGCAGTCGATCCTGCATAATCACTGGGATGGTGCCATCAGCTTTGGGCCCAATGTCAAGAAGCAGGTTACCACCCCTACTCACAATGTCGACAAGCATGATCACCAGTTCGCGCCCCGTCTGGTAATCCTGCAGGCGCTCGGCGCGGTTGTAACCATAGCTGTATGCCATCCCGCGGTCCTCCTCCCAAGGATGGCCCGTACCACTCATGCCCGCCGTATATTCCGTGGTCCAATAGCCACCGTGCTTGTGGATCGAATCGCTGCCCCAGCGGTCGTTGATAACCACATCGTCCTTCACCGGCGACTGGTTGAAGAGCCATGCCAGCAGCTCGGGGCTCTTCCACTCGCTGGAGGGTAACTCCCACTCGCCGTCGCTGAAGATGATGGACGGCTTGTACCGCGTGACCAAGTCCTTGAATTGTGGAAACATATGGTCACGAACATAACGCGGCTTGTCCGTTAGCCACAGAGGGTTGTACCACTCGTAGAGCGAATAGTAGTATCCCATGCGTAGTCCCTTGCGCCGCACGGCATCGCTCAAGTCGCCCAGCACATCGCGCTTCGGACCTGCCTCAACCGCGCTCCATGGCCGACGCCAAGTGGCAGAGGCCTCCTTACTCGGCCATAAGGCGAACCCGTCATGGAACTTCGCGGACAAAATAACATACTTGGCCCCCGAGTCCGCAAAAATGTTGGCCCATTGGTCCGGATCGAACAACTGCGCTTGAAACTGCGGCACGAAGTTCTCATAAGGATAATTGGCTCCGTACACCTTCTGGTGATAGGCCCAAGTGCCTTTCTCGATCGCGTTAGCCTTCGGGTTGTCGCGGCCCTCGATCATCTGGTGCCAATACCACTCAGCGTAGTCGGACTTTCCCGGAAGTATCGGTGCGTACGCGGGCACCGAATAAGGTCCCCAGAAGATGAAGATGCCGAACTTGGCATCACTAAACCAATTTGGTGTGGGCCGCCGGTCAATGGACTCCCAGGTGGGCTGATACGTTTGCGCACTCAATGGCACTAGCAAAAGAAGAAAGAGAAATAGCTTCTTCACTCTGAACCTCCTACAAAATAAGAGAGAATACAGCGTTAATCTGGGTCATCGAGCTGCATGCGAGAATCAAAGTGGTGCGTTGGTGAAGGTCCAGTTCAACGCGATATGCCTTTGCTCAAGAAACACTAGATGCCCAGCACAATAATCTGCAGGCGGGGCAGTTGGAGGTGCCCCCCAATCCGAAGAAACTCAGTTTGGCGATCATGGCGCGCCGGGATGAAATGCCATTGCCTGAAATGGTGAAGCAGGCAGGCCCGCGCCATTATAAAGATTGCAATCAGGATTGGCGGCCCAACCGTATCTGACATAAATCGGTTTCTTGATCAAGGCGGCGGAAACAAGCACAGTATCACCCTCGATCTGGGCCTGGGCGGGAACATACTTCTCGTCGGCAGCCGCCACGTAGAAACCCCTCAACGCTCCATTCTTGGTCGTCAGGCCGGATTTCACGTGATCGAAGCGAAGACGCAGGGCGTCGCCATCCGAAATCACCTGACGGATCAATGGCCCCGAATACTCGATGGATTCACCGTAAGCGAGCGCGCGAGCTGCGAGTGACAAACGCAAGCCAACATCCTGCTTATCTTTAGGATGAATGTCATCCGGATCCCCGATATCGATGGATACGGCCATCGCCGTATTCTTCTGGACAAGTGTTTGGCGTTGCGCTTCACGTAATTCCGGCCATGATTCACCGGGGTTCCAGTTCGCAATCTGCACAAAGAGGAATGGAAAATCTCCCTGAGCCCACTGCTTTCTCCAGTCCTGGATCAATGTGCCGAAGAGCCGCGAATAGAGATAAGAGGCATCGGGCCCGCTATTTGACTCGCCTTGATACCAGATCACGCCTTTGATGGCATAGGGCGTCAAGGGCGCGATCATGGCGTTATAGACTCCTGCCGGTTTCCAAGATTCCTGGTCCGGATGCCACGGCGGAGATGCAATAGGGTTGCCTGCGGCCTTCGCACTCTCGTAATCGGCCTGTTCTTTCTCTTCCTGCAATAGAATCGTGGATAACCCATCCGTCAATCTTGCGCGGCGGGAAAATACCGGCATCAGAGCAGCATCCGCTGATAGCGCATCCAGACTGGTCCATGCTTCAGCCGGAGTTCCACCCCAGCTCACATCGATAACTCCAATCGGAATTTCTTCGTGCTGCTGAATGTCTTTGGCGAAGAAATAGCCCACGGCGGAGAAAGTGGCTACGTTGGCCGGTGTGCAGTCGCTCCAGGGATGTCTTATGGCTACATCTTCCAGCGGAAAGTCGGACGAACGCGACTGAATATCCAGCAGGCGAATGCGCGGGTAATTGGCCGCCGCGGCCTCTTCTTTTTCATTATTTACTCCGCTATACACCCCGTGCCCCATGGAAAACTCCATGTTGGACTGCCCGGAAGCGATCCATACATCTCCAGCAAGTACATCTTCAAAAGCAAGCCTATTCGTGGCCTGCACCTGCATTTCGAATGGCCCACCGGCGCCGCCCGGACGCAGGTATAGGCTCCATCGCCCAAGGTCATCCGCCGCGACATGCTGTGTTTCGCCACGGAAAGCAACCGTGACAGCTTCGTCGGGTGAAGCGTAGCCCCAGACATGAACAGGAATATCCCTCTGAATCACCATATGGTCTGCAAAGACCGCAGGCAGGCGAACCTCCGCATGGCCTGTGAGGGATAGAGAAGCAAAACATGTCAGGACCGCAAATGAAAATGCCGTGCGACTGCATTTAAACAAAGACTCATTCATAAACTTACGTCTCTCTCTTCAAATCCATCGCTGCCAGAAGCCGTAGCTCTCTCAGCTTAACGTTAGTTCCCAAGAAAAATGTCGCGTCGTTATCCTCCTGCTTCATCGGGCTCCGAATTGAGATTTCATGCTTGAGTCGCCCAAACCTGCTCGGCACACGACAAAGAAGGCACCACTGCCTAGCTTGCGCCCTGCGACAATTCCCTCTTTTTGGTAAGAGGGAATTGTCGCGACTACGGCCGACAGGTCGAGAAAAATTAGAAAATCACTTTGGCAGCGACTTGAACGATTCGGCCAGGCCCGGCACCGGTGACCGCGCCGAAATTTGGATTGGACATGTAATTGCCGATTCCTCCGAATTGAACACGATTGAAGAGGTTGAAAAACTCGCCCCGGATTTGCAACCGGGTACTTTCCCCACCATGGAGCGGAATGTTCTTGAAGAGAGACATATCCGAGTTGTCAACGCCCGGGGCACGGAGTATGTCTCGCCCGGAAGTGCCGAAAAGTCCGGGCGCTGCGTTTGCGAACGCAGCAGTATTGAACCATTCGGACTGGCTCTTCTGGAACCCGGAATTGGCTTTGCCGATGAGATCAGCACGGTTCATAGAGGGGCTGGCCAAACCGAGCAAGCCACTGTAGTCGTAACCGTAAATTGAGTACGGCTGACCCGATTGAAAAGTAACAATCCCATTGAGCTGCCAGCCGCCCAGCACTAGATTGCCCGCCCTGTTAAGGTGCGTCAGGAATTGCTTGCCGTCGCCAATCGGAAGGTCGTAGACAAAGGACCCAACGACCCGTTGGGGAGTATCGAACGTCGATACCGCACGGTCATAATTCACATTGTAAGCATTCGTAACCCCAGCCCAGCCTTGATCCGATCCTGCGAACGCAGCCGATGACTTGACGTCAATAGATTTCGACCAGGCGTAGTTTACCCCCAAATTCAGAGGTCCCGACTGATGCTGCAGCTTGACCTCCAGAGCATTGTAGTTGGAGTTGAGATTGTACTTATCCACGAGGACTATACCCACTTCGGGGTATGGAAGACGTGAGGCCACCGAAGTTGGATTGGCCGGATCGTAAGGGTAGGGTTGGTTGAGGTTGTCGCGCCCCATCATGTGCGTTCCCTTGGTGCCGAGATAGCTCAAACTGAGGATCGTTGACTTGTGGAGCTGCCGCTCAACGGACAATGTCCATTGCTGGCTATAAGGACTAATGGTGTTGGATGGCCCGGCATAGACAAAACTCATCACCTGGGAACGCACCGCGGGCCCGGGGCTGATGGCCGGAAACTGGTTGTCGCTCATGACATTGTTCACGCCCGGAGTGCCGACCTCATTGATGCCCACGCCAAATGGGTAGTAAATGTATTGACCAGAATTTTCGCGTTCGCTCGCGTCGTAGAAAATGCCATAGCTGCTGCGAACCGAGGTCTTGTCGTTAAGCCGGTACGATAAGCCGAGGCGTGGCGCGAAAACCGTCTTTGGCGCGCTGCCGGCGGTTGGGCCGCAGTAGCGGTAGACGTCAGAGCCATAAGTCGCGGCGATGTCCTTTCTGGAGATGCATAATCCGCCTGCCGCGTTGGAGTAGTCCCACCAAGCGTTCAACCCGTTAATCTCTGAAGGCATTGAGGTGAAGTCGTAACGCAGCCCTGCGTTCACAACCAGCCGCCGGCTTACATTCCAGTCGTCTTCGACGAACGGCGCCACGTAGGAATAAATGTCCGTTGTGGTGGCCGGCGCCGTGGATATGCTGGAAGGCATGTTGGGAACACCGAGCGTGCCGACATAGCCGAGGAGCATGTCGGCCACCGCGTCACCGGTGAAGGCTCCCGAGTAGATCCAGTCACCATAGAAATCGCCGTTGGTCGTCGTGTAAATCCTGTAGTGACGGTAAGTGGCGCCCGCCGTAATCGTGTGCCGGCCCTTGTTGAGGGACAGCATATCGGACAGCTCCCAGTCGGTCTGAGCTGATGCTCCCGGATAGAACTGCGCTCCGCCGAACGAGCCGTATCCGATAAGGCCGATAAGAGGATAGACCGTTCCAGGGACGTTTTGGAAATTGCCCTTTAGTCCCAATGCATCGAGCGCGGAACTGCTGGCGGACTTGCCATAATAGGCTTCCGAGTCGTCGAACCAGCCGTAACGAAGCTGATTCACTAAGTTCGGCGAAAAAGTGTGCGTGAAACCGGCCGCAAGAGCCTTAGTGGGAAAGTACACGCCCGTAAGGCTGTCTGGGTCAGCGTACGCATTCCCGGAAGTCTGGTAGTCGCCGAAGGTGTAGCGGCCAAAGAAGCGATTGTTCGCCCCGGCATACTGATCGATGCGGTAGGTTTGCTGACTGGTATTAGTTGGACTAGGCAAATGCGTGAAGTAATTGCCTATCGATGAGGTCGAGTTCGGCTTGACCTGGCCAACTTCGATGGCAAATTGAGTTCCGACGCGCGACCAGCGCGCTTGTGGGATGGTGTTGTTTGGGAACGGGATACCGGTCTGTGGATCCACTACCGTAGTCGGGAACACTCCGTTCAGTTCGTCCTGGGTCGGCACAGTGAAGTATCCGACTCCACCGGTACGCACTTGTTCACCTTCGTAATTAGCCATGAAAAAGGTCTTGTTTCTGCCGTTGTACAGCTTCGGGATCCATACTGGCCCACCGAGCACGTAACCATACTGATTTTGGCGCAAGGGCGCAATTGTCGGTCCGTCGAAATAACTACGAGCGTCCAGTGCGTCGTTGCGTAAAAACTCCCATACCGTGCCGTGAAACTCGTTGGTGCCCGACTTGGTACTCAAATTCACTTGGTTCGCCGCCCCGCCGAACTCCGCGGAATAGCCATGGCTCTGAAGGCTGAACTCCTGGATCATATCGACCGACGGCAAGAGTCCCAAGCTTTGATAGCTCACCTCGTTGATAGACTGCCCGTCCAACAGATACATATTCGAGGTGGAGCGCGCACCGGCGACGCTGATTGAGCCGCCGCCGTTTGGTTGGTCGTTTGTCGCGGTAAAGCCTGAGGTAGCGGTGGGGTCGAGGAACATCAATTGATTGAATTGACGGCCATTGAGCGGTAGATCCACTATCTGACGTTCGTTGACCACCAGGCTGACGGAGGCATTCTCGGTATTCAAATGAAGCACGTCAGCGCCAACAGTGATCGTCTCTGTCGATTGGCCGGGTCGCATCGTGAGGTCGACTCGCAGGCTCTGGCCAACCTGTAGAGTGAGCTTATCGACGATCGTTTTGCCGAAGCCCTCCTTTTCCCCGCTCACTTGGTACAAGCCTGGTCCTAAATAGGGAACAGAGTAGGAACCATCGCCGTTCGTTGCAGTCGTGGTGCTGACGTTGGTTCCAATGTTGGTAATGACAACCGCGCCGCCAGGGATCACTGCCCCGGAACTGTCGGTCATTGTGCCAAGGATGGTGCCTTGAGCACCGCCTTGAGCGTAGATCAGCACCTGAAGCGCCATAATCGCTGTCAGGATCGCTGCGGCCCTCCCCAAGATCCGTAAAAATCTGCGCGTCATTCTCATTTCTCTCCTCCTGGACTACACGATGACCACTTGGTTCGTTCTCTGACCCCTACAAAAACTCCGGTTTATCGCCAAACTGAATTAGCCACGTGATGTTTAGGCAAGCGGTTCTTCTTGATCGGCCCCCCGATCACTCTTCCGAACTGACTCTGATGGTTCGCTGGCTTCTGCTGAACCCATTCGCTTGCGTTTCGTTTTGGTATTCGTCTCCAACCTGGACAGCCAGGAACTCGAACGTACCATCCTGACCAGTCACCAAATTCCTATCCAGACCAGTAGCCATGTTTCGCAACGTTATATGGGCATTCGGAATTACCGCACCCGAACTATCTGTAACAGCTCCAAAGACCGTTCCGTTCACATCTGCTAGTGCAGAACTTGAAAAGACTCCGCAGGGAATTTCCACGATTGCGCAGGTTGTTAATGAGGATCTGAACCACTGTGTGATGTGCGCAATGAGCCTCCCCGAGATCCACAAAAGCATAATTGTGAACGCAATAATTGTCAATAACGAATTTTTAATTTAATCACCTTCAATTGATCCATGGGTCGATGCCGAAGTTTTATAAGCATATAACACGTTTATAATGAATAATATACTATAAATTGATAGCGAACAATGGAGCGATATGCGCGAGAGATATGCACCATTGAAATGAACATAACAGTCTAGTTTTTAGATCTTTTGAAGACGTCGGCTACAAAGGCAGGTTTAACCGCTGTAGTCCTGACCTCTGATGGGAATGTGGTCTGCGAAAATTGTGATTGCTCAGAGGATAGTGAAAAGATTCGAACGCTCTGGTAATGGACTTATGAATACCGCTCTGCTGGCAAAGTAGATTTCCGTTTGCGATGGCACAGTGACGAGATAGGGCGCACCCCGGTCTCGTCTCATGACGAACTGGAATGACCGTCACCGTGAAGCTGACGGCCATAATTGAACATCGAGTTCCATCGGAAAATCTTCGCGACATGTGCCGTGTTTGCCCTGTTTTCCATCCGGCATCCGATGCAGAATTGAAAAAGGTAGGCCGCCGAGTAGCGGATCCGCACCCAACTGTTGGAAGAAGAACTTGGCGAAAGATCGAGCACTTCGTTCTTTGAGAGTTCTTGTCCATCTGAGTTCAAATGGGCTTGCCTTTTCGGCGGACTCTGCGTATTTAGATCGATGTAGGGGCCTAATTCTGTTTAATGTGGGCAGCATTTTTCGATTTATCGTAATCGGCGCTCGCATGGAATGGAAAGGTTGCCGACATGAAACGTAACGGTGTCCGTGAATCGGGGCGGAAGTAGGCGGCAATGGTAGCCCAGGCAGATGTCTTGCTGAAGTCAAAAGAGAATATGTTACGCGAAAATCGGTTACCAATGAGAAAGACGCGCGAAGTACTTCGATGCTTGGAACGGTCCGTAGAACAGGGATCTCCGCATAGCGGCTGCCCGGTTGCTCGATGGCCCGATCCATCTGCCGAATGCTGGCGTTGAGCGCGGCGATCTGGCTCAGAAGTAGGCGCAGCCTCGGCCAGCATGGGGGGAATCGAGGCTTCCACACGCGCTTCAAAGCCCTGCGGAGAGCAAGCCGGCAGCCGTCCACCAGCGCTCTTGACCAGGCCGCGCAATGAGTTGACGATCATGGTCCGGGCGCGCACCAACGTGGAACGAGCCTGGATCAAGTTCAGGTCCTGCTGTCGCTGCGAGCTGCGATCGCGAATAGGAGACAGCAGGCGCGGATCGCAACTCGCGTCGTGAGGGGCTGAAGGTTCCACAGAGACAGAGGCCAAGAGGACGATTGTGGCTCAACGATACCTCGTGCGTTCGGCTGCGGCTGGAGCGCAAGAACCATGTGTGGAGTTATGAATCTGTGAGCACACGGACGCATGATGGCCGAAGTGTTCGGCTGCTGAACCTGATCGACGAGCACACACGGGAATGCCTA
>Ga0182027_10001234_pt1 | contig 42774 bp, 31 predicted proteins | sample 712E1DmetaG_FD_121300 | JGI IMG/M metagenome (GOLD analysis project Ga0182027, IMG submission 121300) | Permafrost microbial communities from Stordalen Mire, Sweden - 712E1D metaG (Illumina Assembly) | ecosystem: Environmental > Terrestrial > Soil > Wetlands > Permafrost | place: Sweden...
CCCCGCCCGGGGGCCGCGGAACGACTGTCCGGGTTTCCCGACCGCCGCGACGGCCCGGTACACTGCCTGCAGAAGGAGGCAGGCCCACCGAGACTCAAGTTTCCTCGCCCGCGCCAGCCGGAGTCGTGTCCACACCGCCGGCGGCGCCGCCATCCGTAAAGTCGGCCGGTAGCCCCCGGACGCGCGAGGAGCGTTTGCTCCTGCTCCGCCCGCTGCTGGAGAAGAGGATCCTCGTGCTCGACGGAGCGACGGGGACGCTCATCCAGCGCTACAACCTCAAGGAAGCCGACTTCCGCGGCGAGCGATTCCGGAGCCACTCGTGCGACCTGCGTGGCGACACCGACTTGCTCTGCCTGACGCGGCCCGACGTCGTTCGCGCCATCCACGATGCCTACCTGACGGCCGGTGCCGACATAGTCACGACCGACACGTTTACGGCCACGCGCATTGCCCAGGCCGACTACGGGCTCGAGGCCGTCGTGTACGAGATCAACCTTGAGGCGGCTCGGATCGCTCGGGCGGCGGCCGATGCCGCCGAGGCGCTCGAACCGGGGCGGCCGCGGTTCGTCGCCGGGTCACTCGGCCCCACGAACAAGACCGCCTCCATCTCGCCGGACGTTGCGGATCCCGCCGCTCGTTCGGTCACGTTTGAGGAGCTGGCGGCTGCCTACGGCGAGGCGGCCCGCGGCCTGGTCGTCGGCGGCGCCGACCTGCTGATGGTCGAGACGGTTTTCGACGTCCTCAACGCCAAGGCGGCGATATACGGCATCGAAGAGGCGTTCGACGAACTCGGGGTGCGGGTGCCACTCTGGATCTCAGGCACCATCACCGATGCCAGCGGCCGGACACTTTCCGGTCACACGGTCGAGGCCTTCTGGAACGCAATCCGCCACGCGAGTCCGCTCATCGTGGGGCTGAACTGTGCGCTCGGGGCGCGGCAGCTCCGGGGTCATGTCGAGGAACTCGCCGGGCTGGCGGACACGTTCGTCGCCGCGCACCCAAACGCGGGTTTGCCCAACGAGTTCGGCGGCTACGACGAGACGCCCGAGGCCATGGCCGCGCTCGTGCGCGGGTTTGCCGAGGCCGGGATCGTCAACGTCGTCGGCGGCTGCTGTGGCACGGGACCTGCGCATGTGGCCGCTTTGGCCGAGGCCGTCCGCGGCCTGGAACCGCGAAGGGTGCCGAAGCGGCCGCCAGCCCTGCGACTGGCCGGCCTCGAGGCTCTGAACGTGGGTCGGGACAGCCTCTTCCTCAACATCGGGGAGCGAACGAACGTCGCCGGCTCTCGCGCTTTCGCCCGTCGGATCCTCGAGGGCGACTTCGATGGAGCGCTGGAGATAGCCCGGCGCCAGGTGGACGCCGGCGCCCAGGCGATCGACGTCAACATGGACGAGGCAATGCTCGACTCGGAGGCGGCCATGACCCGCTTCCTGAACCTGGTGGCTTCCGATCCCGCGATCGCTCGAGTCCCGATCGTCATCGACTCGTCCAGGTGGTCCGTTGTCGAGGCCGGGCTGCGCAGCGTCGGCGGCAAGCCGATCGTGAACTCCATTTCCCTGAAGGAGGGCGAGGAGCAGTTCCTCCGCCAGGCCCGTCTTGCCAGACGTTACGGCGCGGCCGTCATCGTCATGGCGTTCGACGAAGAGGGCCAGGCAGACACTGTCGAACGCAAGGTCGACATCTGCCGGCGCGCCCGCCGGCTGCTCATCGAGATCGTCGGCTTCCCGGCCGAGGAGATCGTTTTCGACCCGAATGTCTTCGCCGTGGGCACCGGCATCGGGGAGCACGCCGGCTACGCCGTCGCCTACATAGACGCCGTTCGGCGCATCAAGGCCGAGCTGCCGGGCGCGCGCGTCTCGGGTGGGGTCAGCAACGTCTCGTTCGCGTTCCGAGGCAACGAGACGGTCCGCGCGGCCATCCACGCCGTCTTCCTCTACCACGCCATCGCCGCCGGCATGGACATGGGGATCGTGAATCCCGGCCAGCTCGCCGTCTACTCGGAGATACCGACCGAGCTGCTGGAGCGCGTCGAAGACGTCGTCCTTGACCGCCGGCCGGACGCGACGGAGCGCCTAATCGAGATCGCGGGCAAGTACGCCGGCGACGGCACCACCCCGCCGCGGGCGGACCTGGCCTGGCGCGGGCGGACGGTCGGAGAGCGCCTCGTCCACGCCCTGGTCGAAGGAATCGACACGTACATCGTAGAAGACACGGAGGAGGCGCGGCAGGCCGCCACCCACCCGATCGATGTCATCGAAGGACCGTTGATGACCGGCATGAACGAGGTCGGCGATCTGTTCAGTGCCGGGAAGATGTTCCTGCCCCAGGTCGTCAAGAGCGCCAGGGTGATGAAGAAGGCCGTGGCCCATCTCGTGCCCTATCTCGAGGCCGAGAAGGCGCTGGTCGGTGATTTACGACCGCGCGGCAAGATCCTCATGGCGACGGTCAAAGGCGACGTTCACGACATCGGCAAGAACATCGTCGGCGTCGTCCTGCAATGCAACAACTACGAGGTCGTGGACCTGGGAGTGATGGTTCCGGCCGCCCGGATCCTCGAGATAGCCCGGTCCGAGAAGGTCGACGCGGTCGGGCTCTCGGGCCTGATCACGCCGTCCCTCGAAGAGATGGTTCATGTCGCCGGCGAAATGGAGCGGGAGGGGTTCTCCGTTCCGCTGCTGATCGGCGGCGCGACCACTTCCCGGGCTCACACCGCAGTCAAGATCGCGCCGCGCTACTCGGCCCCGGTCGTCCACGTTGCAGATGCCTCCCGCGCCGTCGGGGTGGTCTCGGAGCTCCTGGGCGGCGGCTCTGCCAAGTTTGCGGCGGGGGTTCGCGAGGACCAGGAGCAAACGCGAATCGAGCGCGCCGGCCGGCGGGAGCGAATCCCGAAGGTCTCGATAGAGACGGCCCGGCGCAACGGGGCGCGCGTCGACTTCGATCGACCGGCTCCACGGCCGAGCTTCCTCGGCGTCCGCACGTTCGACGACCTGCCCCTATCGGCGCTCGTCGACTGGATCGACTGGACGCCCTTCTTCGGCGCCTGGGAGTTGAAGGGCGCGTTCCCCGGCATCCTCGACGATCCGCGGGTCGGCGGATCCGCCCGCGCGTTGTATGAGGATGGGCGGCGTCTGCTCGATCGGGTCGTCGACGAGAAGCTGCTCCGGGCGCGCGCGGTGATCGGCTTCTGGCGGGCCAATTCGGTCGGCGACGACATCGAGATCTACGGCGACGAGGGACGGACGCAGGTATGGGCGGTCGTCCACACGCTGCGCCAGCAGATGGAAAAGCCGCCGGGCCGCCCGAACGACGCCCTGGCCGACTTCGTCGCGTCGCGCTCCTTGAATGTCCCCGACTACGTGGGTGGCTTCGCAGCCACGGCGGGCATCGGCTCAGCCGAGATCGCAGCCTCGTTCGAATCCGCTCGAGACGACTACCACGCCATCATGTCCAAGGCCCTCGCGGATCGTCTTGCCGAAGCCCTGGCCGAGAAGATCCACTCCGACGTCCGCCGCGAGGAGTGGGGCTACGCTGCCGGTGAAGCGCTGGATAACACGGCGTTGATCCGTGAGGAGTATCAAGGCATCAGACCGGCGCCGGGATACCCGGCGTGCCCGGACCACACCGAGAAGGCGACACTCTTCGCGCTGCTCGACGCCGAGGCAAGCGCGGGGATAAGCCTGACCGAGTCGTTCGCGATGCTCCCGCCGGCGTCGGTCTCCGGCTACTACTTCTGGCGCCCCGAGGCCCACTACTTCGGCGTCGGCCGCATCGGCCGCGACCAGCTGGAGGATTACGCCCGGCGCAAGGGTTGGACGGTGGACGAGGCCGCACGTTGGCTCGCCCCGAACCTGGACGACGACTGACTCGCGGTGGCTGGGGCGAGTGGCTACTATTCCCGCACGACGCCGCACCGACTGGAGAATCCGCCGATGCTCCCCGCGCCGGACGCCCGAGCCGACGAGCCCTCGACCTCCTCCGAGACACCCCATCTCGAACTGTTGCCTGCCCAGGCCGACCCGCTCCCGGCTGCCGCGGCGCTGCGCCCCCCGCGGTCGGGTTCAGTCGTTGCCCCGGACACGGCCACATTTGAGCCGGCCACCGAGCCGACCGCGCGAATCCACTGGATCGGGACACTTGGGCGCCTTCGTCACCCGGCGGATCTCTACGCTGATATCGTGGCCGGCACTCCGAACCTGGTAGTTGTCGATGCGAGGTATCCGGAGGCGTACGCACGGGAGCACCTTCCCGGCGCGATCAACCTGCCCACGCGCGACCTTGACGAGACGACCACCGCTCACCTGGCGCGCGAGGCCCTGTACGTCGTCTACTGCTGGAACGCCAGCTGCCACGCCTCTACGAAGACGGCCAGGCGCCTCGAGGCCCTCGGGTTCAAGGTCACGGAGTTGCACGGCGGCCTGGAGACCTGGCGCAAGCAGGGATATCCAACCGAACGAGGGTAGTGCCGAAGCCTCGAGTCCGGAAGGGTTCGCCCCGACCGCTCCCGCTAGACTTCGGAAGGTCAGGAGCCGAGGGCACATTGGGCGACAGGCAAGCGGAGGATTCGGAGAGGGTCACCGACGACGGGCGCGGGCGACCGGACGTCGACTCAGTCGTCGTCCTCGATTTCGGCAGCCAGTACAGCCGGCTGATCGCCCGACGCGTCCGCGAGCTGCGGGTCTACTCGGAGTTGCTCCCGTTCGACACCCCTTGGGCGAAGATCGCCGCGCGCGGGCCCAAGGCTGTGATCCTGTCGGGCGGCCCGTCCAGCGTCTACGACGACGGCGCGCCTCACCCCGATCCGGCAATCTGGGGGGGCGGCATCCCGATCCTCGGCATCTGCTACGGCCTGCATCTCATGGCCCAGGGTCTCGGCGGCGACGTGGTCTCGTTCTCCCGCAAGGAGTTCGGGCCGGCTGCCGTCACGGTGGCCACGGACGATCTGTTGTTCACGGGCCTCGAGTCGGAGCAGACGGTCTGGATGAGCCACGGCGATTCGATCCGGCGCCTGCCTGACGGGTTCCGTTCGACGGCCCGGACGGACTCGACTCCATACGCCGCCGTCGCCGATCCCTCCCGCCGCATGTACGGGATCCAGTTCCACCCCGAGGTCGTCCACACCACGAAGGGCCGGGAGATCCTGCGCAACTTCGTCCTCGGCATCGCCGGGGCCCGGCAGACCTGGACGCCGGCCAACTTCATAGGCTCGAGCGTTGATGAGATTCGGCGCCGGGTCGACGAGCACAGCCGCCGGACCGGCACGGATGGCCGCGTCCTGTGTGCCCTGTCGGGCGGAGTGGATTCGGCCGTGGCGGCGACCCTCGTCCACCGCGCCATCGGCGATCGATTGACCTGCGTCCACGTCGACCACGGCCTGATGCGCAAGAACGAGACCGAGCTGCTGCGGACGTCCTTCGAGCAGCTTGGTGTCAGGGTCATCGTCGTCGATGCGCGCGCGCGGTTCCTGCGGGCGCTCAAGGGCGTCATCGACCCCGAGCAGAAGCGCCGCCTGATCGGGGCGGAATTCATACGCGTCTTCGAGGAAGAGGCGGCCAAGCTGGGCCGGATCGACTTCCTGACCCAGGGCACCCTCTACCCGGATGTCATCGAGTCGGCGACTTCCAATGACGAGAAGGCCGCGGCGAAGATCAAGACTCACCACAACGTCGGCGGCCTGCCCGAAGACCTCCGTTTCCAGCTGATCGAGCCGCTGCGTTACCTGTTCAAAGACGAGGTTCGGGCCGTTGGGACGGAGCTGGGACTGCCCGATTCCATGGTCCTCCGCCAGCCCTTCCCCGGGCCCGGACTGGCCATCCGAATAGTCGGCGAGGTCACCTCCGAACGACTCGACACCCTACGCGAAGCCGACTGGATCGTCGTCGACGAAATCAAGTCCGCCGGGCTCTACCGCAGCATCTGGCAGTCCTTCGCCATCCTGACTCCGATCTTCTCCGTCGGCGTTATGGGTGACGGTCGAACTTATGCAAACGTCGTCGCCATCCGGGCGGTTACTTCGGAAGACGCTATGACGGCCGACTGGGCGAAGCTTCCGTACGACGTGCTCGGCAGAATCAGCTCTCGCATCGTCAACGAGGTACCCGGTGTGAACCGGGTCGTCTACGACATCAGTTCGAAGCCGCCGGCCACGATCGAGTGGGAGTGACAACCGTGCCAGTATCGACGCGGCCAGTGCGCTAGCAGGAGCGGACAGGGTGCAGAGAGTCTTCGGCTCAATCGCGGTCTTCGCCGGCTGGTTGTCGATCGGGATCGGAGCCATGGCGGGCATCGCCGCCTCGCAGCTCTTCGGTCTCAACCACGTCGAGGGTGATCTGCCCCCCGTCGACGTCTACGGTATCGCCGGCGCGGTGGTCCTCTGGGTTTTCGTCGGCGCGGCCATCCTCGCAATCGTACCGCTGGCGATGGCGCTGACGTCGGCCGATCCCCAGCGCCCGCTCCGCCGGTGGGCCGTGGCGATGGCGCTGGCCGGCATTGCGCTCCTTCCCGACAGTCTCGGCCGGGCCTTCGGGCTGCCGCTCCTGGCCGGGGCCGCGTGTCTCGAAGTCGGCGGCCAGCTGATCCACCACGTGGCAATTGCCACCGAGCCGTTCAGCGGCGTAGGAGCCCGCCCGCGATCCCCGGAGTTCGACGGGGCGGAGGTGAAGGAGTCTCGCGCGCCAGACTCTGCACAGCCGGGACCGGTTGGCGCCGGACCGGTCGTTTCCTCGTGGACGGCCCACGACACGCATTCGGCCACGAGTCTTGAGGTCCCCCTTCCGGTCAGCGACGAGCCGACGGCGGCTACGAGCCCGATGACATCCGAAGCGGTCATGACCTCCGGGACCGGCGCCGCCCCGCCGCCCCAGTCCGAGCCCAAGCCGGCCGGCACCAGCCGCCGACGCAGTTCCGGTGGGCGTTCGAAGATCCCCGAACGCGTTTGCTCGTGGTGCTCGACCGCGGTGCCCCCGAAGGCCGAAACTTGCCCCAGCTGCCATGCGACGCTGGACACTCCGGCCGTCCAAGCGCTTCCGATCCCGGGTCTGACCGAGGTCTTGCCCGAGCTGCTTCGGTACGCTGAGAAGGCGCGCGGCAGGAAGAAGGGGCGGAACGTGCTCGGCTTGATGTTCGGCAGTTCGTCCATCCCGGAGGCGACCGGTAGCCCATCGCCGAGCGATGCCGCGGCGCTACGGCCGCCGAGCGCTGCGCTCAAGGCTGAGATGGCCCGGTTGGACGAAGAGATATCGGCCGGCCGCGTGCCCCAGGCCGCTGAGGGCTCGGATGGCGGCGGTGGGGCGCGGAACCCGGGTTCCGCAGGGGATGCCGACCCGGACGGTCTGCAGGAGTAGACCCACAAGGGGCATGCCACCGCGAATTGGCCCCGACGCACGGGCCACGGGCAGCCAACACCCCCCCCGAAGCCTCCTGCCACCCACGCCTGCCGGGAGCAGCGAGGCGCGCGGCCGGCGGCAACCAGTCGGAGCCTCCTGTCGTCAGTGGCATCCGTACCGCCACCGCGGGCATACGGCAGGGGATCCCGCCCGGGGCGCCGCGAGGGCCCGGAGCCTGGGGCCCGCGGTATTCTGGAGCGCATGCCCGACCCCAATCCGCGTCTCCCATCGCCGGGACCGTCGTTTCTGCGTGAGATCGAGTTGCGACCGGGCGACGACCGGCGCGTCGGCATGTCCAGGCCCCAGACCATCGCTTTCGCTTCGAGCCAGCTCGGCTTCTGGAGATGCGCGACTCGGAGCTGGCCGAGACCGTGCTCCGCGCCTTCCGCGATGCCCTGCTGAGGCTTTCGTGCTGATACCGGCAGCAGGGCGAGCCGTTTGCCGGCCTGCCGGCCGGGCACCGGCCAGCGCCGCGCCCGCCGGTGCCGCACCCGAGACTGGCGGGCGCCTGTATCTCAATTCCACCGGGGTCGCTAGACTCGGCGAGTGCGAAACATGTTCGACGACTTCATGGAGGAACTGCGCCGGCGCGAGGCGCAGAGAGCGGCCGCCAACGGGCAGCGCAAGGCCGGGTCGGACCACCCCGCCGACGGCGGGCCGCCGGACGAGGGATCACGGGAGGACGAGACTATGAGGCCAGACGGGCCGGATCCGGACGACACCGATCGCGACGAGGATCGCCCGCAGCCCAACCCGGTCTTCAGGCGGGGTAGCCCCGCCGGCCGCTACCGTCGCTACTCGGGCGGCGCGTCTGGTGAGTTTCCCGAGTTCCATCTCGGCCGCGGCTGGATCGTCCTGGGCCTCATCGCTCTTGCCATCTTCGTTCTCCTGTCCGTGTTCATGCTGACCGTCGGGCTGGCGACCGACGCGATCTGGTTCCAGAGCATCGGCTTCAGCAGTGTGTTCTGGACACGGGTTGGATCGCAGGTCCTTTTCTTCGTCGGCGGGACGGCGATCGCCTTCCTGGTGCTGTGGGTCAACCTCTGGCTGGCCGGAAGGTTCATCCCGAAGGGGCAGCTTCGACGGTTCTCACTGGACGATTTGCTCGAACGCTTCAACGTCGACCGATACTTCGGCGGCGGAACGCCCGGAAGCGGACCGTTCGGGGCACCGCCGAGCCGGACCGTCAAGAGCGAAGCGGTCGAGGTGCCCGACATCGGACGTCCCGTCTTCTGGGGCCTTCTCGGCTTCGCTCTGCTGGTGGCGCTGGCCATGGGCGGGCTGGCGCTGGGCGGCTGGAACACGATCCAGCTCTTCTTGCACCGGGTTCCGTTCGGCCAGACCGATCCGATCTTCGGGAAGGACATCAGCTTCTTCCTGTTCGAACTGCCTTTCTATCGGCTCATCCAGTCAGCCTCAAACTCTCTGCTTCTGATTGCGCTGGTACTGGTGGCGATTCGCTATTTGATCGCCGTGGTCTCGGGAGCCTCGATGCCGACGGCGGCTCGGGTCCACCTCGGCCTGCTGGCCGCGCTGTGGCTGTGGTCCGCAGCCATCGGCTACCAGCTCGACCGCTACGAGCTGGTCTACAGCAACACCAGCGGCATCTTCCAGGGCGTGAGCTATGCCGACTACAACGCCAAGATGCTGGCCTTCAACGTCATGACTGTCCTTACGGCTTTCGTCGGCTGCTTCGTCGTGGCGTTCACGTATACCCGCTGGCGCACGCCGCTGGTACTCACACTCGTCTTCTGGGCGGGCGCATTCCTCATCCTCGACGTCGGCTACCCGCAGCTCGTGCAACGCTTCTCGGTGGAGCCCAACCAGCAGGCCCAGGAATCGCCGTATATCACGGATAACATCACGGAGACCCGCCTGGCCTTCGGTCTGACCAGCTGGTCGACGTCCCAGTACACGCCGGAGAACAACATCACTCCGGCCGCGGTGCAGGCTGAATCCTCGACGATCCAGAACGTTCGGCTGTGGGACGTTTCGCCGCTCGCGCAAACCCTCGACGGACTCCAGGTGCTTCGCCAGTACTACACGTTCCCGACCGTCTCCACGGACCGCTACGTCTTCACCGACGCCGCGAGTTGCGCACCCGCCGCTCCACCGTGTGTTCGGCAGGTCATGCTGGCCGGCCGTGAGCTCGACCCGACGCAGCTGGCCCAGCTGACCACGGGCGACCAGAGCTGGGTCAACCAGCACATCACCTACACCCACGGCTACGGCCTGGTGATGGTTCCGGTCAACGAAGTCGCCCAGAACGGGCAGCCGAACCTGTTGATCAGCAACTTCCCGCCCGTCTCCACGCCCGGCGCGCCCACGATCACCCAGCCGCGTATCTACTTCGGGACGGAGCCGAGCAACTACGTGATCGTCGATGCCGCCAGCCAGGAGTTCGACTATCCGTCGACGACCGGCACGGGCGGCGACCAGTACACCACCTGGACCGGCGATACCGGCATCAAGCTCGACACGCCGTTGACCCGCCTTCTCTTCGCGGCCCGCTTCGGCGACCTGAACATGCTCATCAGCAGCCAGATCACCGGCAGCAGCCAGCTGCTGTACAACCGCTCGATCCAGGAGCGCGCGGCCGCGATCGCTCCGTTCCTGAGCTTCGATTCAGACCCCTACCTGGTCGTGACTTCGAGCGGCCGCCTGGACTACGTCCTGGATGCCTACACGACCAGCGCCGCGTTCCCCGACTCGAACCCCTACGACCCGAGCACCGGATCGCCGGCGGGCGGGCTGTCCAACGTCTCGTTCAACTACGTTCGGAACAGCGTCAAGATAGTCATGGACGCCTACGATGGCACGATGTCGTTTTACGTGGCCGATCCCAGCGACCCGATCATCCAGGCCTGGGAGGGTGTCTTCCCCGGCCTCTTCAAACCCATGTCGGACATGCCGGTGGACATCCGCGGCGACGCCACGGACCCCGGCCATCTGCGCTACCCCGAAGACATCTTCAACGTGCAGACGGCTCAATTCGCGAAGTACCACGTCACCGACCCGAGCGTCTTCTACCAGGGCAACGACGTCTGGCAGCTCCCGCCGAGCGCAGATACCGGTGGCAGCAGCGGTACCCAGCAACTCGGCCTGCAGGCCTACTACCTCGAGATGCACATCCCCGGTACGACGAATCCCGAGTTCTTCCTGCTGCAACCGATGGTGCCGCAGAATCGCCAGAACATGATCGCCTGGGTGGCCGCCCACAACGACCCGGGCTCGTACGGGCAGGTGAGCGTGTTCGATTTCCCACGGGCATCGAACGTCTTCGGGCCACAGCAAATCGAGGCTTTGATAGCCCAGAACAAGGACATCAGTCAGCAGATCACGCTCTGGGGCCAGGTCGGCAGCAAGGTCATCCTCGGCAACTTGCTCGTCATACCGCTGCAGAACTCCCTCATGTATGTCGAGCCCGTATACCTACAAGCGTCGAGCAACGGGCTGCCGGTATTCCAGAAAGTGATCGTTGGGAGCCAGAACCAGATCGTCTGGGGCAATAGTCTCGAAGACGCCCTCACCCAGATCTACGCCGGCCAGGGGACTACTTCGCCTGGAGGATCGCCGTCGCCCGGAGCATCGGCTGCGCTGAGCCCGCCGGCAGCCACACCCACCCAGGCCGGGACGGCCACGGCGTTGCCCAGCGTCTCGCTGAGCGGTAGCGCTCAGCAGCTGATCAGCGAGGCCAACGCCCATTATCAGGCCGCCCAGACGGCGCTCCATAACGGCGACCTGGCGACCTACCAGAAGGAGATGAACATCGTCGGGCAGCTGCTGACGCAGCTCCAAACGGTGCTGGGCACGCCCGCTCCTTCGGGGCCGTAGCCAGGGTGATCGAGCGAGCGGATCGGCTCGCCAGCACTCAGCCGGACGAAAGGGCCGGTTTCGGCTGGGCAGGCCGAATGCGTCAGGCGCTGGCGTTCGGAGTCGCGAACCTGGACACAATCGTGGTCGCGCTGGCGGGATTCCTGCTGCGCGGCGGGATCGTGCTGCTGTTCGTGCCGATTTCGGTGCTGCCGTCCGTGCTCGGCATCGCCGGCGCCACCGGTGTAGATGCGTTCGGCATCGACGGCCGTCCGACGCCCTGGCTCTTCGAGGTCGTCGCGATCATTGCGGCGCTGTCGGCCGTGTGGCTGCTGCTCGCTTTCCTTGTTGGGTCGGTGATCGACATCTGGCTGATAGATGCCGCCATGGATCCGGAACGGCAGCCGCTTCGTCGACCGCGGCCGCTCCCGGAATCCCGAATCGTTCTGGACCTCGCCGGGATCCGCGCCGTTTGCGTGATGCCCCTGATCCTGGCCGGCGTGTGGGCCAGTTCACAGATTTACGACGCCGTCTACAGCGAGCTGGCAACACCGACGAACCTCGCCACGCCACTGCCGGTACGCGTCGTCGAGAGGGCTGCGGGCGCCGTCCTTGTCGTCGGGCTGGTGTGGCTGGCATCGGAGGTGGTCGGGGCCGTCGCGATCAGGCGAGTCGTCCTGCTGGATCTGGGCGTGGGCCGATCCATCCTCGGCGCGCTCGGCCAGATCGCCCGACGGCCAGTCTCTTCGGCCTTCACGATGGCGGTGTCCTTCGGCGCGAGCATCGCCGCGATTGGGTTGTCGATGGCGGCAACCGGCACGGCTTTCGACTGGATTCGGGTCGCAGCCCGGAATGGGCGGCGAATTGCGATTACCGTCGGCCTGGGCCCGCTCAGCACCACTCGCGACTTCAGGCCTGCCGTCTTCGTGCTGGCGGCCACAGCGCTCGGCCTCGCATGGCTGGCGGCCCTGGCCCTCGCGGGAATAGCATCCGCATGGCGGAGCGCCGCTTTCACCGAGGAGACGGAAGCCGCCCTCTCCTCAGCCCGATCGAGCTTGTACTCGGCGGGGTTGGGACTATCGGGCCAAACCGCGGAGGAATCGGGGGATTGACTCGCCGAGCCAGGCGTGGGGAATCTCGGGAGCACTCGGCCGAATCTTGACGGCCATATTGAACGGGGATATCGCTTGGTTGAATCGTCGCTCTGCCCATCCTGTAGGGCGCCTCTGCTGCCCGGCGTAACCGTCTGCGCCACCTGTGGCGCAGACGCGGCTGGTGGCGCTAAACCCTCGGACGGGAACGCCCCGGAGGGTCTGGTCGCGCCAGTGTCCGTGGACGAAGGCACACGGTCGCTCCGTACAAGAACGCGAGGTGGCGGTGTGCGGTCCGGCAAGACCGGCGCAAGGGCAGCGCGAGAGTCGGCAATACCGCTTGCATCAGGGGGCAAGGGGTCGGCCGTCGAGCCGGCAATCCACGGCGTCCGCCAACCCCCCGCCCCAGGCGCCGCCCCCGGTGACCCGCGGCTGGCCGCCCTGGGACTGGCTCCCAGCGCCGCGCCGAAATCGGAGCGATCGGCCCCCTCGAAACCGAACCCCCCGGCGCCATTCCTTCGAGTACCCGGGCCCTATCCGGACCAGCTCGCGGGCCTGCCGTTGCGCCGCTTCGGGCACCCGACCGATGCCCCGTTTGCTGCGCCCCCTGTCCGCGATCAGCTCGAGATGGCCGAGCCCATCGAGATGGATGAACCCGAACCCGAACCCGGGCCCGAACCCGAGGCGGAGCCGGAACCCGGGCCCGAGCCCGAGCCGGAGCCCGAGCCGGACAACAATCCGACGGAGCGCATCCCCGGCAGTTATGTCCCCCCGTCCGGCGGCCCCGTGGGTTCGTCCTGGGCATTACGGCCATCCATGATCGGATCCCACGCTAATGGAACGGGCCCCAGCTTGAGCGTTTCGGTCGGGGCGATCCCCGTCTCGGCGGTTGGCGCAGGGCCGCCGGCTGCGAGTGCGGACCTCGCCACTCCCCCTCTCCCTTCGCCTTTCGCGGCGCCACCCGAGAGCCCCTGGGTCCTCGCGAGGGCGACAGGCCCGGTGCTTGTCACAGCCGAGTGGGACGAGGAAAAAGGACGATCGATGCCGCCAGCGGTCTCGCCGGCATGGACCAGTATCGAACCGCCCCCGTCTCCCGAGTCTTCCCTGGCCCCGGCAGCGTTCTCGCAGGTCCCAACCCCTGCGACCCCGTCAGCCACCATGGACCGGGCCGTGCTAACAGCTACGCCGAGCCAGCAAGCCGCGATGGTGCAGGGCCGGAGGGAGCCGGCTCAGTCGCTTATCGCATTCGGCCTGCTCGCTGCCGGCGTTGCCCTCGGCATGGCCAGTCTGTTCCTGCCGTGGGCGGGCGCAACTGGGATCGGCATCGGCACGACCGGATCCAGCCCGCCGCCGAACCAGTGGGGCTGGGGCATGCCCGCCAGCCTGCCGCTCGCGTTGCTCACCGCGCTCGTCCTCGGCGCCACGTTGGCTACCGATGGTGTCACCGAACGGCTTCCCAGGGTCGCGCCCATGGTCGTGCGGCTGACGGAGTTGGTCATGCCGATGATCCTCGGCGGCATCTACCTGGGCGTGGGCCTCATGTATCTCACGCTGCCCTGGGGATATGGGTCCGGCGTCATGGCCCTGCTGCTAAGCGCAGTGCTGCTGATCGCCGGCGGCGTCGTGACGCTCTTGTTCCCGCCGGACGGAGCAAAGGCCCGCAAGTGAGGCGCAGTGCCTGGCCGGCAGTGATCCGAGCGGGTTGTGGATCCACAGACTCGACCGACGCCTGAATCGTCACCAGTGACGCTCGAGCGCCGTCACAGGCAAGCAGTCGTTGGTCAGCGGCCGATGTCACCCTGATACACTGCCCAACGCCTTTAGTTGACGGCAGCGAACGCCTCGAAAGGGCGGAGTCGAGAGAGAGTCGAACCCGATGTCAACCGATCTGGCCGGTCAGCTGGGCAGCGCATTCAACTCGTTCGTTTCGAGCACGATTGTCCAGCTCATCCTGGATTCGATCGTCCTGTATCTCTTCATCGTCTGGCTTGCGGCTGCCTTCTGGGCCTTCCGCGACATGCACGAGCGAACCGAGAACCCGGTCATGCCGTATGTCGCCGCCGCCCTCATTCTCCTGCCCACGCCCTTCTTCTTTTTCCTCGGCGTGATCGTCTATCGAGTCATCAGACCTGCGGAGCGCCTGGGCGAGGTCTACGAGCGGAATCTTGCCGAGGAGGCACTTCTCGCCGAGGTGGAGGCGGTAAAGACGTGCCGAGGATGCGACCGTCGCGTGAGCGAGGAGTGGATCATCTGCCCCTGGTGCCGGACCCGGCTGAACCGCGTCTGTCCGAACTGCGATCGGCTTGTCGGCCTCGATTGGACCTTGTGCGCCTGGTGCGGCAAGGACTTCGAACGTCCGGTCATGACCGAGCGGCCGGTCACCGAGAGCGTACCCGGCGTACCGTCGTCCGACAGTCTCGGCCAGGCCCTACCCGCACGGCCGTCCGGCGGCACGGTCGGGAGCAGCAAGCCTGCCGTGGGCGGCTGAGGCGAGCGTCTCTGGAGGCTCGACCGCCGCATGCCCGACCGCCGACGCGAAACGGAAGGTGACGGCGCCCGAGCTGACGGCGAGTCGCGGGCGAACCTGCGAGGCCTCGACTCGACCTACGTGGGCGCCTCGCCCGTTGGCCATGCTTACGGGCCAGCGTCGGGCGGCTGGTCGCCGCCGGGCTTAGGGCTAGGAGCCAACGCCGGGACGCAGGCTGCCGGACCGGCCTCATGGCCGGTCGGCTACGTACCTTGGGGTTACGCCAATCCCCCGCCGTGCCGCCCGTGCTCATGCCTCCGGGCGACTTTCATCCACCGGTCCCGAGGCGGCCCGCCCTCTCATTGAAGGGCCGGCGGTCGCCACGGCTGTATGGCCTCGGCCTTGCCCTGGGTCTGCCGGGCATCGCCGCTCTCATCCTCTACATGATCGGCGTCCGAGCTGGTTTCGAGCTCGAGACGGGGCCCCTGGCGCCGTGGCTCATCGTCGAGACAGTAAGCATCGCGGCGGCAGTCGGCATGATCGGATCGGCCGTCGCTCAGGCACGACAGCGACGGGTCGACGGCTGGCAGGACTACAACGGCCCATCGCCGCTGCTGACCCTAGGGGCTCTTCTGGCCCTGGTCACAGCCCTGGAACTCCCCCTGGAGGTCGTCCTGAAGTCGATGTCGGTGGATCTCGAGTCGGCATCAGCGACCCTGGCAGTGGTGCTCGTCTACCTGGGGGCATACGTCAGCCTGGTTCACTTCCTGTCGGTGCGGACCGGGGCCATGACGTGGCATGACGTCGTTTCGCCCGCGCGACTGGCCCCCAGCTCGGACGACTGGACAGGACCAGGGCCGGCGCCCGGTTGGAGGCCCAACTGGGCCGGGGCCATTGGCTCATGGCGGTCCCAGGTGTCCGGTAGCCGGATGGGCAATGTCCTCGTCCCGCTGGCGATGGTGTTGCACCTCCTGATCGTGTCGTACATGGCCTCGGCGCTGCTCATGGTCGGCCTCGGCCTGCATGCCTCGGACATTTCGCCGGAAATACCCACACCGCTCGGCAACGTCGATCGGCTCCTCACAATCGTCGCCGTCGCCATCGTGGCGCCGATAGGTGAGGAGATCTTCTTCCGCGGATACGTGACCAACGCCTGGGCGCGGTCCGTCAGCCGCAATTCGGCGATTCTGCGCGCCTCGCTCCTCTTTGCCTTGGTTCACGTCGCGAACGTAACCACGACGGTCGGGAGCGTTTCGTGGCGAGTCGCCCTCTTCGATTTCGGCGCCCGAATCCCGGTCGCCATTGCCTTGACATGGCTCTACATGCGCCGACGATCGATCATTGCCTCGGCGACGCTGCACGCCGGCTACAACGGCGCCATTACCCTTATCGCCTTCCTGGCCAGCTAGGCTTCCGCGGTGCGCGTGGACCGGGCCGCCGGCCTGCCGCACGTCGATCCGGCTGCCGAAGCGGTGATAAGTCGCGGTTGTGCCACCGGTAAGACCGGTCTCGTAGGCTCCCGTCGCTCCCGGGGACCGATGGCGGGAGGAATCGGCGGGCTTCCGTCGTTTGGCCCCGGGAGCGCGTGAACCCAGCTCATCGCCGACCGTGGAGGACGCGATTCAGTGGGCCGGCCTGACGAACCAGCCCGTCGGTCCGAGGCTCGACCGATTGATCGGGCAGCCGCCGAACGCCCGGCAGGGGGGCCCGGACCCGGTGCTCAGCCGGAACGGCCCCGGGAGCGGCTCGCCATGCACGGTGCGGGCGCATTGAGCGCGGCGGAGCTGATCGGCATCTTGTGGGGATCTGGAACGCACGGCCACACGGCGGTCGACGCGGCCGCGGATGCGCTTCGACGACACGAGGGCCTCGTTGGACTGGCTCGCGCCACAGACATCGAGCTGGACGCGGTGCCGGGTGTCGGGCCGGTCCGCGCCGCACAGTTGAGCGCCGCATTCGAGTTCGGTCGCCGGGTGGTGACGGACTGGCCTCACGATCGGTGGACGGTTCGAGCGCCGCGCGACGTAGGAGAGCGACTGGTGCCGCAGATGGGTTATCTGGAGCGCGAGGAGCTCCGTGTTGTACTCCTCAACACTCGCAACGCCGTCCTGCGACAGGTGACCGTCTACCAGGGCAACGTGTCGTCCAGTCTGGTCCGCATCGGCGAACTCTTCCGCGATGCCGTTCGTCTGAATGCCACGGGCGTGATCCTGGCCCACAACCACCCGTCGGGCGACTCGACGCCGAGCCCGGACGATCTCCGCCTGACGGCCGAAGCGCTAGCCGCAGGCCGCCTCCTCGACATCCAGTTGCTCGATCATTTGATCGTGGCCGGGGACGGTTTCGTGTCGTTGCATGACCGCGGCGTGGCTTTCGATCGAAACGGTTGACCCGGCCGGCGCCCGGCATATCGCCCGGGAGCTGCCCAGCTTCCGTCGCATCTTGCGCGGGCGAGGTAAACTGCCGCAGCCCGCCGAGCCTGCTCGACCGAGAGGAGAGCCCGAGCCTGCTCGGGCGCGTATACTCGTTGCACTTTTCAGGATCGAGTCGGGTCGAGCAGACGCCCCGCGACTTGGATTGGGACACCGTCACAACCCAAGGGCTCCGAGCCACTGGATCACCCGGGCTTCAGGCTGGCTGTCCCGTCCCCCCTGATCGGGCGAGCCAGCGCCACGACAAGAAGGAACAACCTCGCATCATGTTCGGCCTGCACACCCTGCTCGGCCTCTTCTCCCGCGACATCGGGATCGACCTGGGCACGGCCAACACGCTGGTCCACGTTCGGGACCGCGGCATCGTTATCAGTGAGCCCAGCGTCGTGGCGCTGGATGCGAAGACCCGGAAGGTCTTGGCTGTCGGCGCCGAGGCCAAGCGAATGGTCGGTCGCACTCCGGCGAGCATCATCGCGGTTCGACCGCTCCGCGACGGAGTCATCAGCGACTTCGACGTAACGCAGCAGATGATCGCCTACTTCGTCCGCAAGGTTCACGACAGAATCGGAATGGTGCCGCGGCCTCGCATGCTGCTCGGCATTCCATCGGGCGTGACCGAGGTCGAGAAGCGTGCCGTGCGCGACGCGGCAATGAACGCCGGGGCCAGGTGGGCCGGTTTGATCGAAGAGCCCATGGCGGCCGCGATCGGCGCCGGGCTGCCGGTCAACGAGCCGACCGGCAGCTTGATCGTCGACATCGGCGGGGGGACTACCGAAGTTGCCGTCATCAGCCTGGGCGGCATCGTGGTTTCCCGCAGCCTCCGCATCGGCGGCGACGAGATGGACGCCGACATCGTCGCCTACGCTCGCCGTGAGTACAACCTGTTCCTGGGCGAGCGCACCGCCGAGGACATCAAGATCGCCATCGGCTCCGCCAGTCCCGGCGAGTGGGATGCCCAGCGCGTCACGCTCCGAGGCCGGGACCTGCTGACCGGCCTGCCCCGCAGTGTCGAGGTCGGGGGCGAGCAGATCCGCGAGGCGCTCGATGCGTCTTTGGCCCTCATCGTCGACACGGTCAAGGACACGATCGAAGAGACCCCGCCGGAACTCGTGGCCGACATCATGGACCAGGGAATCGTCCTCGCCGGTGGCGGGGCGCTTCTGGCCGGCCTGGATCGGCGCATCGCCGAGGCCACCCAGATGCCGGTCCACATTGCCAACGATCCGCTGACGTGCGTCGTTCGGGGCACCGGCGTGGTGCTCGAGGAGCTGGACCTGATGGAAGAAGTGCTGGTGGCGGACACTTACGCCCGCCCGTCGCGCTGACCCAGACCGTGGCCACGCTGGCCCCATGAACGCGATTTCCGCCACTCGACGGACCATCCGCCGTGAGTGGACGGCCTTTGGCGCGCTGCTGATCATCAGCGTGGGATTGATGGGCATGTCGGGCACCCAGACCGCGCACGACATCGAGTCGGCCGTGAACTGGGCGGCGAGACCAGCCGAGACTCTCCTCAACAACGTCGCCGACACAGCCGGCTCGTACTGGTCGGCCCTCACCCAGATCAACCGGCTGCGAACCCAGAGCGAGCAGCTCACGCAGCAGAACCAGGTGCTCCAGGAGGAACTGAACCGGATGCCGGCGGTCGCCGATTTGAACGACGACTGGACGAAGATCACTACCGAAGCATCGAACATCGGGTACACGACTACGACGGTTCGGGTGATCATCCGGGACATCTCGACGCTGGGCACCCGAACGCTGATCGTCAACAAGGGCAGTAACGACGGCATGGTCGCAGGTCAGGTCGTGATCGACGCCGGAGGGGCGCTCGTCGGCCGGATCCAATCCGTCGACGCCACGGTCTCGACGATCCTGCTGATCAACGACCCATCCGCGGTCGTCGTGGGCAAGGAGGCCCAATCAGGCGCAACCGGCACGATCCAGGGCTCGCTCGGTGGTCAGCTCGTGATGTCAGGCGTGGACGTGACGCCTGACGTTGCCAAGACACTCAAGGGCAAGCCAGTGGTCACCGCCGGCGAGTCGCTGCCGGGCACCAACGACATATCTCCGTATCCGCCTGGCCTCCTCATCGGCGTAATCTCCAGCGCCACCAGCGACCCCAACGCAGTCGTCCAGAGCGCAACCATCACGCCCGCAGCCCACCTGACCGACGCCGTCTTCCTGCTGGTCATCACGGACTTCCAGGGCGGGTTCGGGCCACCGCTGCCGTCGGGGTGCCCGGGAAACTCCGTCACTCCGGGCAGCTCCGCGAGCCCCGGCAGCTCGGCCAGCCCCGGCAGCTCGGCCGGTCCGGCGAGCACCTGCGGACCGCCCAGCCCCGCGTCGCCATCGATCAGACCGACGGCGACCCAGTCCCCTGCCTGAAGATCGTTCGCGCCAGAGGCAACATCAAACCTGATACGCTCTGATGACGTTCACGCCCACGGAGCGAGAGTGAAGGGTCTGGTCCTGGCGGGAGGCACGGCTACCCGCCTCTTCCCACTGACCATAGTCACCAACAAGCACCTCCTGCCCATCTACGACAGGCCGATGATCTACTACCCAATCGCCACTCTGGCCGGGATGGGCATCCGGGAGGTCATGGTCATCATCGGCGGCAAGAGCGTCGGCGACGTGGTGGAGCTTCTCGCCGACGGCGAGCATTTCGGTCTCGACCTGACTTATCGGTACCAGCGCGGCGCACTCGGCATCGCCCATGCGATCGGGCTGGCTCGCGATTTCGTCGGAGACGATGCCTTCTGCTGTGTCCTTGGCGACAACATCCTGCTGGGACCGCCGCTGGCCGACACCGCCCGGGAGTTCGAAACGGGGCCGTGGGGAGCGGGCACGCTCCTCTACGAGGTCTCCGACCCGGAAAGGTTCGGCGTCGCCGAGCTCGACGCGGCCGGCAACGTTCTTGGGTTCGAAGAGAAGCCCGCCGTGCCGAAGAGCAACCTTATCCCCATCGGCGTGTACTTTCTCCGATCGGATGCCTTCGCCCTCGTCGACCGCCTCGTGCCGTCGCGTCGAGGTGAGCTGGAAATCACCGACCTGCTCAATCGCTATCTGCCGGGCAACCTTTTCGCCCGCAGGTTCACCGGCCTCTGGACAGACGCCGGCACGGTCGCCTCACTCATCCGGGCGGCCGAGCTGGTCGAGCAGGAATCTCGCTCGGGCGGAGTTGCCCCACCGCCTGCCAGGCCGACCGCGTGAGCGACGCGAGCGGTCCGCGGTTCCCTCATCTGCTGGTAACCGGCGGGGCGGGCTTCATCGGCTCGTGCTTTGTCCGAGACGTGCTGGCCCGCCGCGACGGGGCCCATGTCACCGTCCTCGACAAGCTGACGTACGCGGGCAACCGGGCGAACCTCGCCCCGGTCGAAACGGACACCGAGCAGGCCGCCCGCCTTCGCTTCGTCGTTGGCGACATCGCCGACGCGGAGGCCGTGGCGCCGCTCGTGGCCGAGGCGGATGCGATCGTCAACTTCGCCGCGGAATCACACGTCGATCGCTCCATCCTCGATCCGGAGGCCTTCCTCCGAACCGACGTCATGGGAGTTCATGTCGTGCTCGAAGCTTGCCGCGTCGAGCAGGGGCGGGCAGGACGGGGGGAACGCCCCGCGGCGCCCAGGTTCCTCCAAGTATCGACGGACGAGGTCTACGGGTCCGTGGAAACCGGCGAAAGTCGTGAAGACGACCGCCTCGAGCCGCGCTCGCCCTACTCGGCAGCCAAGGCCGCGGGCGAGCTGCTGGTCCACTCCTACTTCGTGACGTACGGCCTCGACGCCGTGGTGACCCGTGGCTCCAACACATACGGGCCGTACCATCACCCGGAGAAGCTCATCCCACTGTTCGTCACCAACGCCATCGACGACCAGCAGCTGCCCATTTACGGCGACGGCCTGCAGCGGCGGGACTGGCTATATGTCGCGGACCATGCCGGGGCCATCGGCCACGTCCTGGACCACGGGCTCGCGGGCGAGACCTACAACATCGCCGGCGGCAACGAGCGAACCAACCTCGAGGTCGTGACGGGGCTCCTCCGCCGGCTCGGCAAACCGTGGTCGCTCGTCCGTCTTGTCGAGGATCGGCCGGGCCACGACCGCCGCTACGCGATGGACGGGACCAAGCTCGCCGTGCTGGGCTGGACCAACAAGATGCCCTTCGACGACGGCTTGGCCGCGACCGTAGATTGGTACCGGGAGAACCAGGGCTGGTGGAGGTCCATCAAGTCCGGGGAGTGGGGAGACTACTACCGTCGCCAGTACGGCGCCCGCCTGGCCGGCTCGCGCGAAGCCCCGTGAGCGAGTCGCTCCACTGATGCGCGTCGCCGTGACCGGTGCCGGCGGACGGCTGGGCACCGCCCTGATCAGGGAGCTGACCGGTTCGTCGTTCGTCACGGACTTGCTGGCCTGGGATCTACCCGACCACGACCTGGACGACCCCTGTTCCGCGCAACGCCTGGTTTCAACCAACCGACCCGACGTCGTCGTCCACACCGCCGCCTGGACCGACGTGGACGGCTGCGCCAGGGACCCGGCCCTGGCCATGCGTCGCAACGGTCTTGCCGTCGGGGAGATGGCTGAGGCTTGCGTCCGCGCCGACGCCGCCCTGGTTATCGTGTCGACGAACGAGGTCTTCGACGGCCTGCGGACCGACGGCCAGCCATATCGCCCAACCGATCGTCCGAACCCGCCGAATCCCTACGGGGCGGCCAAGCTGGCAGGCGAGCGGGCGGCTCGGGCTGTCTACGGTGCGACGGGCGACGATTTCGCGGTCGCGGCCATGCGACCGACAGACGAAGACCAGAGGAAGTTCCCGGCTCTGGCGATCGTGCGGACCGCCTGGCTCTTCGGCCCCCCAGGCGCCGACTTTCCGCAAAAGATCCTGGCCGCGGCCATCAGGGCTCGGGCGGCCCGGCAGACCTTGAGTCTCGTCGCGGACGAGGTCGGCTGCCCGACATCCGCTTCCGACCTAGCCGGCGCAATCGTCTCCCTCATTGGCGAGTGGAGCCGGCCCGACGGGCGAGACCTTGTCGGAATCCACCACATCGTCAATTTCGGGTGGGCATCCCGCGCGGAGTGGGCGCGTCGGGTCTTGAGCGAGGCCGGCGTCGATGTGGACACGGTGGAGGTAGCGCTCGACGCCTGGCCCAGACCCTCGAGCCCACCGCCTTGGGGAGCGCTGGAGCCAACGCCACTCCCCGGTGGCTTGCTGCGGCCATGGCAGGATGCCACATCGGAGTACATGGCCGTGATCGCTCCGGGTCGGATACCTGGACGATAGGCCGGGCCGGGCCGATCGGCCGCTTCGGGCCGGGGCAACATGAGCGGATTCAAGCCTTCTCCGCCCACCCACCGCACGTAAGGCTAGGGTAGCTCCGGCCGGGGATTCCCTTACGGAAGTTGTCGGGGCCGTGCCAGGCTGCCTATAGTCGCACCTGCTCTACGGGTCACATACCCTTCCAACCCGCACCGGACCGCACAACAACCCGTCCAAAGGGACCACCCCTTCTTGGGACCAAGGCTCGATTGCACGGGGTCACCGACCATCGCAGGCTGGACGGACGACCGGATCTCGTTAACCAGTTCCCGCGCCGCCGGGGCGCGACTCGCGCGCAGCGATACTCCAGGTTCACAGCACGGACCCAGCCGGAGGTCTCCATGCGAAGACTCGCCCTTGCCATCGCGATCGGCGTGCTGGCCGCGACAGGCGCACTGGTGGTTTCCCCGCAGGGCGCCAAAGCAGTCGCCGTGCAAGCCAAGGTGGTGATCGTCGTCGGCGCGACTCAGGGCGCGACTGATTCGTACAGATCGGACGCGGATGCCGCGGCCGCTGTCTTCGCGAAGTACACCAGCAACATCACCAAGGTGTATTCACCGAACGCGACCTGGAGCGCCGTGGCAGCAGCAGCCAAGGGCGCGAACATTCTCGTTTACCTGGGGCACGGCAGCGGCTACCCAGATCCGTACGTCGGCTACGAGCAGCCAAACAGCGACAACGGCATGGGCCTCAACGCGAGTGCGGCCAACACCAACAACAACCTGAAGTACTACGGCGAGAACTACATGGCCCAGCTCGGCCTCGCTCCAGACGCCGTGGTCATCCTTAATCACCTCTGCTACGCGTCGGGAGACAACGAATGGGGCCAGGGCCTGCCCACCCTGGCCGTCGCCCAGCAGCGTGTCGATGGCTATGCCTCGGGCTTCCTTCGAGGCGGCGCCAAGGCCGTGATTGCCGAAGGCGTCTCGGGCCTCTCGTCCTATATCGACGGGCTCTTCACATCGCACTCAACCATCGACGCCCTGTGGAAGTCCGCCCCCGACTTCAACAACCACGTAAGTTCCTGGCCGAGCACTCGGAACGCCGGCTTCACCTCGGCGATAGATCCCAATCTCGACCACCCGGCACCAGACGGCGACGTGTACTACCGCTCAATGGTTGCGGTCCCGGGTTTGTCGACTGACGATGTCATCTCCGGCCAGACGTCGCCCTTCGCAAGTCAGTCGGGTACCTACTATCCGATCGCCCCGACGCGAGTGGTGGACACTCGCGGCAACGGGATCGGTCCCGTCGGGTCGCTCACCTCAGGCGGTGCCTACACGTTCCAGATCGCGGGCGACGACGGAGTCCCGAGCATCGCAATAGCCGTCACGGCCAACCTGACGGTCACCGGCCAGTCGGCCAGAGGTTGGGTGTACGTTGCGCCAACTATCGACTCCACGCCGACGGCTTCTACGATCAATTTCCCGACCGCGGACAACCGGGCCAACGGCGTCACGGTCGCCCTCTCCCCGCAAGGTACGATCAGTGCCTGGTACGGCGCTGCGGCGGGAGCCACGACTCAGCTGATCGTCGACGTAACCGGCTACTTCCTGGCAGACTCGTCCGGAGCTGGTTATGCCCCGTACGGTCCTTACCGCATCCTCGACACCCGTGATGGCACGGGCCTCAGCGGAGCGTTCCAGGCTGGCGTCCCGAGGAAGATCCAGGTCGCCGGCGTCGCCGGCCTGCCCGACTCGGGCATCGTTGCTGTGACCGGCACGCTGACCGTCGTTCGGCCGACGGTGAAGGGCTACGTCTACGTAGGCCCCACCGCGAGGACCTCACCGACGTCGTCGACTATCAACTTTCCAGCTGGCGACATCCGAGCTAACAACGTGACCGTACCCGTCAACAGCGATGGCACGGTGGCCGCAGACTACGCCGCCCCCAGCGGATCCGTGAACCTCGTTCTCGACATATCCGGCTACTTCACCGCGACAGGAGGCGCCCTGTATCACACCCTTGTGCCGACCCGAATGCTGGATACCAGGACCTCTATGGGCGGTATCATCGGGCCGCTCGCGGCCAGTTCCCCGGTCACCTTGCAGGTCACGAGCAACGGTGGAGTCCCGACCGGCGCTCTTGCCATCGCGGCCAACCTGACGGCCACCGGGCAGACTGCCGGAGGTTTCGCAGCGGTCGGGCCCACGATCAACGCCTCCACGCCCTTCTCGAACCTCAATTTCCCCTACGGCGACTGCCGCGCGGATGGCTTGACGGTACCGCTCGCCAGCGACGGCACGGCGCAGCTGATCTATGTCGCCCCCGGCGGCAATACCGCCCAGCTGATCCTGGACGTGGGCGGTTACTACCAGTAGCCCTGCTCGCAACAGGCTGCGCGGCTTCTGGCCGAGGCCGGTGGCAGTTCCACGGTTACAGCAATGCGAGCGTCGCCGAGCTTACGACGGCGGTTCGTCTGCTCATTGGCCCGGGTGGAACGCTGAGCGTCACGTTCGGCGGCACCGAGGGGTCGAGGGCCCAGGTGGTGGTAGACGTACTCGGCCCTACCGCCAGCCGTCCAGAATCCGACCTATTCACGGCGTCGCAGCGGGCAACGCCCAGTGTCCGCTTGGCGACCGCTCTGAGGTGCCGCGGTTCGCTGTAGGCTGACAAGGGCAATGGTTTGCGACCGCGCTTGGCCGCGCGACCAGCCGGCAGTGGAGAAGAATGCAGATGAGCGAAGAGTCGGGTAGTCGAGCCGCGGGGCAGCCCGCTGACCAGGCCGGGCCGGGCAGCAAGGCGACCCCGAAGGCGTCGCCCACGGGTAGTTCCGCACAACCGCGACGACGGGCTCCCTCGCGGAAGCCGATCCCCTCGTCCGCCCTGCCGCTGGTGCCGGTGGCGTCGGCGACCGCCGACACGTCCGGGGCCCCCGACGGCGGACAGGACGAACCGGGCGCGCGTCGAATCAAGGCCACGACCGTGACCATCACCCGGGGTGGCGCGGCCGAGGTCGAGGCCGAATCGGTCAGCGTGACGCAGGGCGGCATCGGCGCCGCATCAGCGGAGGACATCTCCGTTGAGCAGGGCGGCATCGGTCGAGCCGAGGCAGACGACATCGCAGTCCGGATGGGAGGCATCGGGTTCGCTCGCGGCGAACGGATCTCAGTCGAACTCGGCGCCATCGGCCTCGCCGCGGCGAGCGAGGTGTCGGTGACACAGGGGTTCGCACGAGCCGTGCTAGCTCGAGACGTGAAGATCCGCCAGGGTGGCGCTCAGACAGTCGTCGCTGCGAACGTCACCTTCGAAGGCCAGGGCGGGACTTTGCTGCTGCTGGCTCGCAAAGTCGACGGCAACGTCCGAACCGTCCTCGACTGGCGCGGTGCGCTGGTAGCCGGGGCGGCGCTGGGTGTCGCGATCGGGCTGATCGCCCGGCACAAGCACGACTGAGCGACGGGCTCTCGGGCCGGGCGCGGCCGAGCGGACGGGCCAATTGAGGCCGTCGAGCGCGGCCCAAGACCCTGCCCGGGGGCCGTCCGCTATACTCTGGTGCCGGCTGAGCGGCGTCCCGAGGATCCCTCCGCCACCTCCGATCCGCCGCAGGAGTTCCTCGTGATCGACCCCACGGCCAGGGTTCATGCGTCCGCAGAGCTAGAAGCCGATGTAACCGTCGGCCCCAGAAGCAATATCTGGAACCGGGCCGTGCTTCGTAGCGGCGCCTGCCTCGGGGCCGAGTGCATCGTCGGCCGCGACGCCTTCATCGACGAGGGCGTCCGACTCGGTGACAGGGTCAAGGTTCAGAACGGGGCGCTCGTCTACCACGGCGTGACAGTCGGAAACGGCGTCTTCATCGGCCCCGGCGCCATCCTGACCAACGATCGCTACCCGCGCGCCGTCACCGCCAGCGGCGAGCTTGCCCGCGGCGACGACTGGACGGTCAGCCCGATCGACCTGGCCGACGGCTGCTCAATCGGCGCCGGAGCCGTGGTCGTCGCAGGCGTGACGGTCGGCCGATTCGCAACCGTCGGCGCCGGCGCGGTCGTAACCCGCGATGTTCCAGACTACGCTCTCGTGGCCGGCAATCCCGCCCGACGCCTGGGCTGGGTCTGTGCCTGCGGGACGCGGCTGACCGATCGGGCCGGCGCCAGCGCGGCCCCCGATCCTTCAGAGAACGCCTCGCTCTTGTGCAAGCGATGCGGCCGCGTATTTGCCTTCAACCCCGAGAGCGGCTCGCTCGCTGAGCAGCCAACCCCGATAACAGGAGCCTCAGCATGATCCCGCCCGCCCCGATATCGGCCCCGAAGAGGTGGCCGCCGTCACGGAAGTCCTGAACAGCGGCATGATCGCCGGGGGTCGGAAGGTGGCCGAGCTGGAGGAGCGCTGGGCCGCATTCTGCGGCTGCAAGCACGCGATAGCCCTGTCCAACGGGACTGTTGCCCTGATGTCGATCTTCGCCGGCCTCGGTCTCGGCCCCGGGGATGAGGTCATCACCGTCTCCCATACGTTCAATGCCACAGTCAGCTCGATCCTGTTCACCGGCGCCACGCCGGTCTTCGTGGATATCGAGCCGGACACGTACTTGATGGATGCGGGGCGGATCGAGGCCGCCATCACGCCCAGAACCCGGGCCATCTGTCCGGTCAGCCTCTTCGGCGTCATCGCCGACATGGATGCCATCCAGGCCATCGCGGACCGCCACGGTCTGACCGTCGTCGAAGACGCCTGCCAGGCGCACGGCGCCGAATATCGCGGCCGGCGTGCGGGCAGCTTCGGCTATGGAGCTTTCAGCCTGTACGGCACCAAGAACATGACCACGGGCGAGGGCGGTTTCGTCACGACCAACGACGACCGGCTGGCCGACTGGATCAAGCTCTACCGCAACCAGGGCATGCGTGAGCGGTACCACCACGAGATCCTCGGCTACAACTTCCGGATGACCGACATAGCCGCCGCCATCGGCCTCGTTCAGCTCGACAAACTGGAGCGGAATACGGCCCGCCGGCAGGCAATCGCAAAGCGCTACGACGAAGCTCTCGCCGACCTGCCGGTCCAGCTGCCGGCCTGGCCTGAAGGTCGGACCCACGTCTTTCATCAGTACACCCTTGGCGTCGGATCGGCCCGCGACGAGATCGTGGCCGAGATGAAGGACGCGGGTGTCATGTGCGGCATTTACTACCCGATCCCATGCCACCGCCAGGCCTGTGTGATGGAACTCGGAATCGATGCTGACCTGCCGAACACCGATTCAGCCGCCGCCCGGAGCATGTCTCTGCCGATGTACCCCGGCCTGACCGATGCCGAGCAGCGACAGGTCGTGGAGGCTTTGCGCGCATCGGTCCTTCGCCATGCCGTCGGCTCCGGTAGCCCCTCGTGACCACGCCGTTGCGGCTCGGCCTGGCCGGGCTGGGCTCGATGGGCCGGAACCACCTCCGAGTCATTTCCAATCACCCGGAGACGACGCTCGCCGCCGTCGCGGATCCCGACCCTGCCGCCCTCGAGGCGGCGGTCGCCCAAACCGGCGCAAGGGGCTTCGCCGACCCGCAGGCGATGGTCGCAGAGGCCGATCTCGACGGCGTCGTACTGGCGGCTCCTACCACTGCCCACCTGGCCCTGGCCCTGGCGGCGATCGAGCGCGGGCTCGGCGTCCTGGTCGAGAAGCCGCTGGCCGCCACCGTTGAAGACGGACTGGCCATCGTGACCGCCGCGCGGAGGCGCAACGTTCGCGTCCAGGTAGGACACGTGGAGCGCTACAACCCCGCCGTGCTGGAGATGGGCCGCCTCCTTCGTGCCGGCTGGTTGTCCACCATCTACGCGATCACGAGCCGCCGCGCCGGGCCCTTCCCGGCACGCATTCGGGACGTGGGGGTGACCGTGGACCTGGGCACCCACGACGTGGACATGCTGTCCTGGATCGCCGGCGAACGACCCGTCCGCGTCTACGCGGAGACGGCCCAGCGGCTGCACGCCACTCACGAAGACCTGACGTTCGGGCTGATGCATTTCCCGTCTGGCGCCACCGGATTCCTCGACGTCGACTGGCTCACCCCGGCCAAACGCCGAAGCCTGGTCGCCGTCGGCGAAGAGGGAATGTTCGAGCTCGACTATCTGACCCAGAAATTGACATTCACCCGCTCGAACGTCGAGACACCCCAGATGATCGGCGGTTATGCCACGACGTTTGCCGGCGATGTGGCCGAGATCCCGATCCAGAGCGTCGAACCTCTGCGTGCCCAGCTGGACGAATTCGTGCGCGTCCTCAGGACCGGCGACCGGCCGTACGTGGACGGCGAGGACGGCCTTTGGGCCGTCGCAATCGCCACCGCCTTGCTGACCTCCGCCTCCGAGCGCCGCCCCATCGATCTATCCGACCTTCCTTCGAGGCTCACAGCCGAATGACAATCGTCGCCAGGCCATCGCGCGTCGTCAGCTTCCTTGGCGGCTCGATCAACCCGCCGGTCAACCCCTGCACCCACGAAACCCCCAGGGAGGTGAGCCCGTGGATCGGCGAGCCCGGGACGGTAGGTCGGGCCGTCGTGGTGGGCGCCGGCAAGATGGGCTTGCCGCTCGCCGTCCAGTTCGCGCGCCACGGTTGGATTGTGACCGCGGTAGACGTGAATCCGAAGGTCGTGGCGGCCATCAACGAAGGCCGGTCCTACGTGGCCGAGGAGCCGGGGCTCGCCGAGGGAGTCACGGATGCCCGCGCCGCGGGCCGCCTGAGCGCCACCACCGATGCCGCCGCGGCAACTCGCGAAGCGGACGTGGTCGTCCTGATCGTGCCGGTCATGCTCGACGACTGCCAGCAGCCCGATTACCGATACATGGACTCGGCCGTCGACTCGATCGCCGGCGGCGTCCACGCGGGCACCACGGTCATATTCGAGACCACTCTTCCGGTCGGCGATACCCGCGGTCGATTCGCTCCCAGACTCGAGGCCGCCACCGGCCTGAAAGCCGACGCCGACTTCTTCGTCGCGTTCTCTCCGGAACGTCTCTACTCGGGCGCCGTCTTCGCCAACCTGTCGACGTACCCCAAACTCGTCGGTGGCATCGGCCCCGAATCCGGACGGCGGGCGGCCAACTTCTACGACTCCGTTCTCGACGCCGAGATCGTGGCAATGAGCTGCGCCGAGGCGGCCGAGTTCAGCAAGATCGCCGACACGACGTACCGCGACGTCAACATCGCCCTGGCCAACGACTTCGCCCGCTACGCCGACCGCGTGGGCGTCGATATCCAGGAGGTCATCGACGGCGCGAACAGCCAGCCGTACTCGCACATCCATCAGCCCGGCATCGGTGTCGGCGGTCACTGCATCCCGGTCTACCCCCACCTGCTGCTGAGTCGTGCCCCCGACCTGGAAGTCGTGGCCGTATCGCGCAGAACGAACGACGGCCAGGTCGGGGCCGCCATCAAGTCGCTGGAGTCGTTGCTCGGAGATCTGGGCGAAGTGCCGATCCTGGTTCTCGGTCTGACCTATCGCGAGAACGTCAAGGAGCTGGCCTACTCGCGGGCTCTGCCGTTGATCGAGCGCCTGTCGTTCCACGGCGCCAACGTGACGGCCTACGATCCTCTCCTGTCGACGCAGGACATCGAGCGTTGTTGCGCCCTGCCGTACCGGTGGGGTCGGCCGGGGCCATTTCGAGCGATCGTCACGCAGACCGCGGACAGGTTGTGGACTGAGATCGACTTCTCGCTCTTCCCCAAGCTGGAGGTGATCCTGGACGGACGCAACAGCCTGCGCGAGATCGAGCTGCCGGCGGGCGTCCGCTACCTTGGGATCGGCGTGCAGGCCGCGACCCGGCGCCGATTGGCCGGCACCACCGGCGCAAACCAATAGCCGGCGCCGACGATGCGGATAGTCAGCGTCGTCGGCACGCGACCGCAGCTGATCAAGGCGGCGGCACTCCAACCCTCCTTGCGCCGCCGGCACTCCGACGTGTTCGTGGACACGGGCCAGCACTACGACGATGCCCTGGCCGGCAATTTCTTCGGGGAACTGGGGCTGGCCCGGCCCGATCATTCGCTCGGGATCGGCGGCGGCGGCCACGGCGAGCAAACCGGCCGGATGATCATTGCCCTGGAGCCGCTCCTTCGCGAAGTTGCGCCTGACGCGGTCCTGGTCTACGGCGACACCAACTCCACCCTGGCCGGGGCCCTGGCGGCGGCCAAGCTGGGCATACCAGTGGCGCACGTCGAGGCCGGGCTCAGGAGCTTCGACCGGCGCATGCCCGAGGAGTTGAATCGCGTCGTGGCCGACCACCTGTCGAGCTGGCTGTTCGCCCCTACCCCGGCCGCGGTAGCCAACCTCGCCTCGGAAGGAATCCTGTCCGGCGTGTTCGAAGTCGGCGACCTGATGCTCGATCTTGCGGCGCGCGTCTCGGGGGAACTGCGCGATGCGGCCGTTCTGGGTCCCATCTCCGCGCGGCTCGGGGTTTCCCTCGCGCCGGGCCGGTTCCTGTTCGCTACGGTCCACCGGGCCGAGAATCGCGATCCAGCCGCCATGGCGAGATGGTCGGCTTTGCTCGGCGCCGTCGCGGCACCGGACCGGCCGGTCCTGCTCGCCCTCCATCCGGGGACTCGGGCCTCGCTCGGGGCGGCAGGAATCGTCCTTCCCACGGGAGTGGTCATCGTCGAGCCACAGGGCTATCGAAGTTCGCTCGCGCTCCAGCTCCACGCGGCCGCGGTGTTGACCGACTCGGGCGGTATCCAGCGCGAGTCGGCATGGCTGGGCGTTCCGTGCCTGGTGCTGCGGACGACGACCGAATGGGTGGAGACGGTCGGCGGCCCGGGCAGCTCGGCCGTGCTGGTCGGGCTCGACCGTGAAGCCGCGCTCCACGAGCTTTCCGCTCGTGCCCCGCGGAATCGGACCGCCGAGCAAGCTATCGAGCGGGCCGCGAACCTTCAGCTGGCCGGTTCGGGCGCCGCCGAGCTGATCACAGCCGCGCTGACGGCGGCAATCCCGGGAGCTCGCAGGTGACGTCGATCGTGCCGCGCCGGCCCATCTGCATGATCGTCCATGCCTATTACGAGGAGGACACCCGAGTTCGGCGCGAAGCCGAGACGCTCGTTGCTGCCGGCTGGCAAGTGGACGTATTCGCCCTGCGTCGACCCGGCGAGGGACGCATCGGACTTGTCGCCGGGGTGAAGCTGCATCGCCTTCCGGTGGGCCGGCACCAGGGTGCCGGATTGCCCGTCTATCTCGCCGAGTACGGCAGCTTTCTGGCGCAGGCGCTGTGGGCGGCGACTCGTGAGCATCGCCGCCGACGATACGCGATGGTTGAAGTCCACTCGCTGCCCGACTATCTCGTCTTCGCAGCCCTGCCGATCAAGCTGTCGGGCGTCCCGGTACTGCTGGACCTCCACGAAGCGATGCCCGAGTTCTTCCGAACGAGGTTCCCCAGGGCGGCCAACCCGATCAGCTACCGCCTGCTGCGGCTCCAGGAGAAGCTGTCCATCGCCTTCGCCAACGAGGTCATGACCGTCAACGAGACACTCGCCGAGCGCCTGCGGGGCCTGGGCGTCAAGCCGGACCGGGTGACGGTCGCCCTCAACAGCCCCGACCTGGCTCTCTTCAATCCGATCGCCCACCCCCGCCGGGAGTTCATGGCCGACGGCACGCTCCGCCTCGTCTACACGGGCGCCATCACGCCCACCTACGAGCTGGACGTAGTCATGCGGGCGATGGCAGCTATTGCCGGTTCCCGTCCCGGGCTGCCGCTGACGGCAGCATTCTACGGACGGGGCGATACCCTGCCCGAACTGGAGGCTCTGGCCGGCGAGCTCGGCATCGCCGATCGGGTCAGCTTCCCGGGCCGCATCCCCATCGAGGAAGTGCCGCGGGCCGTGGCCGAGGCCGACATCGGAGTCGCTCCCACCCGGCTGGACGCCTTCACGGGCATGAGCCTGTCGACGAAGCTGCTCGAGTACGCGGCGATGGAAAAACCGGTCGTCGCGTCGCGTCTGCCGACAGTCGAGCGGTATTTCGCAGCCGACACTCTCTCGATCTACGAGCCGGGAGACCCGGCGTCCCTCGCCGCGACGATCCTGGGCCTGGTCGACGACGCACCCGGGCGGCAGGCCCGCATCGATCGAACACGTGAGCGCGTGGATGAGTTGAGCTGGACGCGCCAGGCAGAGGTCTACAGGTCCGTCGTCGATCGTCTCACCCGACGTCCGCGCGACGCAAGACCGAAGGAGGCTGCCGAACCGTGAGCGACAGATCGAGCTCGACGCTGCCCGAGCTTCGCGAGCCGCCGTTTCAGGAAGCGGAATGCGGTAGCATACGGCTCCGTCACCCCGGCGTGCCTCGCCGGGCCATGCTCGCACAGGACGTCTAGATGACCCTCCGCACGAGAACGGCTCCCAAGCCCACGCGTCGCCGAACCCGCCGCGACGACAGTCGCCGAGCGATCTACATCACGCTCAGCTTCACGCTCGCCATCGCCGCCGCGCTGGCGCTCATGGGTGGTGTCTTCGCGGCTGACTACTACACCGATCACTGGGCGCCCATCGGGGCAGTCGACGGCCAGACTATCAGCAAGGACGCGGTCCGAAACGGGGCCAATCTGAGCCTGGCAATCTTCAATGAGGAACTTGCCAACTACTCGACGCTGCGGAACCAGGCGAAGATCACAAGCAGCGACTACAGCACGTTGTCGAGCACGATCCAGACGAACTCCGACCCGTCGACGATCTACAGCAACGCGCTGACCCAGCTGACCACCCAGGTGGAGATCCAGCACTACGCGGCGCAGAACGGGATCACGGTCACCGATGCGCAGGTCAACGCCCAGATACAACTCGACGCGACCACCCCCGAGATGCGCCACGTCATGATCATCGGCGTGCAACCTCAGGCCACGCCTCCGGCCAGCTCACCCACCTTCTCCGACGTTGCCGCGGCCCAGGCAAAGGCCGAGGGTTACCTCAAGGAGGTCCAGAGCGGCACGGCGTGGGCCACCGTCGCCACGGAGGCAAACATCACCCAGACGGGCGCTACCAACAGCGTCGGCGATATTGGCCTGGTGACCAAAGACGAACTGAACGTCGACCCCGACCTGGCCGACGCGATCTTCGCCCTGAGCAAGGTCAACGACGTGACCGCCATCTTCAAGGGAACGGACGGCGCCTTCCGGTTCGCGACGGTCACGACCATTCTGCCCGCGTCGGTCGACCCGAACTGGCAGAGCGCGATCGACAGCGCCTCGAGCGCCGACCTGTACCGGGCCTACGCGAAAGCCGAAGCCACCCAGAAAGCGGTCCAGAACTTCATCGAGGCCAAGTACATCAGCAGCCCGACGGTTCAGCGCAACGTCCTGGAGATCGCGATCGGGCCCGGGTACGGCCAGGTCGGTGACGGCGACGAGGTCAAGATCAGCATCATGGTGTTCGCCCCGAACCACGACGAGGCCGACGCCTCAAGCGTGGCCACGACGGATCCTGCCTGGACCGACGCCCTGAACCGTGCCAACGCGGCCGTGGCCACCCTGCGCGCGGATCCGTCCAAGTTCGCCACTATGGCCGCCGACGCCACTGTCAACGACGATACCAACTGGGACACGTCCGGCGGCTCGATCCCGTGGATCCCCTCCGACCTGTTCAACGCGCAGACCACCGGCGGATCCACGGGCCTCGGACTTACGAACGTGCAGGGCGCGGTCTTCGCCTCGGGCCTGACCCCCGGCACGATCCTCGATCCGATCCAGGAGCCCTCGGAGGGTTACGTGGTCGTCCTGTTCCAGGGTCGACGCCCGGCACCGGACCAGCGCATCGCCGACGCGATGCTGATGATCAACGCCGGGATCCCGTTTACCACCGAGGCCATCCTGGCGTCGGAGGCGGTCGACGCGACATCCGGCGGCGATCTGGGCTGGGTATCGCCGTACATGCTCAACGACGATCAGTGGCAGGCCATCCTGCAAACACCGATCGGCGGCGTTAGCAACATCGTGTCCGACTCCAACGGCTATTGGATCTACAAGGTGCTGAGCCAGGAGACGAGGGTCCCAGACGCGGCCCAGCAGGCCAGGCTCAAGGGCGTAGTCTTCTCGCGCTGGCTGGCCGACTTCCAGGCGAACGCGCTCGTCTGGCAGGATTCGGCGGCGCTGACCGCGATGGCTCCCGCCTCGCCGACTCCATAGCCGCCGCGGTACTGAGTGCTCGACGCGTTCGTCGCCGAGGCCAGGATCCGCTGGGGATTGGACCCAGCGGCCGGGCTTCAGATCGCCACTCCGGAGCGGCTGTTGAGCACGCCAGTGGAGCCCTCGCGACCGTTGCTTCTCGTGCCGCTGGCACTGCTTCGGGTCGGCGGGGCGGCCCAGGCCGAGGAATCGCCGTTGCCCGGCCGGCACGCGCCCGCGGAGCGTGAGGCCGCGGCCGTCCTGCGGCGCCTCTACCCGGCCGACCATACCGTGGGCCTCATCGGCCTGGCCGAGTCCGCGAGAATCGGTGACCTGGACGAAGCCGCTCTGGCCGCGACGCCGGTATTCGTGCCGCCGCTTCCTCCCGAGCGCGCCCTGGCGAGCCCGTGGGCCCTGCCGTGGATTTCCAACCGACTGCGCCAGCCCGACGGCTGCCCGTGGGATCGTGAGCAGACCCACGCCTCCCTGAAGAAGCATCTCCTCGAAGAGGCCTACGAGGTCTACGAGGCGCTCGACGGGGGCGCGACTCTCGACCTTGCGGGCGAGCTCGGCGACCTGTATCTCCAGATCGTCCTCCACGCCCAGCTGGCCGCTGAGGCCGGGGTATTCGACCTGACAGACGTCGAGGAGATGATCAGCCGCAAGATAGTCCACCGGCACCCCCACGTGTTCGGTGACGCGCAAGTGGCTACGGCGTCGGACGTGAACCGACAGTGGGAGCAGATCAAGCGAGCAGAGCGCGAGGACGAGGCCGCCGGCGCCGGCGAAGCCGAGGTCCGAAGCGCTCTCGACGGCATCTCGCCATCGATGCCCGCTCTTGCCGCGGCGCAAGAGATGCAGGAACGGGCCGCTCACCTCGGCTACGACTGGCCCGAGATCGTCGACATCCTCTCCAAGATCCAGGAGGAGCTGGCCGAGCTGGCGGCGGCCACGACCGACGCAGAGAGGCACGAGGAAGTTGGCGACCTGCTGCTGGTGGTGAGCAACCTCGCCCGGCGCAGCGGCGTCGAGGCAGAAGCCGCGTTGCGGGCCGCGGCCGACAAGTTCCGAGGCCGCTTCCGACGCGTAGAGCGGATGGCACGCGAACGCAACGTTCAACTTCGAGACATGACCTTCGCGGAACTCGACGAGTTGTGGGATGCTGCGAAGGCAGAGGCGCGAGCCGAAGCCGCAAACCGCGCGACTGTGGTGCGCCGTCTCCCGGCGGCGGATTCGGAGGCAGCACGATGACGATAGGGGCTCAGTCGTTGCAGCGATCCGACGGCCGCCTTCCCGGCGACCTGCGGCCCGTGACGTTCACACTGGGCGTGCAGAAGTGGGCCGAGGGATCCTGCCTGATCAAGCTCGGCGGCACGGAAGTCCTGTGCGCGGCCACGATCGAGGACAAGATTCCGCCCCACCTCCGCGGGAAGGGCACGGGCTGGGTGACGGCCGAGTACAGCATGCTGCCGCGGGCCACGAGCGAGCGAAACGTCCGCGAGGCCGCAAAGGGCAAGCTCGGCGGGCGAACGTACGAGATCCAGCGGCTGGTCGGTCGGTCGCTTCGCGGCATCGTGGACATGGCCAAGCTCGGCGAACGCACGATCACGATCGACTGCGACGTCCTCAACGCCGACGGCGGGACGCGCACCGCGTCCATCACCGGCGGCTGGGTAGCCCTGGCAGCGGCCCTTCGAACCTACGGCATGGAGCGATGTCTGCTCGGGCGGGTGGCCGCCGTGAGTGTCGGCATCGTCGGCGGCGTGACCTGCCTCGACCTCGACTACTCGGAGGATTCGAAGGCCGAGGTGGACTTCAACGTCGTCTCGACGGATGCCGGCCGATACGTGGAGCTTCAGGGCACGGCCGAGGGCAAGTCGTTCGACCGATCGGACGTCGACCGAATGCTCGATCTTGCCGCTGGCGGTGTCGAGCGGCTGTTCGCGGCCCAGGCCGACGCGGTCGCCTCGATCAAGCGCTAGCCGACGTTGGCGCGGGTGACGGCTCGAAGCTCGGCGGCGGCGATCGACCGGTCGCGACTGCTGGTTGCCACTCGCTCGGCGCACAAGCTTCGCGAGCTTCGAGAGCTGCTGGGTCTCGAGACGGACCTGGTCGACCTCGACGACGTCGGCATTGCCGATGAAGCGCTGGAGGACGGGGAAACGTTCGAGGCCAACGCATCGAAGAAAGCTCGATTCTTCGCCGGCCTGTCGGGCCTGCCCACGCTGGCCGACGATTCCGGCCTGGAGGTGGACGCGCTGGGTGGCGGTCCGGGCGTTCGGACGCGGCGATATGCCGGGGAGAATGCAACCGACGAGCAGAACAACATCAAGCTCCTCGACGCCCTGGACGGGCTCGACGCATCGCATCGCGGCGCGCGCTATCGCTGCGTCCTCGCACTCGCCCTGCCGGAAACTCGCGGGCCTCGCGGCGGAATCCCGGTCAGGCTGGCCCACGGCACACTCGAAGGCAGGATCGCTCAGGGTCCAAAGGGCGCCGGCGGGTTCGGCTACGACCCCATCTTCGAGCCGGCGGTCGAGGCGCCAGGCGGGAGGACTCTCGGCGAGTGGACGGCCGCGGCCAAGAACCGCATCTCCCACCGCGGCAAAGCAGCGCGGCGAATGCATCGCATCCTGGCCGATCTGGGGTTTTGACTGCGGGTCTGGAACAAAGCCCGATCTTGACGTCCCCGCGCGGCCGGCGGCGCACGGCCGGTGGCGCGGTCCCCCGTTCCTGGGCGGCCTCCGGTGCCGAGATCGAGACCGGCTCGACAGCAGCGTCATCCTGTACCGGTGGACGGAAGCATGCGGCTGACCGTGCCGCGATCGGGTAGAACACCGGCGACGATCGAACTGGAACGGGGCGACATCACCCTGCTCCCCGTCGATGCCATCGTGAACGCAGCCAACTCGGCGCTGGCCGGCGGCGGAGGCGTGGACGGGGCCATCCACCGCGCCGCCGGACCCGGGCTGATGGCCGAGCTGAGATCGCGATATCGCGGCTGCCCGGCGGGCAGTGCCGTAATCACCGCGTCCGGGCGGCTGGCCGAGCACGGCGTCGGCTGGGTCGTCCACGCGGTCGGTCCGATCTGGCAAGACGGCCGATCCGGAGAAGAAGGTCTCCTCCGATCCGCATATCAGACTGCACTCCACCTGGCGGACGAGGCCGGTGCCCGGAGCATCGCGTTCCCGGCCATCAGCTGCGGCGTCTACGGCTACCCGCTCGATCCCGCAGCCAGGGTCGCCCTCCGGTCCGTCGGCGACGGTCTGGCATCAGCCCGCACGGTCGAGGGGGCGGTCTTCGTGCTGTTGGATGGCCGCGCCTTCGAAGCCTTCCGGCAGGTCATGGCCGATCTCTCGGGTGGAACCCGTGCGACCCCGGCTAGGCGGACGCCGCCTCGGCCGTAGCGACCTCGGCGGCCCGAGCCGATCCGTTCGCCGCCGGGTCCGTGCTCTGGTCGCGCCGGGCCAGCCGGTACAGGGCGAAGGCGCTCGCGACCAGGACCATCATCATCACGTAGTCCGACGCCATGTTGCGCCACGGTCGGTACATGTCGCCGGCGAAGACGGTCGCGACCATCAGCCAGGCCACCATTGAGGCAAGCAGCGCTGCGACAAGGAGCCTCGTGAAGCCGTCCGGCGGGGACCTGTAGACCCGCCACAAGGCGAGCATGGCCGCCGCGTACACGAGCAGGACGAGAATCAGCACCGGGATGCCGAGTTCGGCCGCCACTTCGGCCCACATCGAGTGAGCCGAGTCGAGGGCAAGCTCGGCTTCAGGCGGCCGGTAGTGATCCACGTACTGCGTCAGGAACTGGTCCAAGCCGATGCCCAATATGGGGTGATCGATCGCCATATGGACGGCGGCTTCCGTCGCGTACCAGCGCTCCAGGAGCGAGCCTCGGCCGGACACCGTCGACGGGTTCCACGAATCGTACCGGCTCTCTCCGACGATCGAAACCATGACATTCCGATAGGCCTGGTCGATGGGCGGGGCCACCTGGAGGACCAGCGCGGGCCAGGGAATCACGACAGTCGACAGCAGTGCGACCGCCAGAACGATAGCTGCCCGGTGGCGCCACGTTCGAGCCACGAGCAGCAGCAGAACGAGCGTGCCGCCCGCCGTCGAGAGGTAGGCGCTCTTGGAAAAGGTCAGGAAGAGGCTGGCCAGGGCTATGAGCGTCGCCACTGCGAGTAAGGCCACGGCCGCCCGGCGCAGATGGAGGAGGCGGCTCGCAAGGAGCGCTGCGAGCAGCAGCGGCACGGCCATGGCCAGCATCTCGCCGAAGAGACCGACGTTGAAGAACGTGACTCGTGAGAAGAGGAGACGTTGGGCCTGCAGGACCGACAACGACCTGACGGTCGCCAGCGTTTGAACCATATCCAACAGCCCGCCGATCGCGACCGAGAGGGCGAGGGCGAGGGCGACGAGCGCCAGGTACCGCCGCGTCGGTCGTAGCGCCAGAAGCACCGCGGCCATCGCCGCCGGCTCCAGGATGCCGTGGACCAGGACGGTGGCGCTGGTGGGGACGTCCGGCGAGAACGCCGTCGAGACCGCCGCGAGGGCGAGCAGCGCGATCGTCGCCCCCGCGGCAACGCGCGTGAGCGAGAACCTCGAGCGCCAACTCATCGGGACCGTGAACACGGCCGCGGCAGCCTTGACGGCCTCGGCGGATGCGACGTACGTGGCGCCGCCGGTGGTTTGCCGCGGTTCGACGCCGCGCAGTCCGGCGATCGGCCTCAGGCGGGCCTCGCCCAGGCGCAATAGCAGGCCGATACCCAAAGCCACGACGAAGACCGTTTGGGCGATCACCTGGAACGAGCCTACCGTCCGCGAGACCTGAGCGAGGTCGAAGATGGGCGTGAGCAGCAGGATCGCCAGGAAGCCAAGACGCGGGCGCAGCACGGCCGCGGCGGCTGTCGTCGCGGCGAGAAACGGCACGAGTCCGGCCACGATCCGAGCCACCAGACCTGCCTGAATGTTGTACGGGGCGTGCTCGTTGAAGGCGAACATCGCAAGAGTGGCCACGGCGACGAGGGCGGCGGCAATCCCCGACCCAAGACGGCGACCGCGCAGGTCCTGCCGGCCGAAGGCGCAGATCACCGCGGGATATTTCCGTTCGAGTGCCAGCAATGGATACCGTCCAAATAGCGTGCGAATGAGGAGAGTATCAGAGCCGGGCGCGGTCGCCGCCCGCGGCGACCCCCTCGACCAGGAGCCCCGTGCGCGGTCTGAACAGCGGACCTCTGAGTCGCCAGATGGTACGGGAAGTGAGCCGCCACGTGGCCCTCATCTGCGCCCGGGTTCTCGTGGAGTCTCGGCTATACCTGGACCGCAGTAACCAGAGAGCGCATCTGGCAGGTGACGGTGGTCCCGCACAGGAACCTCTCCTCGAAACCCGCCGGCGTCGCAATCACCACGCGCCACAAGTTCGGGTACTCGCGCCGGCACATCTGGCAGACCTTGCCCCGGCGGCCGACCTGAGGCCTGCCCAGGGGAACCTCCGCCGGACTGCGCCAGACAGCAGCCGCCGTCGGGGGCACGACGGGCGGAGGCACGACGGGCGCAACGCGGGGCTGCAAAACCGGCGGCGGGACGGGCGAGCCCGGCCGATCTGCCGCGGACGCCAACGCTGGCGGAGGGACGGGCTGGTCGGCAATCGCACCCGCTGCGTCGAACGCCCATAGAGCCGCCGGATCGTCGATGGGGAACGGCGGCGCCGTTGATGGCGAGGTCGGAGGCTCATCGGGCTCGGCCGTCGACGGCTCATCGCCAGTGTCCAACTCGAGTTCCGGGTCCGCTTTCGATTCGGGAGCCGGCAATCCGATGGACCCTGACACCGGCTCGCTCTCAGGCCCGGCCGCCCATTCGAGCATCGACCCAGGCGCCAAATCAACAGCGGGTTCGCTGGCAGGAGCTACGGCCGCCGTCGGGCCTGGATCTGCGGCCGGTCCGGGGTCGATCCTCGGTGCGGACTCGGTTCGCGGCTCGTTCTCGGACTCGGTTCGCGGCTCGGTCTCGGATTCCAGAGCGGGCGACCAGAGCGACGCCTTTCCAGCCCTCGTTCGAAAGTCGAAGCCGCACTTGCGACACAGTCGCAGGACCACGTCCCGCTGCAGTTCCGCACAGCTTGGGCAGAAGGTGACGATCCGCTCGTCGGCCTCCATCCCCTGGCACCGCGAGCAGACGAACTCCGGATCGAGGCGTTTGAACTTGAAGACCTGGCCCAGGACGAAGGTAGGCGAGATACCTCCCTTGCCGATCGTTGCACCGACTCCCGCCACGATGTTGCCGATCTTCTCGTTCCGCGCGGCGATGCGCTGATATTGGGGGTTGGTGATCTTCTCCAGCCGGCAGCTCCGGCAGATATGAAGCTCGCGCAGCGGCAGCTCGGAGCGGATCCCGGCCTGCTGGTGCAGGAACTCGAGAACGGGCTTCTGCGCATCCGAGATATCCACGTAAGCGGCGTGGCCGCCAGCGGCAGTGAGCTTCTGCTCGACCGATGCTGCAAACGTCTCGACGTCACGAGACAGGTTGGCCGGCATCGAGCCCGGGTGCGAGACGACCAGGACGGCGATGCCGAGGTCGGCCTGCGTTTCCGCGAGCGTCAGGACGGCCACTCCGGCCGACGACGCGAATGTGACCGAGTCCACGCCCTTCCAGTCCCTCGGCGTCGTGTCCGTGGGATTGTCGATGACCTTTCCGGCGGCGCCGAATGCTCCGCCCACCGCCTTGGCCGTAAGGCTGTTGGTCTGTTCCAGAACGCCGATGTCGGCGGCCCTGCTCCAGAAGCGGGGCTCTTCAAATGCGTTCGAGGCCGCGCCGTCCAGGCTGGCCAGGCCGAGATCCACTCGCCGTTGGACCTCGTCGAAGATCTCACGGTACTGGCGGTTCACGCCCCAGGTCTTGGTGAAACCTTTGACACTGTCGGTCAGATGTGTCGCGACGAGGCAACCTGAGGCTTCGGTGGAGACCTCGAAGACGGCTCGAACCGGCATCTGCTTCTTCATGAGCAGGGTGTAGCCGATCATGCCGCCGCGCCTTGCTTCGATCCTCGTCAGCTGGTCGACCGTGATCTGGAAGCCGAGCTCACGGACCGCTTCGGAGATGGCCCCCCGGACGGCGAAGCTGGAAGCGGAGAGCCGGCGCTCGGAATCGAGCCCACAGGTGACTGGCATCTTGTCCGACCTTGGCTAGTCGCCGGAGTCCGAGCTGGTGTCGAAGGAGGATGTGTCTACCGAGCCGGCATCGTAGGAGGACGTATCGATCGCTCCGCTGTCGAAAGAGGCCACATCGGCCGCCGAGGACAGGTCGCTCGTGGCCGAGTCAATGTATTCGGCCCCGATCCCCAGATCGGTCTGGGCCGTGCCGGCCACATCGGCGCCGATGTCGGACGCGGTTCCGGCGGCATCCAGCTCCTCCTGGGCCGCATCCATGTTGCCGAAGGCCGCCCAGTCCTGCGCCGACTGAAGGTGGCCAGCGGCATCATCCTGCCAGCTGGCAGCATCGGCCAGGTCGCCTTCGCTCCATTGCTGCCAGCTCGAGGCCTCGCTCGTGTCGTACTGGGCCGAGGCGACGCCGTCGGCCGCATCCTCAGGAAGCGCCGCCGTGTCGATCGACTCGAGGTCGGGCTGGGTGGCTGCTACGGCGTCGCCCATGTCTGCGGCCGCGCCGCTCAGTGCCACAGGGTCACTTTCGGCACCGGCGACGTAGTCGCTCCAATCTCCGTCCGTCATCTGCCAACTCCCCGTGAAGCCCGGGGGCGTCGCACACCACTCGAGGCCACTTCTGAATCCTAGCGACCATCTGCCGGTCGAGCCAGTAGGCGGACGCACCGATCGGGCGCAGATCCGTTCCGACGGACCCCGAGGCCCGCAGCCTACCCGGCCCGGGCTTCGGTCCGCCGTGCCCTGGGAGCCACCACGCGATACGCATGCGGAGCCCGTCGCGCTTCACCGCGGGAGCGAGCCGGAAGGCAGCGCAGTGGTTGAGCATGGCGAGGCGACGGGCCTCGACCACGCGACATGCCCTTTGGGAGCGTGCTGCACGGCCGTGAGTATCCTGTGATACTCACCCTCAAGTCGTCGGGGTGTGGCCTAGCGGCTAAGGCACGTGCTTTGGGAGCCGCAAGACGGTTTGCGGCGTAGGGTCGGGGGGCCTGAGCACGAGACGCCGAGCGGCGAAGGCACCGATTATTGTGCGGTTCG
>Ga0182027_10001235_pt1 | contig 42744 bp, 45 predicted proteins | sample 712E1DmetaG_FD_121300 | JGI IMG/M metagenome (GOLD analysis project Ga0182027, IMG submission 121300) | Permafrost microbial communities from Stordalen Mire, Sweden - 712E1D metaG (Illumina Assembly) | ecosystem: Environmental > Terrestrial > Soil > Wetlands > Permafrost | place: Sweden...
GCTTCCTGGTGGTTTGGGCGAAGTGGTACCACCCGTTCCCATCCCGAACACGGTAGTGAAACGCTTCAGCGCAGACGATACTGAGAGGACAACCTTTTGTGGAAAATATGCCATCGCCAGGAAGCTTATACTTTATCCAGCTTTTCAATATCTGACGGCGGTTGCTGTGCGGAGGTAGTTGCGGGAGGGAGATATGGCGAGCCGATTTGAGAAATTTTCAGAAAGAGCCCGTAGGGTGCTCACGCTGGCGCAAGAAGAAGCGCAGCACCTGAATCACAGTTATATTGGCACAGAACACATTTTACTCGGTTTACTGAGAGAAGAAGACGGCGTGGCCGCCAAGGTTCTCACCAGTCTGGGAGCTAATCTCGGTAAAGTACGTTCCGGCGTGGAATTCATCATCGGACGCGGCGAAAAGCCCAATACCGGTGAAATCGGTCTGACTCCCCGAGCCAAGCGAGTTATTGAATTAGCAATCGATGAAGCCCGTCATCTCGGGCATAACTATATCGGCACCGAACATTTATTGCTCGGTCTTTTACATGAAGGCGGCGGCGTGGCCGCCGGCGTACTGGACAGTTTCGGCATCACCCTGGAACAGGTCCGTAACGAGACCATCAAGATTCTCAGCCATAATGCCAATAAACAGCCTCGCGGCACAGCGCCGCGGACGGCCAGTAAAACACCTACGCTCGATCAACTCAGTGTTGATTTAACGGCGATGGCGCATGCGGAAAAGCTCGACCCCGTCGTGGGACGCGACAAAGAAATTCAACGCGTTATTCAGATTCTCAGTCGTCGCACCAAGAACAACCCTGCTTTAATCGGCGAACCGGGCGTCGGTAAAACCGCTATTGTCGAAGGTCTGGCGCACCGCATCGCCTCCGGTAATGTACCTGATACTCTGGAAGACAAGCGTCTGGTAACACTGGATATGGCGGGTGTCGTCGCCGGTACCAAGTACCGCGGAGAATTCGAAGAACGACTCAAGAAAATCGTCGATGAAATTAAAGCTGCGGGCAATATTATTCTGTTTGTCGATGAATTCCATACTATTGTCGGTGCCGGCGCCGCCGAAGGCGCAGTCGATGCCGCCAGTATTTTAAAACCGTCACTGGCCAGGGGAACATTACAAATTATCGGTGCTACGACGCTCGATGATTTTCGCAAACATGTCGAGCGTGACCCGGCGCTGGAAAGACGTTTCCAACCGGTATTAGTAGAAGAACCGACAGTTGAACAAACCCTGGATATTTTACACGGTGTCCGTGTTCGTTACGAAGAGCACCACAAGCTGAAAATCAGCGATGAAGCCTTACAAGCGGCGTCAACACTGGCGTCACGTTATATTCCCGACCGTTTCCTGCCGGATAAAGCCATCGATTTAATCGATGAAGCTGCTTCCCGTGTCAGGATTCAGCGCGGCAGCGCTTCCACCACCTTGAAAGAAGCCAAACGTCTGGCGGATATTATACGTAAAGAAAAAGAGACCGCCCTGGCAGCACAGCAATATGACGATGCCGCGGCCAAACGCCAGAAAGAAATAGAAATGGAAGAGAAGATCAAAGTCCTGGAGAAAGAGCGGCAGGAAAAAGACAGCCAGGAACAATCTGTCGTTACAGCTGAAGATATTGCTGTCGTCGTCAGTATGTGGACCGGAATCCCGGTAACACAGCTTGGCGGTGATGAGACTACCCGTTTGCTCCACATGGAAGAAGCTTTACACAAGCGTATTATCGGACAGGATGAAGCAATCGACACGATTTCTAAAGCTGTCCGCAGAGCACGTGCCGGACTCAAAGATCCCAGGCACCCCATCGGAAACTTTATCTTCCTCGGTCCGACCGGTGTGGGTAAAACCGAACTGGCGCGGGCGTTGGCGGAGTTTATGTTCGGCAGCGAAGATGCGCTTATCCGTTTGGATATGTCCGAATTTATGGAAAAACACACCGTGTCACGGTTGGTGGGCGCGCCTCCCGGCTATGTCGGGTACGATGAGGGCGGGCAACTGACCGAGGCGGTCAGACGGAAATCTTATTGTTGTATCCTGCTGGATGAAATTGAAAAGGCGCATCCGGATGTCTTCAATATCTTACTTCAGATTTTCGATGACGGACATCTGACCGATGCCAAGGGGCGCCGCGTCGACTTCCGTAACAGTATTATCATCATGACCAGCAACATCGGGGCTGATTTAATCCGGAAGGGTTCCGCTCTCGGCTTCATGTCGCGTACCGATGAGGTCAAGGTTAAGGAAGTCGAATACGATAAGATGAAGGAAAAACTGCTGGGTGAAGTTAAGAAAGTCTTCCGGCCGGAATTCCTGAATCGTATCGATGGCATCGTGGTCTTCCATGCTCTCAATAAACAGAACATTCGTGCGATTGTCGACCTGTTACTGAAAACGGTCACAACGCAATTGACGGAAAAGGGCGTAAAGCTCGAGGTTACCGAAGCTGCCAAAGACCTGCTGGGTGAAAAAGGCTATGATGAAGCTTTCGGCGCGCGTCCACTGCGCCGTACCATTCAGGATATGGTGGTGGATAAACTCTCCGAAGCTATCCTGCGCAGTGAGTTCCGCTCGGGAGATACCGCCTTGATCGATGCTGTGGACGGGCAAATCGTACTGCGTCCGGCGCAAGTAGCCGCGATGGCTAATGCGGATAAATAAAAGTAATTTAGTCTAAGTAGCAAATGCGCAAGGGACTATAGCCTCTTCTGCATTTCACTGTCGTTCCCGCGAAAGCGGGAAACCATCAAACCGCACAGCCGTAAAAATGGCTATTTGTTCTTTTATAAATTTAAAGAGAAATTCAATCGTAAGGGCGTTAGGTGACAATGCCCTTCTTTTTTTGGTAAGATAAGGGAATAAGTCTGCTGAAAGGAGTATAGAATTGGCGCAAGAAATTGTTGAAGCCCCAATCACCGGTACTATTATTAGCATTGAGGTTAAGGTCGGCGATAAAGTTGAAGAGGGAGATACCCTCCTTTTTATTGAATCGATGAAAATGGAAAATCCCATCATGGCGCCTGTCGCCGGTAAAATTGCCGAGGTGAAGGTTGCCGCCAAGCAGGTTGTTGAAACCGGCAAGCCCCTGGTGGTTATTGAGAAAAAATAGATACCTCACGGTATTTATTTATCAAATTATTAATCAGTTTTTTAGAGCGGAGAGAACCTCTCCGCTTTTTTATTGTTTGAAAACCCCCGATTCTTTTGGATTGTCGGATCAAGCCCGACAATGACAAAAAACGATGTTAGATTCCAGCTTTTGCTGGAATCTAGTGATTAATATATATTACTTATATTACTAGCAATAGTGATTCATTTGTCCCCCTTGCTTAATTATTGGAAATCAAGTAAAGTCATTTCATGGAAAAAACAAGAACAGTCTACATCTGTCAGCAGTGTGGTAAAGAAAGCCTGAAGTGGTTGGGTAAATGCCCCAATTGCCAGGCGTGGAATAGTTTTTTAGAACAAGTGGTGGCAGAAGCGCCTGTCCATGCCCGTCCGGTGAAAAGTACCGCCAAGCCCAGGGAATTATCACAACTGACGGATGAAATATTTGAGCGATTTCCGGTTCCCATCAGCGAGTTCAATCGTGTGTTGGGCGGAGGGATTGTCCCCGGTTCGCTGATTCTAATCGGCGGCGAACCCGGTATCGGTAAATCGACATTGTTACTGCAGGCGTCCGCACTGATTGCCAAAGTGCGCGGTCGTGTGGTCTACGTTTCCGGAGAGGAAACACCCAATCAAATCAAACTCAGAGCCAAACGATTGGGCATCAACGGAGATGGACTTTTTCTGCTCGCTGAGACAGATATCGATACGATTCTAAGCCACGTCGAGGAATTACAGCCGTCTTTAATCATCATCGACTCGATTCAAACTGTGCACACCCAGGAAGACGACGGCATTCCGGGTAGTATCACTCAAGTACGACAATCCGCACAAAGACTGATGGGCTGGGCGAAATCCAGCGGTGTGCCTGTATTTGTTACCGGACATGTTACCAAGGAAGGCGCCATCGCCGGTCCGCGTGTACTGGAGCACATCGTCGATGTGGTTTTATATCTGGAAGGCGAACAATTCAGCGCTTACCGGTTATTGAGATGCGTAAAAAACCGTTTCGGAAGCACCAATGAGATTGGCGTGTTCGAGATGAAGGAAAAAGGTCTGATTGAAGTGGAGAATCCTTCGCTGGCATTTCTGTCCCAGCGACAGGATGAGGCAGTTGGTTCGGTAGTGGTGCCTGTCATCGAGGGTTCCCGTCCGTTACTGGTCGAAATTCAAGCCTTGACCAATGCCACCAGTTTCGGTATGCCGCGGCGTACCGCCAACGGCGTGGATTTTAATAGGTTATTGATGGTGACGGCAGTGCTCAGCCGCCGACTAGGTTTGCATCTGGGCAATCAGGATATTATGGTCAATGTGACCGGCGGGTTGAAAATCGATGAGCCGGCAGCGGATTTGGGAATTGCCCTGGCGATTGCCTCCAGTTTCCGCGATGCTAGTGTCGACCGCAGATTAGCGGTCATTGGAGAAATCGGTTTAAGCGGCGAATTGCGTGCTGTTCCCCAGTTAGATAGACGCGTTACGGAAGCGGCGCGGTTAGGCTTCAAACGCATTCTAACACCAAAAGCGGGCGGTAAAATCAGTCCCCTGTCTAAAGATATCGAAATTCTGGCATTCAGCAGCCTGAGAGAGGCAGTGGAAACAGGGCTGGGGAATTAGGATAATGAGACGGGTAACAATTAACTCACAATTATGATAAAAAACCGCAAGATTTCACCTTCATCTTAATCCTCTCCCATCGAGGGAGAGGAAACTAAGCAACGGTATTACTTTTCGCCGATATATTTAATAACGCGTACTTTTTCCATTGTTATTAAACCACCATGTACTGCTTGCTCTATTTGGGGCAATACCCGCTCAATGGTCTCTTGAGAATCTACTACCTCAATGATAATCGGCAGATCCTGACTCAGACGGAGAATATTGGCGGTGTGCGGATGACTATGCGCGCCATATCCGGTGATGCCACGTAGGACGGTTACCCCACTGATTTTCTCCCGGCGTAACATTTCCACGATTGCCTGATAAGTCGGTTTACCATCCTGCCTGTCCGATTCCCCGAGTAAGATACGTAGCAGGACTTGTTCGCCACTCAATTCTTTCATGAGACACTTCCGAGAGTAATTCTACCGAGCAATATCCCGAAAAATGTTGCAAGCAGACCGAGCCCTACATTTGATACAACGTTCATCATCGCTGAAATCAATGCACCGTCTTCTAAAAACTTCACCGTTTCATAGCTAAACGTAGAGAAAGTCGTGAACGCTCCTAAAAATCCGATAGTAATAACGACACGAATATTAGCCGGTATTAAGTCCGTAGTTAATGCAATCTGTATAATGAACCCAATGATAAGACAACCCAGGACATTTATCAATAATGTTCCATAGGGAAAATTTGTTCCGGTGATTTGCTGCATTAATCCGCCTAAAGCGTAACGGCTTAGTGTGCCGAGCGCTCCGGCAATGGCAAGAAACAGTAATTGCTGCAAGATAAACCTCCACAAAAAAAGCTTCTACCAGATCATTCCGGTAGAAGCTATCAGTCGTTTTAAGACGGTTTCAGTATTTTAGACCAAGCGGACGAGCTTCATCGCCTTAAATTTATTCTATCATGCGGGAGTAAATGGGTGCAAGAATTGTTAGTTGGTTTCCGTTTTATCCCGTTAAAGATCAACTCTCTCTCAGTCTCTTCCTAGGAGGGAGAGAGGAATGTATTTTCTTATCCCAGTTTGCGGTGGCGTAGCTTTTTATCCCGCCGCGTTCTCGGTATTCGGCGTCGACAGTCATCGAGAAAGGTTTCACCAGTTTTACTAAATCTTTGAGAATCCGGTTTACGGCATGTTCCTGAATAATGCCTACATTGCGGTAAGAAGTCAGGTAATATTTCAGCGATTTTAACTCAATCAGCGATTTGTTGGGGACATAGCTGATGGTCAGCAATCCGAAATCGGGCAAGCCGGTCCAGGGGCAGACACAGGTGAATTCCTCCGTCTCATATACCACTTCGGTATCCGAACCGGCATAGTCGAAAGGAATTGCCTCCAGCGCCGACACGTCAATATCCCTTTCTTTCTGAATATCAAATCTTTTTTCCGAATATTTATCTTTTTCCATAGCAACAGCATACCTCAACAAATATTCAGGAATCAAGTAACAATACATTATACGTCAGATAAATCTGAGTACCTGCGGGCTAAAGCTAAGCACCCTGTAATCAATATAAATAGTGCTTGCTTAAAAATAGCAGCTATGCCATAATTAAGATAGCTTAATTAAGTTAGCTTAATACAGGAGGTTGAGATGGATAGCGAAAGAACCGAAGAATACCTGGAAGCCATATACAAAGAACAAACCAAGGGAGATTCGGCCTCTACCTCTTTTTTGGCCAGAGATCTGGGTGTGTCGCAACCGGCGGTTACCGATATGCTGAAGAATCTGGAAAACAAAGGGCTGATCGACTATAAATCCAGTAAAGGCGCCACACTCACCGATATCGGTGTTGAGAGAGCGCTGGGGGTAATACGACGGCATCGTTTATGGGAGAGATTTCTCACTGATGTCCTTGGAATGAAATGGGACAAGGTACACGATGTCGCCTGTAAATTGGAACACCTCGATGTCCCGGAAGTTGAAGAAAGATTAGCGGTTATTCTCGGCGATACTAATACCTGTCCTCACGGACATTCTATACCCGACAAACAAGGCAATATCAAACAGGAAAAAGCTGTGCCATTGTCAAGATTTCATGCATTACAGCGGGTGAATATTGTGGCCATCGAGGAAGGCGATTCCAGATTACTCGGGGCGATAGAACGAAAGGGTCTGAAGCCACAAGTCGTGGTTACGATACTAAAAAAGAACGAGGATGGTTCTCTGGAACTGGAAGCCGGTAAGAAAAAACTGCGGATAAACGCCGATCTGGCCACTGTGCTTCTGGCAGAGCCAGCCACAATTCGCCAACCAGGCGCTGTAAAAGAAGAAACTACCCTCAGTAAACTTATCGCTGGACATTCGGGAATTTTAAAAGAGTATACGGGTGAACGAAATCTACTGGGACGCTGTCTTTCTCTGGGTTTTACACCCGGCAGCGTCGTGAAAATGCTGGAGAACTTCCATAGCGGTCCGGTTTTAGTCAGGGTGCATGATACAGAAATAGCTTTGGGGAGGGATCTGGCTGACCACATTACCGTTACCCCGAATGGATCGGTATGATCGAAAAAGTCAACGGAAAGAAAATCACAGTGGCTCTCGCCGGAGCTCCTAATGTAGGGAAAAGCACTGTATTCAATCTCTTGACCGGCCTTTCACAGCATGTGGGTAATTGGCCGGGTAAAACAGTTGAACAAAAAACCGGCGAGCTGCGCCGCGGCAATTTGACAATGAATATTGTCGATTTGCCTGGCACCTACAGTCTAACGGCTAATTCTGCTGAAGAGCAAATTGCCCGTGACTATCTGGTTAAGGAAAGTCCGGACATCGTGGTGGCCGTGCTTAACGCCGCCAGTTTGGAACGGAATTTGTATCTTGTCGCAGAATTGATCGAGCTATCGCCGCGTCTCGTCATCGCGCTCAATATGATGGATGTTGCCCAACAACAGGGTAAAAAGATCGACGATAAATCACTGGCAAAAGGTTTAAATATTCCTGTAATCCCGATTGCCGCCAGTAAGAACCAGGGAATCGATGAACTATTAAACGCAATCGAACGGGAATACAAACAGCCGCTCGGCTCACGTGAAGTAAAACATATCGAGTACGGCAGCGAAATATTAAAAGTAATCGACCATGTAGCGCAACTACTGGATGAATCAATGACGGCGCCTTATCCGAAACACTGGACCGCAATGAAATTACTCGAAGGCGACACGCAGATTCATAAAATGGTCATGGAACGGGCGACCGCCAGTCAAGTATCTGAACTTGATGCTTATCTCAGAGCGAATGAATCTGCGGCTGTGACCATCGCTACTCTCCGCTATGGATGGGTCGAGAGAATGATGGCCACGACACAGGAAAAGCCGCCACTGGGCAGAGTGTCACTGACAGAAACAATCGACCGGGCGGCAACTCATCCTATAACCGGTTTATTCGTTCTTTTATTGGTTTTCGGTCTCATTTTTGGAATTGTTTACAGTATCGGCATTCCAATACAAAAGTTCCTGGAAGTGCATTTAGTCGAGAGCGGTAAAGCGTTTGTGAATTCGAGTCTCCCTAATGTACCATCCTGGGTGAGAAGTCTGTTAGGGAACGGAATATTAAGCGGTGTGGGTACTGTCTTGACGTTTATCCCGATATTGATATTGTTTTTCGCGGCGTGGGCATTTATGGAGGATGTCGGCTATACTGCCCGGGCCGCTTTTGTCACCGACCGGTTTATGCACGCACTCGGTCTACACGGTAAATCGGTTTTGCCGCTGGTATTAGGATTCGGTTGTAATGTCCCGGCAATTCTGGGGACTCGCATAATAGATTCGCCGAGGTCACGCCTGTTGACTATCATCGTTGCCCCGTTGGTGCCCTGCACCGGCAGGATGGCGGTCATCACCCTGATTGCAGCAGCCTTCTTCGGCAGTGCGGCAATATTCGTATCGATTGGGATAGTAATATTCAGCCTGATTATGCTGATTATCACCGGATTGATTATGAACCGGTTTGTCGTTGGCGGGGAAGACAGTGCCTTGCTCATGGAGTTACCGTTATATCATTTACCGAATCCGCGCATCATCGGACTGGTCACTTGGCAAAACACGATGGCATTCATCAAGCGCGCCGGGACGATTATTCTGGCGGTTTCTCTGGTTATCTGGCTATTAGCGACTGTTCCTCATGGGGATATCAACACCAGTATTCTGGCAGATATCGGGAGATTTTTAGAGCCAATAGGTAAATTGATGGGATTCAACTGGCAGGTGATGGTAGCTCTATTATCCAGCTTCATTGCCAAGGAAAACACTATTGCCACTCTGGGGACGCTTTTAGGCGGGCAGGGGGCAGGACTCGCAGCTCAATTAAAGACGGTACTGGTACCTGCCTCAGCATTGGCTTTTTTGGTAGTCCAGGTTCTTTTTATTCCCTGTATCGCTACGGTGGCGGCAATCCGTCAGGAAACCAAGTCCTGGCGCTGGCCTATTTTTACCATAGTCTATCAACTAATACTTTCTTTCTCAATCGGAATACTGGTATTTCAGATAGGACGTTTGCTATAAATTAAAAAAGCGGCAATTTATTGTGTAGCCTAATTTCATGTCCGAACTTCAGCCTAAAACTTGACAAAGGATGATTGCTGAGATAATATGTAAATAATTAATTATATAATTACGGAACATTTACTTGAGTATCGAATATAAAGAACGTACTAGTAAATCACTTAGCGCTATGGGCAACCCGGTTCGTATTGAAATTGCTTTCCTGATAGGCAGGCAAGGCTGTCTCAATGTGAGTCAGATTGCCGACCATTTTAAGATTAGCCGGCCGGCGATTTCTAATCATCTTCGTATCTTACGCGAAGCTCATATACTTACATCCGAAAAAAAAGGACAGGAAGTGTATTATTCGCTTGACTGCCAATATATTGAGGAAACCTTGACTGTAATCCTTGATATGGTCCGTAATAGTTCAAATCACCCCTGCGCCGAGTAAGTAGGACAATCATGAAAGAAACAAACCATTACTCTGCTATTCAACTGCAACAAACCGATTCCCAAAAGCCAAAGCTATTTCTGAATGAAAACTTAAACATACCCGAGGAGTTAAAGCCTAATCAGGTTTTAATCAAGGTCATTTATGCCGCCGTCAACCCTTCCGATTTTATGGTAATGCGCGGGGAGTATGTGGTGAAAAAATCTCTACCCGCGGTACCGGGAACAGTTGGTGTAGGGATTGTAGTAGCTGCCGGAACTTCGCTACGTTCCAGGTGGTTGATGGGAAAACGCGTTGCTTGTGCAGGAAATTATTCGGGTGACGGAACCTGGGGGCAGTACCTGCTTACCGCTAATACGTCGGTCATGCCTTTACAAAAACGTATATCCAATGAAGTGGGGGCAAATCTATTAAGCAATCCCAACACAGCCCTTGCACTTGTTAGTAATCTGAAAAAAAGACACGTTAAATCCTTTATCCAAAGTGCTGCTGCAAGCGATATCGGTCAGCTTCTACAACTTACTGCTAGGGAAAGGCATATCCATGTTATTAACATTGTACGCAGGCAGGATGACGTTGATTTATTACAATCGAAATTTGGGTTTCCCACCTTAAATTCAACATCTATCACCTTCGACCAAGAACTAGAAACTCTAGCCCGTCAATTTAACCCGACGGTATTTCTTGATGCGGTTTCGGGAAAATTAACATCGCGCGTAGCGCGAGTTCTAGTGCCTGGAGGACAGGTGATTTTATATGGAATGCTTTCTCGGCAAGCTCCGGTCATCGACCAGGGACTATTTAGCCAAAATGATCTGCGGTTGGAAACGTTTTCGATAATGCGTTATTTGGAGAGCCGATCCTTCCCCGGGATGCTTCGGCATGTGATGCGACTCCAGGATTTTGGACTGAAGTATATGAGAGGCAAAGTTCGTGGAGTTGTTGGCTTACCCCAATTGATCACAGAATGGACCGATTATGAGAAACAGTCCGGACAAGGTAAATTCCTGCTCGATCCATTTAAGGTCGAGTGAGAAAGAATTGAGTATGAAGATTTATTTAATTCAAGCAAGAAGAAGTAAAATATTTCTTGACAAAGAAATTACAGCTATGCAATAATTAAGTCGGTTTAATTAAGCTGACTTAATTATTATAGGCTTTGTAGCCTGCAATCCAAGATTTTAAATAAATTTATTGGCATTTAAAAATCGTAGTATAGTGTAAATAAGAATCAGAATTTGACACAACCAAGGAGGATTTCGTGATCGAACAAACTACATCGCTATACAAGAGACGTTGGTTTGCGCTGGGCTTTATCGCATTTTCCCTGATAGTCATTGCGCTGGATAATACGGTGTTGAACCTGGCGCTACCTTCCATCTCGCGAGACCTGGGCGCAACCTTGAACGGTCTGCAATGGATTGTCGATGCCTATACACTGGTATTTGCGGCGTTATTGTTAACCATGGGTTCGATTGGCGACCGGTTCGGCAGGAAAAAAATTCTGCAGGGCGGTTTAATTGTCTTCGGACTTTTTTCTCTCGGAGCAGCTTTGTCTAGAAATACAGAGACGTTAATTACGATGCGCGCTTTAATGGGTATCGGCGGAGCGACAATCATGCCTTGCACATTGTCGATTATCACCGCTACCTTCCGCGATCCAAAAGAACGTGCACAAGCTATTGCCGTCTGGGCAGCTACTTTTTCGTTGGGTATGGGAATCGGACCGTTGGTGGGAGGTTGGCTACTGACGCACTTCATTTGGAGTTCTGTTTTCTACATCAACCTGCCGGTCGTAGTTATCGCCGTAGTGGGCGGGTATTTCTTCATTCAAGACTCACGGGCTGAGCATCCGCGCCGGATAGATATCCCGGGATGCATTCTCTCCCTAACTGGTTTCTTTGCCCTTGTTTATGGAATTATCCAGGCGGGGATCAGCGGTTGGACAGCGCATAATGTTTTATACGCGTTTGCCGCGGCGGTGGTTCTACTTGCAGCTTTTATTTACTGGGAACTTCATACCACCCACGCCATGCTACCGTTAAGATTTTTCAAGAACATGTCTTTTACTGGGGCAAATGTGGCATTAACGCTGGTGACGTTCTCCATGTTCGGTTGTTTCTTCTTCCTGAGCCAGTATCTGCAGTCTGTTCATGGTTATAGCCCCCTCCAGGCAGGCGTCCGCTTATTACCGATGGCATTTGCGGCGTTTATCGGAGCTATATCCTCAGCGTGGATCGCCCAGAAAATCGGTACTAAAATCACCGTGGCGCTAGGTATTCTGATAGCCGCCGGGGGTATGTATTATTTTTATCGTATTGCTGCCGTCGATACAAAATATCTCAATATTGCGATTGGTATGATTATTACAGCATTGGGAATGGGCGTCACCATGAGCCCGGCGACAAACTCTATAATGGGGTCAATACCGGTTGACGAAGCGGGAGTCGGTTCAGCCATGAACGATACTAACCGTCAGATAGGTGGCGCATTGGGAGTGGCGGTATTAGGTACGCTTTTAAATTCTGCCTATGCCTTACAAATTGATAAAATTACCTGGCCGATTCCGCTTCCGTCACAAGCTTTAACGACAATTCGGGGTAGTATACAGGGAGCCCAAATCGTCGCCGCTACTGCGCAGAAACAGAGTCCTGCGCTGGCACAATTTATCGTGGGGAAAGCTGACGAAGCGTTTACTTACGGCATGGCCCACGCACTACTGGTGGCGGCCATCATAATGACGGTTACGGGTGTTTTGGCTTTGATTATCGTGCCGACGAAAGTGCGTCCTTATAGCGAACCAGCTAAAATTCCCGGAAAGAAATAAAAATTTTTTACAAAAGAGGGAGGGGTTTCACCCTCCCTCTTTATTCGACTGGATACCGTACATTCACTCCGTTCAGTATACATTTCTTCGTAAGTACCTGCAATTGCGATCTTCAGCCTACGGACTTTCGCCGGTATGGATTGACAGTTTACGATTCATTATTCCAAACGGAAGAACTTGATCGAGACGACCAGACAGGCTACAATCCACCCCGCCATAATCGCCAGTTTCAGCCAGATATCTCCGATGCCGGCTCCGTTATATACCACTGCACGGAGGGCATCACCCATCTGGGTGGACGGTAAAATCTTGGCGGCATTTCCCAGCCAATTGGGTAACATGCTATTGGGGAAAAAGATACCACCTAAAAACATCAACGAGAAATATGCTATTTGATTAATCGGGGTCGCGCTGCGCGCTGTTTTTATCAAACCGGATAGAGCAAAACTGATACTCATGAAACATAGCGCACCGACGGATAGCGTCAACCAGAATAAAGCGAGGTTACCTGTAAGGTGAGTTTTAAAGGCTATCCCGCCGATAGCTACCAACAGTAGCGTTTGCACAATAATAACAATATAGTGCTGTAAAATCTGACTGCCAAGGAGCGTCGTTCTCTTTAGTGGTGTCAGGGCAAGCCGACGGTATACTCCTTGCTCGCGCTCCTGTACAAAACCGGTGGATGTGCGCATGATACCGGTGACCATCGCTCCCATGACGATAATACCGGGCAAAAGATAATCGATGGCGCGTATATCCATTCCACCCCATTTGGTATTGCCGTAAATCGCGCCGAAAAGCAATATGAACAGAATCGGGAAAGCCAGCGTCCAGAAAAGCTCATCTTTTCTTCTCAGGAATAGCCTTATTTGTATTGTAGTTTGCTTGATTAACGTATTCATTATTATTCCTTTTTTATTCCCGTAATTTCCGGCCGGTCATTGCCAGGAAGACGTCTTCGAGTGTCGCTTTTCTAACCGAGATGTTTTCCAGTTCGACGTGGTTGTCGTAACAAAGGTTCGTCAGGTTCTTTAAAATCAGTGATACAGCTTTGGTACTGATTGAATATTTATTTAGGCTACCGTTATTGACCTTATTGATACCCGGAATTAGTTTTGCTAAACCATCCAATTCTTTCGATGTGGAAAATTCAATTGTCGTTTCCAGCCCGGCGTTTTTAATCAGATTGTCCGGCGTATCCATCGCGATGATTTTACCGTGGGTCGATGATGGCCAGACGGTGGCATAGGTGTTCCGCTTCTTCCATATAATGGGTCGTCATCACAATCGTTTTACCGCGGTCTCTTAATTTCTCTACGATGCTCCAGACATTGTGTCTGGCCTGCGGGTCAAGACCGGTGGTCGGTTCATCCAGGAAAATAACATCCGGGTCGTTCACCAAAGCTAATCCCACGCTGAGGCGCTGCTTCTGTCCGCCGGAGAGCTGGCTGACCGCGCTATTCTTTTTCTCCGTCAGCGAAACCTCTTCCATGATTTGCGTTGCAGGAATTGATTTTTTATAATAACCGCCAAAAAGTTCGATAACTTCCTTAACACGAATGTTATCGTAAAGGCTGGTCGCTTGCAGCTGCACGCCGATTTTTTGCTTGATACGCTCCGGTTCTTTTAAGGCATCGATACCGCAAACGGTGATACTACCGCTGTTTGGTTTCCGCAGTCCTTCGATCATCTCTACAGTAGTCGTTTTCCCGGCGCCATTAGGACCCAATATACCAAATATCTCACCATTCTCCACGCCGAAACTGACTCCATTGACGGCATTTAATTCACCGTACTTTTTTCCCAAATTAATGACTTCGATAATGTTGCCCATCTTTCTCCTCTTGCATCGTATAAAATTCGGAATAGCAGAAACTTTTGTTACCGTAATACCGACCTCCTTTTTATGCTTAAAGTGAATTGTTTATTTAAGTATAAAAAGAAATCCCCCCGTATACGCCGTGCGTTCGGGGGGATTCGGTACTGGTTAGCTAACCAGATTAGATACTGGTCACTTGACCAAGTGGTGTTTCACTGCCAGGGCTACAGCTTCGGTCCGGCCGTTAACTCCCATCTTAGACAGGATGTTACTGACATGAAATTTGACCGTCGACTGGCTCACAAACAGACGTTCTGCAATTTCGTTATTGGATAGCCCTTCTACCATCAAAGCCAGTATTTCCTTCTCGCGGCCAGTCATATCCTGATATGTCGGCGAGGGTTCGTTAACATTTTTAATCAAAACCTGTGCGGCTTCCGGCGAAAGACTCGGCTGTCCGGCAACGGCTCTGCGCACCGCATTCACCAGTTCTTCCGCCGAGACATCTTTAAGGAGATAACCGTTGGCGCCAGCTTTGAGCGCCCCTTCCACATATTCCTTTTCTTTAAAACTGGTCAAGGCGATAATCTGGATTTGCGGCCAGCGGACTTTGATGGCCTTAATCGCGGTGACCCCATCCATCTTAGGCATCAGCAAATCCATTAATATCACATCGGGTTGCAGACGTTCGCAAAGCCGGATAGCTTCTTCTCCATCTCCTGCCTCACCGACCAGCTTCAAGTCATCATATACCGATAATACGGTGCTCAGTCCGCTTCGTACGACCATGTGGTCGTCCACGAGCAAAACTCTAATTGGATTTGATTGTGTCATTTTGACCTCCTCGGCATTCTGCTACCAGGTAACGGTTATTTCAGTACCTTCCCCAACCTTACTATCAATTTTCAATAATGCGCCGATTTTATTTGCCCGTTCATTCATATTACCTAATCCGAAACTACCCGGCGCTACCTGCGTTATATCGAAACCATGACCGTTATCGATAATTTGCATCGAAACCTGATGCAGTTCGCAATGCAAAGTGATTTGCGCGCGGTTGGCTCCTGAGTGTTTGGCAATATTGTTTAATGCTTCCTGAGCAATACGGTAGAAGGCGATTTTCACATCAGTGGGAATGACACAAGTTCCCTCGACCTCCAGTGCCACCGGCACGCGTGCCCGACCGATAACAGATTCCGAAAGTTGCCGTAATAAGTCACTTAATTCGGCATCGGCCAAGGCGGCGGGACGTAATTCGAAGAGCAGTGTCCGCATCTCTGCCAGAGCGCCGCGTGTTAACTGCCGTACTTCTTCCAATTTTTTTAACCCTTCGTCTTTATTACGCTCCCACAATCGTGGTAATACCTCAGCAATCAAGCTGGTGGAAAAAAGCGTCTGGCTGACCGCGTCATGCAGGTCGCGGGCAAGACGGGTACGTTCTTCCTCAGCAGTTTTCTCCTTCAATTGCTGGGCTGCCTGGTCCTCGGCCTTCTTTTGCTGGGTGCTGTCAATCCCGATACATAAAACTTCTTTCAAATTGTTTGCCTCGTCAAATATGGGCTTGTACGTCCAGGTAATCCAGACCTTCTCTCCGTTTTTTCGCAGGTTCTCCTGTTCGTAATGCAGATATTTCCCGGGAGATGCGGCGACATCTTGAACCATTTTATCCGGCATTTGACCGGCTGACGGGAAATAAGGCAAAATCGTCCCGGACATGTTGTGTCCCATGATTTCCTTTTCGTCGAATCCGAAAAACTCCAATGCAAATTTATTGGCGAATGTAATATCACCCTTAGTATCGACTTCCAAAATCACACTGTTCGCGTTATCGATAATATGACGGTATTTTACTTCACTTTCGTACAGATTTTCCTGGGTGGTTTTCCGTTTCTCGGATTCACGTTGGGCGAACCAGGAAAAGAAGAGTACGGCAACTCCGGCAATGACCAGCCCTACCGGCCAGGCAGCACTGAAGTTTAACAGAAATCCAAGCCCGATAAACAGCAGAACAAATCCCGGAATAAGCCGGCTGACAGTAAATGTGCGTGGCAGAGAGCTAAAGTAATTTACGATCGATTGGATGATGAAAATTGACCCCAGCCCGATGAGAAAATACTTCCAGATGTCGGCGGTCTCTATCCAATGTTGCTTGGCGACAATAATGAGCACCGCCCACAGTATGAGCATCAATCCCCAGAAAACGGAACGGCTGGGGCGGGGCTCCTTTTTCCTTTTTAGCCTTCTTTCTTTTCGTAACCGCCAAAGCTCTTCATGCAGATCATTTATTTTTTTGTCTGTATGTGACGAATCATCTTCGATTTCATATTCATTCTCATCCGTGGTCTTTGTGTCCGGCATTTCTCTCCACCACACTCAATTAAGTAGGGTAATTATAGCATGTAAATAATTCGTTTTTACATAGGCTATAATTACCCTCTTTCTCAATCACCAACAAAACCGGAATAAGCAGGCAACTCCGACCCCAATGATCACGATGGGCCACCACTGGCTGAAACCTACCAGAAACAAAATGCCGAGAACCACCAGAGCCATACCCCAAATGAATCGGCCGCGTCTCCAATGGCGGTATTCCGGTATGGCTTGACGTTCAACCAGCCAACTGACCATCATAATCGCGCCCAAGCCGATAAGCAGCCATTTCCACCAGTTATCGCCGGATATCCAACTCATTTGATTTGCCAGGAACAAAGCGCCAACGAGGATCAAGGCAAGACCCGGGAATAAACCGCGAAAAGGATTTTTCTGCATCGCTTCCCTTCTTTTCTTACGCCATTCCCAACGCTCTTTCCAACGCTGTTCCCGCCAGTCTTGATAGGCAGGTTCCTCAGTTCCGGGATTGGAGCTTGTTTGTGACTTGTTTTCCGAATTATTGTCTACCATTTTCAGCCTCCGTTATTATATATTCGAAAAATGATTTATTCTGAGCTTGATACTTCAGGAGGAAGGAAAACCAATCCTGATGTCGGTCTTTCCAGTCTTGATTGTCAGCATCTCTAACCCTGGAGTTAGAATCTACCTTTAATTGGTTTTCCAGATTACTATCCGGCATCTTTAGCCTTCCCTTCTCCGATACTTTCAGTGTACGCAAAGTACTAAGAAATAACGCCGTTCCTGTAACGGGATTATCGTTAGACAAGAGGCCAGTCTTTTACTGGTCATATGGGGAGGATGAATATCGCCGGACATAAAAAACGCTATATTTTACTCAATTTATTCCTTGACAGCCTCTTTCTTCGGAAATATACTTATATGCAAATGACGAACTCTGGTAATGCCACGCCTTTTATCCCGGAAGTATACGATGCTGCAGTCCGACAGGTGATGCCGTTTTATGACACAATTCATTCGGAGGCAGTAGACCTTGTCAGAACGGTGCAACCCGATGTCAAACAATGGCTGGATACCGGTTGCGGGACTGGGAATTTGGTGGAAAAGGCATTACCGTTTTTCCCGGAAACAACCTTTATCCTGGCTGACCCTAATGAGCCGATGCTTAAACAGGCTACTGGACGGTTGAAAGCTTTTCCAGATACACGCGTCAGATTTCTTTCTCCTACACCCAGCGAAGGCTTACTGGCACACTGGGACAGCTTAAAACCGCAAGTAATTACGGCCATTTTATGCCACCACTATTACAATCGAGAAAAGCGGCGGGCGGCTACTGCCGTCTGTTATCAATTGCTGGATGCGGGTGGGGTGTTCATCACGTTTGAAAATATCATGCCGGATTCTCCGCAGGGTACCCAACTCGGGCTCGAACGCTGGAAACGGTTTCAGATTGAACACGGCCGGGAAAGCATCATGGCGGAGAAACATACGAAACGCTACGGCTCGGAGTTTTTCCCGATTAAGATAAACGAACATATCGAATTACTCAGACAAACCGGATTTAAGACGGTAGAGCTCTTCTGGCGGTCTCATGTACAGGCCGGTTTCTATGCCATCAAATAATTTAGTGTCCCTGATGTTTTTCCTTCCTCTTTTCTCACTTTAGCTGATATTTATAGCAATCTGCTTCAGGTTCCTTTCTTCTTATTTTGCCTGATAGATTATTTAATTAAATATGTTATAAAGCTTTAATGAACTACCGACAATAAGAATATAGGCAACACGGCCTCAAATATTATAGAATCTTAGAATATTCGATTGTATTGTGAATAGTGAAAGGAGAGAAAATTAATGAAGAAACAAATTCTCCCAACGACCTTCGGTTCAATCCCCAGTCTGGTTGTGGGAATAGTAGTCAGCGCACTGGGAATTGTCGGGTTGATAATCAATTTCCCTTACATCAGGATTTTCTGCGCGGTGATATTATTCGTACTGCTGGTACATTGCATCGATATGATATTGATCATCACGAGAAAGAATAAACAAAAGAATACCGATTGAAGGCTCTATACCCATTTTTTCAGCCATTCCATCATCTTTTCCGGTTTGGCGGCAAAATAGTTGTAAGATTCAAATCGGTGCGCAGTGTTTTCTATCCAAAAGAATTCCTTGGGATTATCGGGAGTATTTTTGTAGAAACCTTGAATATCACTTGATTCCGTCCAGGGATCATTTCGCGCTTGTACATATATCGTCGGCACTTTAATATCCTTCGCATATGCCAGGGGTGACATTTTATCCAGAGGATAAGCGCCTTGCCAGACAACCCATTTTTTAACCATGGGCATGAGTAGTTTGGAGCCGAAAGGAGTGATAAATTTGTCGATATAAGTGCGAATAAAGACTTCCATAGAAATCGGTTGCACGGCGAAGAGACACTTCACATTTTTAAACGCTTCGGGGTTCTTACTCATAGCGATAATGGTAGAATTGGCGCCCATGCAGAAACTGACAAATCCGACAGTCGCATTCTTCAAATCGTCTCTGTGGCTAATAAAATCTAGTGCTGCTAAGACATCCTGATATTCTTTCAATCCGATGCTGGCGATGCCTTTATTCGGATCAGGCTCGCTTTCGCCGTGATTACGAAAATCAAACATCAGCACCCAGTATCCTTCTTTGTGTAAATGTTCCGCTGTTTTCAGAAATTCGATTTCTTTATTGTAGAGTTTGGTCAGATTCTTATAAGATGCTATGGAACCATATTTGGTAAGGCCGGCGACATGAGTCATTATTATAAGTTTGTTTGCATTACTAGGGATCAGCCAGCCTTTAATCTTGACACCATCGGTTGCCTTGAACTCAATATTTTCAAAATTCATCCCATAGTCGCCGGGATTTTTAGGTACCGGCTGGCGGTTCTGATGAATAGCGAAATAGGCGATAAAATAAATCAGTGCTAAAACTACGACAACAATAACAACTATGAGGAAAATCATCATGCCCATCTCCAGTATGAGTCACCATTTTTCACCATATTGTAGCATATAAAAATAGGTGAGTCAGGGAGGAATCAGTTGATACTCAACTTCGTTCCAGATAAGGTACCTTGCCCGGTGCGGTTTCTTTCTCTACGACATGACGGCGCATCGCTGCATCGGCAAGCGAGTATCCCCAGTTGATCAATTGTTCCTGTTCATCGGCACTGAAGCGGTTAAGGCGTGTGCGGATTCGGGCCAAGGAGTGCGTCACTTTATTATCATCAAGAAGCGGCGGCGGGCTACCGTACATTTCAAGATGATAATCGCGTATATGAGTGCTGATACCCCAATAAGTGCCTTTTACCAGTCCATTCTTCAAGTCGTTAATCAACCATCGCTTGCGCAGAGCGTGGGCTTGCTCCGTGATAATACTTACAGCTCTCGACGAGCGTGCCAGTTCGCTAAATTTAAGTCCTGATGAATTTTCGGAGATACGGAACGGTGCACCGGCGTCGCTGACCAGCACGGTGGCATACCGGTCCCAGACCCTTTCCAGGCCGAGATTGTCATAGACCCCTCCGTCGGTCAGGCAAAGAGATTTACGTAACCGGGATTTATTAAAAACGAAGTGGTCAGTATGATTCTCATCATTTTCCCAATCTTTCCAATCGTAAGGGTCGAGTTTAATTATCAAAGGGGACAGGATTGGCGGTAAAGCGCAGGAAGCCGCGACAATAGTAGCTAGTTCAATCTGGGGCGACTCTATCCTACCCAAATGATAATCAGCCAGATAGGGGCGGGCGAAACGGACACTGGCACCGGTTTGCAGGTTTGTAGCATAAATCGTAAAACGAGGCCCCTGATCATCTGAAGGGAGGTCTTGCAGGGTCTTTCTCCCAAATAATTCTTTGCGGTAGTGAGAAGCGATGTAGTCTATCGGGCGGTGAAAAGGGTCAAGGAATCCTTTTAAAACACTGCCGATATCAATTGTCTTTGAGCAAAGAGCTCTTATCGGCGGTACGACTTCATCAACAAAATTAACGGCTACCCCGTTATCCTCGAACTCAAGATTATTCCAGCAAAGTCCAAGATAACCGGCAGTGATCGACCCACCGGATACACTCGTTATTTCGGCAATTCGTTTCAGCCAGCCAAGTTCGTTAAGCCGCCACAGACTCCCTACATGGAATAGAGCTGCTCTGAAACCGCCGCCGGATAAAGCAAGCCCTGCATATTTGTTTCTAAGCTTTGCGCCGCAATTCGAACAATTTGTAATTACCCCGATTTCCTTTATTTGCCCATAATCAATTGCACAATTTACACAATGATTCAGTCGGGTATCGCCTTGATAAAAACTCTCATCCATAGGTCATTCTCATTACCGTTATCGAAACAAAGTAATACTATGTCAGAGGTGCATCTTCTACAATGATATTTTGTCGCGGTTTTAGGAAAGCTCGAAGTATTTAGTATTGTCGGCAGAACGGAAATAATCAGTTACGCAAGCATAGTTTATTATTTGCAAGTTAAATTGTTTTGTGTTAACATGGTAAAACAATAGAATATTGCAGAAGACTCAGAGTGCAAATCCGGTGTAAATCCGGCGCAGTACCGCCTGCTGTAATCCCGGTTTATTCGGGAAAGCCAGAACGCTGAGTACACCAATTCCTCCGCGGGAAAGGAGGTGGGATATAAATCAAGCTGATCGCAAATCCCCCTCTATCGTATTTTGAGGGGGATTTTCTTTTTGGGGACGAATAGCGGAATTTGTTGATAAAAAGGTAGCTGGGATGAAACTCTTTCGTGTGATTATGGGTATAGCGGTTTTTGGTTTTCTGGTTCTTACAGGTTGTTCACCATCGATTCAAAAAACTCCGCTGTCGAATACATATACGGACGATATCGGCAGAACGGTACAAATTACCGGTATTCCGCAGCGTATTATTTCCCTCTCTCCGAGTAACACAGAAATGGTTTATGCTTTGGGGCTTCAAGACAGACTGGTCGGGGTGACAAGTTACGATGATTACCCGCTTGATGCTAAAAACAAACCCATTGTCTCCGATTACAGTACGGTGGATTTGGAAAAGATCGTCGCCGCCAAACCTGACCTGGTATTAGCCGATAGCATTCAGAAAAATGACACAATTCCCGCATTGGAAAAACTGGGTATCACTGTTTACACAATGAGCCCGGATAACATGGATGGAATTCTCAGTGAAATCAAAGTGATAGGCCAAATTACCGGTAAAACGCAAGAGGCTGATAAATTGGTTTCTAATCTGATGGGTAGAATAAAGGCAGTGAATGATAAGACTGCCAAATTTACGGATTCTCAGAAACCGCGTGTCCTTTTTGTTACCTGGTATGACCCAATCTGGACAGCCGGTAACGATACTATGATTCAATATCTGATTGATACGGCCGGAGGTGTTAATATCGCTGTCGACCTCAAAGGCTATACCACTATTACGTTGGAGTCTGCCATTCAACGGAACCCGCAGGTGATTATAGTTATGAGCAGCATGGGGGATAATCATACATCCCTGAATTACATTAATTCGAACGACCAGTTTAAGGCGACCGATGCTGTGAAGAACGGTCAGGTTTATGAAATCGATGCCGATATTTTCGGACGCACAACGCCGCGAATAGTAGATGGTTTGGAAACACTTGCGAAGTTATTTCATCCGGAACTTTTTAAATAGGGGAATATTATTGAAAAATCAGCAGTCCGATAAAAAATCGGTTAAAGAGAGCAATGGGTCCGGAATACAAAAAAATGCCCTTGAATCCTCTCTTTATTCTTCGCACCGGTTGCTGCTTATTATTTCTGTTATCGGATTACTCGCCGCTTGCACAATTATCGCGCTCCTGGCTTTAACCGTAGGCAGCGTCGCTATCCCCTTTAAAACAGTCTGGCAAGTCCTGATTTCTCATTTACCTTTTGTGCATTTGCAGAGTAATTGGTCGTCTACTACCGATATGATTATTACCGGTATCCGCCTGCCGCGAATACTGCTAGCGGGTGCGGTCGGCACAGCCTTAAGTACCGCCGGGGCGACCTACCAGGGACTTTTCCGTAATCCTTTAGCCGATCCCTATCTTATCGGCGTAGCGCAAGGAGCAGCTTTAGGCGCCGTGGCCGGTTTCGTTTTACCCTGGACTTTTGGCGGTAATTACCTCATTCCGATTATGGCCTTCGCCGGGGCGGTGATTGCGGTCACTATAGTCTATTTAATCGCGCGGGTGGGGAAAACCCTACCGATGACAACGCTGATTCTAGCGGGAGTGGCTATCGGCTCGTTAATGATGTCCGTCACCGCGTACCTCACTATGATTTCCGCGGATAAAGTGCAAGGTATTCTCTCCTGGCTGATGGGCAATTTCGCTAACAGCAACTGGGACCAGCTCAAGATAATATCTCCGTATATTGTTGTTGGAGTGGCGGTAATCTTCATTTTCGCCAGACCTCTAAACGTAATGCAGCTGGATGAGGAACAGGCGCAACAACTGGGTATTAACGTAGAACGTACTAAAATAATCCTGCTCGCGGCGGCTACACTAATTACGGCGGTGGCGGTCTGTTTTGTCGGCACTATCGGTTTCGTTGGCATAATAGTTCCTCATATCGTACGTCTCATCTGGGGTCCTGACCATCGTTTATTACTACCGTTGTCTGCGATTACCGGAGCTATTTTATTAATATTGGCGGATACCGCCAGCCGGACGTTGATGTCTCCATCGGAGATTCCGGTAGGGGTCATTACGGCTTTCATCGGCGCTCCCTTTTTCCTCTTCCTGCTGAGACGTACTAAAAAAGCTGTTTTTTAAGGTGGTTAAGTATGGCTAAATTAGAAATAGAAAATATAAATTTGGATTATGGCCAACGCTCTGTAATACGAAACCTTAGCTTTCAGTTGTGCCCCGGCGAGCTTTTAGGCCTTGTCGGCCCTAACGGATGCGGTAAAACCAGTGTTATCAAATCTCTCAGCCGTGTCCTGACGCTCAGTTCCGGTAGAATATTACTCGATGGGAAAGAAGTATCCGGGATTACCCGTAATGAATTGGCTCGTCTCATCGGCGTGGTTCCTCAGAACCCGTCTTTACCGGAGACTTTTACCGTTTTCGAAGTGGTAATTCTCGGCAGAAATCCCCACCTCGGACTTCTAAGCACAGAAACCGCGCGGGATATAGCCATTGTCTGGCAGGCCATGGAACGAACCGGCATTACCTATCTGGCCAAGCGAAGAATCGGAGAACTCTCCGGCGGCGAGCGGCAACGGGTCACCATTGCCCGGGTACTGGCACAGGAGCCACAGGTCATTCTGATGGATGAACCTACTGCCAATCTCGATATCTCCCAGCAGATGGATATCCTCAACCTGATTACCGGCATGTGCCGCGAAAAAAACATTGTGACTCTGATAGCCATTCACGATTTAAATATTGCGGCGCAGTATTGTACCCGTATCATCATGTTGAAAAACGGGCAAATCTACACCGAAGGTATTCCTGCGGTAGTTATCACCGCTGAAAATGTCCGCGAGGTATTCGGCGCTGAAACTACTATTTACCCGCATCCTGAAAACAATCTCCCGATGGTCCTACCGAATGGAAATCACCGTCAGGTAAAAATAGTTAACTAAGGAAGGGAAAATTGTCGGACATTTTATCGAAAACGATTGCAAATATTATGCCGCTGGATTTAGCTGCGATGGCAAAAGCTAAAGCCAGACAGGACACACTCACCAAACCCACCGGCAGCTTGGGTCGGCTGGAGGAATTATCTATTCAAATAGCCGGGATTCAGGGGAAGGCTCTTCCGCAAATCAAACAGAAGGCCGTGATTGTCATGGCAGCGGACCACGGTGTGGCGGTGCGCGGTACCAGCGCTTACCCGCAGGAAGTGACCGCCGAGATGGTATCGAACTTTTTACATGGCGGTGCGGGAATCAATGTTATCAGCCGTCAGGCGGGCGCCATGGTAATCATTGTCGATATGGGTGTCGCCGTGAAACTGGATGCTAATCCCAGTCTGATTTCAAAAAGAATCGCCGCCGGTACACAGGATATGAGCCAGTGCTCTGCCATGACGGCAGCGCAGGCCAAACAAGCCCTCGAAGCCGGCATCGAGATCGTCACTGCGGAAGTTAAAAAAGGGCTGGACATCGTAGCGACTGGTGATATGGGCATTGGCAATACCACCGCCAGTTCAGCGATTTGTGCAGTAATGACCGGCAAGACTGTGGTCAAAGTTACCGGCAGAGGTACCGGCCTGGACGACAAACAATTACAGCAAAAAATCAGGATTATCAATGAAGCAATTGCTTTGAATAAGCCGGAGTCCTCCAAACCATTGGAAGTGCTGGCGAAAGTCGGCGGTTTTGAAATCGGTGGTCTGGCTGGCGTGATTCTGGGAGCAGCTGCGAATAGGGTGCCGGTAGTTATCGATGGATTTATATCCGGCGCTGCGGCTCTGATTGCCGCCGGTTTATGCCCGCAATCCAAAGATTATATGATTGCCGGTCATCGTTCCGTCGAACCTGGACATCAAATAATACTGCAGCATCTCGGTCTCAGACCGCTGTTAGATTTGGAGATGCGGTTGGGAGAAGGCACCGGCGCAACGCTGGCGATGTCATTAGCGGAAACTTCTGTCCGCATTTTGTCGGAAATGGCTACTTTCGCTGAAGCCGGTGTGGCGGAAAAAGGAGAATAATCGTTGGGACTACTGGCGGCTCTGCAGTTTCTCACAATTTTACCCGCAAAGCGTAACTTCACCAGCGAGCAAATCGGGCGTGCGACGGCCTGGTTTCCGGTGGTAGGCGTCATTATCGGAGCTATATTATTAGGTTTGCATTATGTTCTCGATTTAATTCTGCCTGCCGCCCTTGTCAATGGCTTGCTGTTAGCGGTGCTTGTGGTGTTGAGCGGAGGGCTGCATTTGGACGGTCTGGCGGACACTATAGACGGTCTGGCAGGACATCGTACACCGGAACGGCGGCTGGAAATCATGCGTGACAGCCGCATCGGGGCAATCGGGGCGGTAGGACTGTTCCTGTTCCTGATTATTGAGTTTGTTGCCTTGAACAGTATTCCCGATAGATGGATACCTTTTACTTTGTTATTGGCGCCGACGGTGAGCCGATGGGCAATGGTTTTTTCGATATTTTCCTACCCTTATGCCCGGCCTGAGGGATTGGGGAAAACTTTCAAACAGGGAGTCCGCCGACAGGAGTTTTTCATCGCGACTATCATAGCCGTACTTTTAGCTGTTATACTATTTCAAATAGCCGGGCTGGTGATATTAGCAATTACCTTACTGATAGTTACTCTCGCTACTCTTTATTTTAAACGTCAGTTGCGAGGCCTGACCGGCGACACGTACGGGGCGATTAATGAAATCGCGCTGATCGGCGTGCTGCTGACAATAAACGCTTTGGCATTTAAGCACTGGTTGCTCTAAAGAGGAATGATATGACGCGCTTGCTTTTAGTGAGACATGGCGAGACCGAATTACAAAGTTCCTTAAGATACTGGGGTAGGACCGATGTGGCACTGGGAGCGGTTGGGCTGCACCAGGCAGAACAATTGCGGGACCGGCTGGCTATGGAGCATGTCGATGCTATTTACTCCAGCGAACTGAAAAGAGCGGCAGATACAGCCGGCATTATCGCTACTAGACATAATTTAACAGTTACCACTTGCCCCGAATTGAGAGAAGTCGACTTCGGGAGACTGGAAGGGCTCGAATTTAATGAAATCCACAGCCAATTCCCGGACGTAGAGCAAATGTGGATTACCCGAAATCCGGCTTTGGTCTATCCTGATGGCGAAAGTCTGCTTGATTTTGAACGCCGGGTGTCTCAGTTCGATGCCCGTTTGAAGAATCATCGCGCGGAGGAGACGGTTCTCATCGTAGCACATGCCGGAGTACTGCGCACCCTGATTTGCCGTTTGTTGGAATTGGAGATGAAAAATCGCTGGAACATCAAGGTCGATCTGGCTTCTTTAAGTATTATCGAAACTTATCCGGAAGTTAATATTCTTTGCCTGCTGAATGATGTTTCTCATTTGATGGCTGAGCGCAATTCCTGAAAACGGAGATATCGGAGTGGAAAAAGCTTTTATTTCCTGGAGCGGCGGCAAAGACTGCTGCATGGCAGCCTATCAATCCAAACAACAAGGCTTGGAAATAGCTTATCTCTTGAATATGGTAACTCAGGATAAAAAGCGTTCCTGCAGCCATGGCATCGCAGCACAATGGATTCGCAAGCAAGCGGAAGCGATAGGTATACCATTGCTTCAATTCCCCACCACCGACGATAATTATCAGAGCGTCTTTATAGATGCTTTACATAATCTGTGTGATATGAACGTGAGCAAAGGAGTTTTCGGCGATATTGATTTTGAACCGCATCGGGAATGGATTGAAAAAGTTTGTGTGAAGGCCGGAATTACCCCTATTTTACCGCTCTGGGGACGGAATCAGAATAAAATTATGACGGATTTTATTAAGCTCGGCTTTGAGGCAAAAGTTATCGCTACCCGTGCTGATTTATTAGGAAAAGAATGGCTGGGCAGGGTGGTGGACAAAGACTTTTTAAAAGATATCGTAAAATTAAAAAAAGAGATCACGCCTTGTGGTGAGGCTGGGGAATTCCACACATTAGTCGTTGATGGCCCCATTTTTAAAAAACGTCTGGAAATTCATAACGCTGTGCCGGAGAAAAGAGGCGAACACTGGTTTTGGGATATTAAAAAACTGGAACTGGCAGAAAAAGTGCATGGAGGTTCTGTTTGAAAAGAGTTATGCTGGTTTTAGGTGGGGCGCGCAGCGGTAAAAGTCATTTCGCCCAGGAATATGCATGGCGGAGTAAAGAGAAAGTCCTGTTCATAGCGACCGCCACTGCCGGTGATGAGGACATGCGGCGGCGTATTGAAAAACACAAGCAGGGAAGGCCGTCAAACTGGCGAACTCTCGAAGCGGTCGTTGATATCGGAAAACAGATTGAAGCAAATGTCGGTGATGCCCGGCTGATTGTCATAGATTGCATCACCTTGCTGGTTAATAATATTTTTAGCCGTTACGACGAAAAACAATTTGATACGATAGATGATGCTGTACTTGAGAAAGAGGTTGTGGTTGAGATTGAACAACTGCAGATGTGCTTGAAGAAGGTGGATGCTTCTTTCCTGATAATCAGCAACGAAGTCGGTCTGGGGCTGGTGCCGGATAACCGCATGGGGCGGCTTTACCGCGATATTCTGGGTCGGGCAAATCAAATGCTGGCACAGACCGCCGATGAAGTTACTTTGATGGTGGCAGGAATTCCATTACGGATCAAACCCAACGAGATAGGTTGATTGGGGTTACAGTTCTACGATTATCTCGTTTCTGCGGAAAGGGCCGGGAATCCAGGGCGGATTATATTGCGCTAACTTAAAACCAGATTTGGCTTTTAAATTATTTTTCATTAACCATGCTTCCAACTCCTGAGTTTTTCGCAATGTTAATTTTTCGCTCATATATCCGGAGAACTTCAACGCCGCTGCTTTATACGGTTCAACCTTGTTAATCGATATTTCGTTATTCGTCGGCTCCGGTAAACTTTCCAAATCGTATTTTGACGGCATCGTAAAAGAAGCCAGGAACTTCTTACCTTCCCCCAGTTTTACTGAGGTGACAGGCGCGGTCATTTCTATCTTTTTACTGGTTACTGTTTGTTCTGTTACCGGCGCCGTCATTTCAATACAGGTTTTCACACGGTTATTCCCGAAAATATAGTCGGCCAGAATTCTGAATCCTTCGTTCAGAGCACTTTTAAAGTCGGATTCGACTTCCACGGAAGCGTTAATATAAGCTTTATAATTCCTGATTTCAAATTTACCGTCTTTTTGTAAAACGTCGTATTTAGGTGTCTCAATGGACATACATTCACCTCCGTTTCGAAAATGAATTCCAGACCATGTTCAAATGCCTAATCGTTGACTGTCGTTGGAGAAATTGCTGCTATTTTAAAGTCAATACCGGGAAGAACACCTGCCAGGCAAGTAGCGCTTTCGCCGTCAGACTGAGGATGATGTAGACCTTCTCGCCGTACAGATAGTCTTTCCAATGGCCCACTTTCTTGTACTGCAATACCATATTGACCGCAAAACAGTTGAAAAAGACAAATAGCGAGGCGATGATGCCATAGACGAAACCGGGAGGGGAGACTTTCACGCCGGGAGCGATGGTGTAAATCACGATGGCAATCCACGGAATAATTCCCGCAAAGCTACCGAACCAGAACGGTAACCAGCCTGGTTTGCCCGGTTTTTCGTACTTTTCCTGTAACGCCCCGAAGAGTATCATACTGGCATTGACGCCAAAGATGGCCAGCAGGGCAGCAATGTCGCTGATACCGGTGATTTGTGCTATCAAAACAATCATTATCGAAGAACTGAAGAAATACTCTATCCAGCGTCCGTAGTTGCGGTTTTGGAGAAGATTGCGCTTGTACCAGGAATAGGCGAGAGGTGATGCAATGACTAACAAAGAAACGGCCGATATAGCAAGGAACGCGAACACACCCCATCCGGTGCGGATATTAAACAGATGGTGAAGTGTGGGTTGGCCGACACCGGGAGCGTTGGTCATAAACGTGGCATTTACCGGCAGAGAGAAGCTATTAGTGAGTACCGCGATGAGAACTGCCTGGATTGCCAGAATTATCCCGACGACGATGTTCCAGGTACGCAGTTGTCTAAGTTGCCGTTCAATAGATTGGTCGTTGGACATGCTGTGCCTCCTTATCGTTCGTTATGGCAATATACTACTCAGTTGAATTGTCCAAAGTCAAGGAGGGTTTACCTGGTGTAGCGGCCGCGATATTCCGGAGGCAAGAGTTCAGCGATATGCATCATAATTTCGCGGGTGTTACGGGCTGTTTCTTCTTTGCTGAATTTTTCGGGAGAAGAAGCCGAAAGTGTAAACGGCTGCCCGATATTGAGCGTAATTATGGGTCGTTTTAAAAACCACCATTTACCTTTCAACTGTGAAGTACCGATAATTCCGACCGGAACGATGGGGACGCCGCTCTTCATAGCCAATAACGCCGCGCCTGTGTAGGCTGGTCCAAGTTTCCCATCTTCAGTGCGTTTACCCTCAGGGTAGATCATCAGAGCTTGACCGCTGGCCAGAAGCTCTAATGCCGTCCTTCCGGCGCGGCGGTTAATCCTGCCTTTGATCACCGGAAAAGCGCCGAATTGTTCTGCCAACCAACCGATAATGCGTGGGTGAAACATCTCTTCTTTGGCCATAAAGTAGACCTTACGTCCTAATCTCACCCCGAGTACGGGCGAATCCAACAGGTTGACGTGATTGGCTACAACAATGCAAGCACTGTGTCGCGGCAAATTATCCCTGCCTGTTACATTACAGCGTAATGTCAGCCCGGCAGCGGTTGAAAAGCTGGTGCGTAAAATGTGATAGAACATCGACCGTAATTATAACATATGAAGCCGGACATTTGGTTAATAACGTCATTTTGTAACCGCAAAATGAACGATAACCAATGTGCCCCATTCATCCCCGCCGATGACAGTATAAGTCAAGGGGTTAAAGTAGGTTAAATGTGAATGAGAGGAAAAGATATCATCAGGCCAATATCCATTTACAATGAGTTCAAAATTCATCTTTGTGATGTTATCATCTTGAACGGGATTAGAGTCTTCGTTTACACTGGCGATGTCACTCGATGGTTGAAAAGAGAAGGAAGTTACGGGCACATTTGTCATGCATAATCGCTCGACATGCGGGTCATAAAGTGTGAGAGCCGTCGCTGTGGAAAAGTTAGAAGCAGTGTAATCTCCACGTAAGACAGCTATTCCGAAAGGAGAGATGTAGTCACAGGGACCTAAATGTAATTGATTATACGGCCAGTTGTCAGACATGGGGATATTATTCTTGGTTGAAAGCGTATTTATTTCATCAACAACAATCGAAACTTTCTGACCACGCCGATAGGTTGTTTTATCTGTTGAAAGAGACAGTTTCAGGCCGTTTACAGATTGAAATGAGGCGGAGTTGACACCTATGACGCCTGTAGTAGTTAGAGACATAGTTTGATTATTAGCATTACCGCAACCTGCCGGTAATATACCGAGCAATATTACAACTCCCGCAATAATGATAATTCGGTGTTTCATATTTACCTGTCCTTTTTATTAGGTTTGTATCTAAACAGCCATATCTGAAATTATTCTCCGAAATTTGAAGTTCCCTGCCAATTTTAAAGGTGCTTTGCCTATTTAGAGTTATAATTGATAATTCTGATGATAAGTAAAATAACGGGAGGGATTAACAAAGAAGTAAGCAGAATAACCATCAGACTCGCGCCGGCAAGCTGGGCTATCAGGCCGATCACAAACGCCGCAATTGTATAAAAAATAAGGTCTCGTTTCATATTAAAGCCTCAGGCGCTGGGTGTAGTTAATTCTTGCCACTTATTACCTTTTTCGTGAAACCAGTACTGTCCTATTGAGTTGTGGGTGCTACAATTTCCACCTGTTTTGTGTAGGTAAAGGCCGCGCCGTTTTGCAGGGTTCCTGTGATGGTCAGATGATACGGAGTGTTATTTCCAAATCCTCCATTGATTAGGGTGAGAGTATCGCTGATGCTCTTGCCAGAAAGTAAGGGATTCGCGGAAGTAACAGCGAAGTCGAAGTCATGGGGTCCCGGTTCGGTAAATTCTACAAAAAAGGCAGTCAAAGAAATTATAGGTTCAGTCGACACATTCTTTAACGTAATTTCAACTGTTGGCCCGCCAGGGGTAAACGGTTGTAAAGGCCCGGTTACAGAGACAACTTCAATTGGTTGTTTATTCTGTGTAGTCGTTGTGGTGGAACAAGATACTAATACGAGTGATATCGTTATCAGACAAGTTAGTATTATCCGGAAATGCCTTGTTATCATATAAATACCCTCAGATAACTTATTTAATATTGTTATTTTTCAATAGATCTAAAACATACACGCTGGGGATAATGTATATTTCACCCGAGTTATCAAATTCGTCTTGGGATGTACTGATACATATCCCCATTATAGCCATGTTGCTTATTGAATAAACCGGGCTGCCGCTGAAAATGGAATTTGATGCGATATCAGTTTGGTAATAATCGGCAACATAATACGTGACGTTACCGGTTGCGATAGATATCAGGGAATTATTAATGCCGGGTATTTGTTCTGACGTCACCTTACCCGTTTTTGTCGCTAGTGTTAATTGAGCTGATATATATCCTGTTATTGCAATAGGACTGTCCCGTGAAATATTGGTGGTGAAAGGCGCGTCGCTTATATCCAGCGTCCCGGAAGCACCCTCCGAATAAAAAACGACCGATTCCAATTGCCCTTCAGGTGTTGAGGATTGAGCCATTTTAATTTTCAATAATGCCAGATCATGGTTCTCATCTCTGGCGATGACATCAAAATCATTTACCTGTTGCGGCTGTGCCGGTAGGTTCCCTTCGGGAATAGTAGGTGAAAATGGAATTAGGATGCCCAGTTTCTTGATTTCGGCCTGGCTTTGCTGTATATATTGTTCACCTGCATCAATCAGATGGTTTGCCGTAATTACATAACCATTATTATTCACAATTATTCCTGTACCAAGAGGAGTCATATCAGAAGTAGTATCGTCTGCTTTTTGTTGAGACATAAAGACAATCTGCACTGTGCGATAATTGATAGATTCAGTAGTCGTCGGTGATGCCGATGTCGTAGAAGGCAAGGAAGTATTAGCAGGTGTCGACGCAGCAATGTTAATCAACTCGTCTTTTGAAAATTGTTGATTCGCAAACAGTTTTAAAGTGGAACCTAATGAATCCAGACTGCCATAGCTTTCCCACCACAATATATATTCATTGTTATTCTGCTCTAATTTACCTTCATTTATATTCGGAACATTTCCCCCCACAACCCCTTTAAATCCAAATCCAGGTTCATTCCAACCGATAAAAAGTGCGATTCGACACGTGTATTGGCTACCAGACCAACTTATTGGTTGGTCGGAGATTAAGAGAAGAATATCAGTAACCTGGGGGGTGCTATTAGGTTCTTGATAGTAGTAACTTTCTTTAATTTGATAATTATCCGGAAGATATATCGGTAGGGGTAGCTTCTGACCTAAAAGTGATTCTATCTTGGAAAGGTCTGCCTGCTGATAGTTTTTTTCAATCTCTCCGGAGATGGTAAACCCAGTATATATGACTGATGTTGTGACAGTATTAACACAACCTGTCGTTAAGATGCCGAGCAATAATATTATGGCGATAATTAAAATCCGGTGTTGCATATTGATATTCATATTCAGCCTATCTCGCTACCCCGGGGGTCATGTGTTTTTTCAATAAATCCAAGATGTATTTACTGGGAATAATATCTACTGTCCCCGAATTACCGGATTCACTTTGAGATGAGCTAATAGCTATGCCTATTACTTTCTCATCTCCTAGCGAGTAAACCGGACTGCCGCTGAAAATAGAATTGGCCGTGATATCGGTTTGGTAATAACCAGTGAAATTATAGCTGACATTGCCCGTAATAACGTCTATTTTTTCATTACTGATAATTGGTATTTCTTTTGATATCACCTTACCCGTTTTTGTCTCCGGTATCGTTTGTTCTGATGCATATCCTGTGATTGCGACGGAACTATTCTTCGAAATACCCGTGGTGAAATGCACCGTACCTACATTTAGCGTTCCAGCTACATCTTGAGTATAATAAACCTCATCTTCAGATCCATGCTCAGGTACGATGATTGAGCTCATTTTAATTTGTAACAACGCTAAATCGTGTGTCGTATCCCTGGCGATGATGACAAAATCATTGGTTAGCTGAGGCGGCTCGCTACCTCCAAAAACACCGGATGGAGCTAAAAACACACCTGGCGCTATAGACGGCGCTGGAATTATTATTCCCAATTTCTTGATTTCGGCCTCGCTTTGTTGCATATACTGTTCCCCGATATCAATCAAATGGCCTGCAGTTACTACATAGCCGTCGTTATTCAGGATTATGCCTGTACCAATCAGAGTAATGTCATAAGTAGTATCGCCTGCGTTTTGTTGAGACACAAAGACTATCTGAACTGTGCGATAATTGATAGATTCAATTATTGGCGTTATGTTTTTAGTAGTGAGTTGCAACAAACCCAGTACTATAGCTGATACGCCGAGCACGAACACTACTACCGCAATGATCACGATCCGGAGTTTGATTTCTTATACATCCTTTAATTTAGTTAAGCTTATTTCCTGTGAACTAAGGGATAGGTTTTAAGGAATACTCGGTAACAATGCCATCAGTTGGGGATATTTTACCAATGTTATTTAAACTGGATTCAGTGAACCACAAGTTGCTTTCCGGACCCACCGTAATGGCATAGGGGCTAACGTTGGCGGTAGGCAAATTATATTCGGTGATTTTACCTGTTGCCGGAGAAAGATAGCCGATTTTATTCATCTGGTATAGAGGAAACCACAGATTGCCGTCGGGACCGTCAGTAACACTATAGGGACCGGCACCTTCAGTAGGAATATTGTACTCAGTGATTTCATCTGTCGTCGGGGAAAGCTTGCCGATTTTATTGCTATTTAATTCAGTAAACCACAGGTTGCCATCGGTACCGGCAGTTATGCCATAAGGGCCGGCGTTGGCAGTAGGTATGTTATACTCGGTGATTTTACCTGTCGCTACAGCAATCTTGACGATGTTATTTCCCTGGGGTTCTGTGAACCAGACATTACCGTCAGAGCCGGTAGTAATACCGTCATAAGGCCTGGAGTTCGCGGTAGGAATATCGTACTCTGTTACATTTCCGGTCGTCGGGGAGATTTTACCGATTTTGTTTACAAACGCTTCAGTGAACCACAGGTTGCCATCGGTACCGGCAGTAATGCCGATCGGGCCGGCGTTGGCAGTAGTAATATTATATTCGGTGATTTCACCTTTCGAGGGAGAAATCCTCCCAATTTTATTGCCATCGGCTTCTGTGAACCACAGGTTACCATCAGGCCCGGCAACAATACCCCAAGGTCTGGCGTTGGCAGTGGGGATAGGGTATTTGGTAATGCTACCGGTCGGAGTGATTTTACAGATTTTATTTTCATCTGCTTCGGTGAACCACACGTTGCCGTCAGGACCGGCAGTGATAGCATAGGCTATCGGCCCCACAACCTGGGTGGTCGTGGGGTATATTACTGTTGGTGTTGAAGCTGATGCAGGCGTAGTGCCATTCGTAGGTGGCGGAATCGAGTTTGTTGTCTTCGCGTTACAGGCACTCAACACCGCACAAAATATTGTAGATATAATCAAACCTGCCGACAACCATCTTTTCATTCTTATTCCCCCTTAACTAAGCAAAAACCTACGGCAATATTGAATACGCAACCTGAACATCCAATATAATATCGGTTGAACCGGCATTTACCGATGTAGATGATTGCCCTGACATGATTGCCGGGCCTGCTGCGCTATATCCATAGTAAACCGGATACGGCGTCGAGCTGGTTTCTACTACATAGGTCGGTTTGCCCAGCGTGACCTTGGATAAAGTAGCGATGTCCTTGGCTTTTGCATTCGCGTCGTCGACCGCTTTCTGGCGGGCATCATCGTAATACTTGGTGGGATCTTCCACTGTGAAATTAACGTTATTAATGACAGTCAGGTTGCCGCCGGCAGCCACAACGGCATCGATAAAGGTGCCAACGTTACTGATATCACGAAGTTTGACATTAATTGTGTTGGTGACATTATATCCGTTTATATTTTGTTTGCCGGATGCCTGGTCATAGGAATATTGGGGATTAACGCTGAATTGCTGGGTTTGAATATCGGCATCGGCGATATTATTAGTTTTCAGAACAGCCATGATATTCGCCATCGCGTCGGAGGCTTTTTGCATCGCGTCCGATACACTCGCTTCCTGTGATTGTACACCCATTGTAATATTCACGATGTCCGGCGTGACGGTTACTTTCCCTTCTCCTGTCACCCAGATACCCTGTTGCTGATTAGCCACGACGGTATTGCTGTTGCCGGCTGTTCCACCGCTGCATCCGGCCAGACCCAATATTAGTATGAAAGCGATTAAAACGCTACCGATTATCCATAGTTTTTTCATTTTTATCTCCTTCAATTTTACAAATTAAGACTCATTTCAATATGGGATAGGAGGCCTGGATATCCAGTATGATGTCCGTGGAACCGGGATTTATCGATGCTGATGACATCACCGTTGTAACGGTCGGAACGACTAGCCCCTGCCGTGAGTAGTCATTGATTATGCTGTTTGAATTGTTTTCTGCAAGTAATGTCGGTTTACCCAGGGTAACGCCGTATAATTTGGCCAGGTTTTGTGCCTTGTGGTTGGCATCGGCAATCGCCTCCTGGCGAACGTCTTTATAGTATTGGGTGGGGTCTTCCACGGTAAAATTCACATTGTTGATCTGAGTGAGGTCGCCACCGGCGGTAGTCACATCATTAATGACCGTGGCGACAGTGGATGTGTCGCGTAATTTCACGTTCACGATATTGGTTACCTGATAACCGGAGATGGTCTGGGTCCCATTTTGCTGGTTATAGGAATACGTTGGGTTGATACTGTATTGCTGGGTTTGAATATCCGCATCGGCGATTTTATCAGCTTTAAGCGCGGCCATTACTTTGTTCATGGCATCCTTGGTCTTGGCCATGGCATCGGCCACACTGGCCTCCTGTGATGATACTCCCAGGCTGATATTAGCGATATCCGGCTTGACGGTAACTTTTCCTTCACCGGTGACCCAGATTCCATCCTGTTGATTAGAGATGGTGGTCTGCCCGGCAGTAGCCACTGTTTGTGTCCCGCAACCGGATAATCCGAGCAGCGTGAATATTGATACCAAAGCAACGATGAATAAGATGCGGCTATGTTTCATGATTTCCTCCCTATATCAAATTTGACAGCCGAACAATAATTTCCATAACACATTAATGATAATCCGTTATAAATTGACAAAAATTGCCACCTCCTATTGTATATATAAAACGTTGTAATAAGCAAAAGGTTACTAACACATTAAAAATAATTATTGGACGATGTATACGTGGAAGAGGACAAGATGACGGGTTTTGACGGGGTCGTGGCTGATAGGTATAATAACGATTGTAGTAACAATTCAAGCGTTCAAACCAAACTCTGGAGAGGTGACCGAGTGGCTGAAGGTGCCGCTCTCGAAAAGCGGTTTACGTTTATCGTAACGTGGGTTCGAATCCCACCCTCTCCGCCAATCCAAGTTTAGTTTCCTCGCCCCTCATGGGAGAGGATGAAGGTGAGGGGTCACTTATCTTCAAGAAATACTCACGACTTATTACCTTAACCGATGACTCGAAACTCGCAACTAAAAGGGAAATTAATGGACCGGGAATGGTTCTTTTACATGGTCAGGTGCAAAGACGATTCGATCTATTCGGGAATCGCGGTTGATGTTGCAGACCGGCTGAAAAAACATAATAACGGCACCGGTGCCAGATATACCGCCGTTCATGGGCCTGTGGTCTTGATTTATTGGGAAAAATACAATAAAATCGCGGATGCCATGAAACGTGAATCCCAGGTGAAACGGTGGTCTAAAGCTAAAAAACAGCAATTAGCGCACCGTTTTTATGACATTAACCAGGAAGTGCAAGCCTACATCGAAAAGCAGAAATCGCCGCAACGGGAAATTTGTCTCAAATTGCGGGGAATTATTTTAAGAACATTCCCGGATACCAAAGAAGAAATGAGACGGGGAGTGCCTGTTTTTGCGGGGGGAAGATTTTATCTCGATGCGCTAAAAGAACAGGTCAATCTGGGTTTTTCAATTAGCGGGCTGACAAAGAAACAGATTGCGTTTTTTGAAGGCAGCGGCAAGACCATGCGGCACATTAAAATCCGCACTCTCCAGGACATCGATGAAAAGAAGATTGTGAAACTTTTAAAACTCGTCGGAGAATGCCCGGAAGGCTGTTAACTCCTTGTCATCATCGGGCTCGACCTGATAATCCAAGTTCCTCGGTCTTTACAAAAAGCTGCCTTTCAGCGTAAACTAAACATAGGTCAAATTATTGTTTACGGAGAGGTACTGCAGAGGCCTAACAGGAGCGTCTGGAAAGCGCTTGTAGCCGTGAGGCTACCGTGGGTTCGAATCCCACCCTCTCCGCCATTTCTCTTTCAGTTGTTTCAATCCGGCTTGACTATTACACGCCGATATATCAAAATTAGTTGTTGCGAGTTCGCGGGGTGTAGCGCAGCCTGGTAGCGCACCTGAATGGGGTTCAGGTGGTCGGAGGTTCAAATCCTCTCACCCCGATACTTTCTTACCCCCTCAGTTACAATACATGCAAACAATGGCAGATATTGCGGTTTTGGTTTTATCGATACGAGATTGGAACCTCGTAGATGCATTTCCTCAAACAACTCTTTGATTAGTGATTCACGCTGCAAATCTGAGACACCAGGATGTTCCCAAAGGCAGCCTACTTCTGATAATAGTTTTCCAGTTCTGTCCAAGTATAACGAATCTGCAGGGATGACCGGCATAGGAATTGCATTCTCTTGTCTCTCCAACTCCTGTTTTTCTTGTCGATATTCTGCATCATCCAAATCTCACCACATATGTTGCTTCCTCAAATGGGTATCTCGGAGTAAAATTCTTCAACGCCAGTTTTATTTTGACTCGGATATCATCTTGAGATGTGAAATTCCTCTCTGCACTAATACAGTTCAAAATCATATTTTTCCAATTGCCATTTAACTTGATGTAAGGTAGTACTCTATCTTGAAATTGGGTAATGAGGTTTTCAACCCTTATAGAGTGAGGTGTTAAATCGCAAAAAGGACGGGCGTGGGAGAGGCGCCTTACTACCCTACCAGAATTACGATGGCTGGGCTGACCACCATAATGGTTACCACACTGATCGCATAAAGCAACTTTTGAAAAAACATAGCTCCTATTTAATAATCGCGGTCTGCCTTCAGTTTGGTTCGACCTTTGCCGCCTCACATCCTGACATCGCATCCAGAGTTCCTTGACCTCATCTGGCACTTCGTGTTTACCGTCTTCAGTATGTTCATCCGATTTATTCGGGTGAAAAACCGCCTTCCCTTCGTAGAAACTGTTTTTAAGAACATGCTCAACGCCGCCCTTGGTGAAAGGTTCTCCAAGCCTTGTTCTGTATCCGCAAGCAGTCAGGTGCTCTGCCAGTAACTCATAAGAATAGCGACCGGTCGAATATTCTCTAAGCAAAACTAGTAGTGCTTCCATCCCACCTTTTTTCGGGTCGCCGCCGATTCCAATCAGGTCGGGAACTTTTCTTTCACGTTTTCCTGCATCGGACTTCTCACTCTTGTATCCCAGAGGCGGTTTACCATTTGCCATCCCGCTGTCATGCTTCAAACTGAGCCCATCAGTAACCCATTTTGACAGGTTGCGCGAATATTGTTCGTCCAATATTTCATTTATTCCTTCGTTGAGAAAGTCTGTGTTGCGACCGGAGATGATGTTTTGAGATATGAAAATTAGAATTTTCCCTAGTTTTTTAAGTTCCATCTTATATCGAATTGCATCAGCTCTGTTCCTAGCAAAACGACTGGTGTGGTACACGAGGAGGACGTCAAAGCTGCCATTCCGAGCATCAGACAAAGCCTGATTAAAGCCAGACCGTTTTAATGTAGATGTACCCGTGATGAAATCAGTATAATAAGCGGTTCCAAGATTAAGACCGTAAGTATTTGAGAAGGTTTCTATTGACTTATGCTGCAACTCTGGACCAAAGCCATCTTTCTGGTCGCGTGTACTATCTCGTATGTATCCTTCAGCTCTAAGACCCCTCAAATCAGCGAAAGTCAACTCACGATGCCTGTTTCGTTCGGTTGTTATTGTGCTCATTATTTCCCCCTTTGGGCAAGTCTTGTTCTGTGTTAACTGTAAACACAACGGGTATTTTTGTCAATGCTTTTTCTGGTCTAAATTCGGAGTCATGCTGCGATAAGCCATGTACCTGTTCCCAGGCTAAAGCTGACCGAATCATATCCGCGAGAATAACCGTTAACCCATCCATATATATTTTAATACCCTAAAATCGTTCCTTTGTTTGTTCTGACTCAATGCCTCGAACGTCAATGTGCGTTACCCGCGCTCCATTATTTACCATCGAAAATCCTCACCTTGCTGAATCTTCAATGATTCATCGGCGGTCAAAGTCTCCCGTTTTAGCCCGTAGTAACGCAGCCAATCTTGCGGAACTGCGACTACCACGCTTCCGCGTGCGCCAAGTTTGTGTAGGATTCTTCTATTCAGTGTAGGCATTATTGACACCAACTTTTCGTTCGTCTATCATCAGTGCAGGCATATATGAAAACCTCCATGAAAACATGAAAGCACCTGAATGCGGATAAGCGCAAACTCCGAGAGATTACCAATCGAGCGCAGATTACGGATAAAATTAGGATCGTATGGATAATTTAACTAGCCGCAAAGACGTAGAGCAGTTCTTGATCGGATTACGCATTAGGGTTCCGGAAGAGGAAGTACGAAAAATAGTTGACGCTCTGCGTTCTGATTCCCATAAATACCGTCTTTATAAGGGCGGCATTGATAGGAAGACCGGTGCTGCAAGGATGCCGATCACCAGCAAAGGCACAGTGGACAAAATCAAGAAGCTGTACGATGAAGGCGAACTTAAGCCATATTTGGAATATCTGAAGATTGCTGCGGGGGCAGATGGCCCTGAGCCGTCGCTAACTAAGAGTAAAGAAACTGAATTAAATCCGGTGCTTACCGAAGGTCAGAAAGAACACCTTGATGACTTACATCACTGCTTATCTGAGTGGGATAAGCAGGTGCAATTTATGTCTCTAGCTCAGACGTTAGGCATGATATACGCGCCCTCCGACAAACCCGAGGATATCGAGGCGCAACTTCTTGACCATTTGGCAAACGCAAAAGGTGTCTCTGCTGCTTATTTTGAGAGTTTCAAGTTCCACGCCCAGGAAGGTCTCAGTTCATTGCCTAAGATATGGTCTGTTGCGAATGACCCTCTATATGCATTGCTACAGGAGCACCTAAAAGAAACGGACATACCGGTTCTCGCCGTTCAAGAAAAAGAGCATTTTTGGAAATATGCCTTTGGGATGATAGACTTGTTCAAATCCTCAGAACAGCACGTGGTGTCGAATGAAACATTCAGAGCTGTAACCGGGCGACAAGCTTTCGGCATGTCAGTTGCGCAGATGATTTTGGGGAACTGCCTAGTTTCTTCGCTCTTATGTCATGGATTGTTGACGTTGCCACCGGATAGTTTTTGGCTTGACGACTGCAGCGCGCTAGCCTCATCGGCCCCACGGTTCTATGCGTGGCTACTGAGTTATAAGGGCGATGTGCCTGTGCCAACAGAAGTCCTTTCGTCAGCAGAGACATTTTCATCGCTCGTAGATAATATCTGGCAGGATCCCGATGACAAGTCAAGACTAGTCAGTAAGACTAGAGAGACGATACAGCAGGTCGTACTCTACAGGGAAGCACATGATAAGCTCAAGTCGAGTTTGAGGAATCAGATTATGCACGCGGGTCTACCTGGCATGTGTGTGTAGTGCCCCGTCCAAACGTGTCCACCAGAGGAATGGTAAATTCAAGAACTGATAGTCCATGGCCGCTTCGTTCTCTTCCTCATCATCGTTCAGCAGAAATACACTATTATTTGGAAATTGCCACATTGTTACTTATCAGGTTCGGATAGGTCTATCCACTCCGAACCACTAAAATAATCGTGAATTCGATCTGAACGTATCAAGCCAAGAGCACTCTTATATTTCCGAAAAACATGCTCCGTCCCATCAGTAAGTTTAACTTTCTCCATATCACCGGTAGGCTGCCGCCTGGCGACATTAGCCAAATACTCAAGCTGAGACTGCATTTTCTCAAGTGCCTGCTCAAACTTGCCCACCTTCGCAACCAGTTCGGGTATAGGCTTCAGGTTATCATGCCCATGTGTGGTTAGGTTTGTTCTAACTTCATTCAGACCTTCGCCCAAGTCCTCAGCCATCTTATGCAATTTACCTTGGTCTCCGTCACAAACTTTCTTGTGCTCATCATTCATCTCGGCCATACGATGCATGATTCCCCACAGATTCTCATGCTTTTCACCTAGTTGAGTTATGGTCCGGGTATCGGCATCCTGCTGACTCGCAAGTTTATCTAAACGCTCGCTTTGAGTTTTAATCACTTCTTGAAACTCACGTATAGCTTCCTCATGACTGTTTACATCCTCCACTAAGTTACCCACCACCTCCGATGTACTCAGCGCACCGTTATCTTCCACCGTAGCAGTATGGCTATCTTTCGACGGATATAATGCATCGTCCACGAGCTTTCTTAGAAATTCGGAAGTTGATTGACCACGCTCACTACTTACCTTTTCAAGCTCTTCAGCTAAATCATCCGGCACTCGAAAACCCACTACTCGGCTTCCCATGTTAACCTCCCGTTTTAACCTGTTTACCTCTATAAATACCTTGATTGTTAACAACTCATTAACTACATGTTAACAAAATACGTAAACATTGTCAATAATATATAAAGGGTACCACCTGGTCAATTGCACCAAACAGATGGTATGCGACTTTACAATCTAACGTTTTGTCAAGCACATCATTAGAAATCCTTTTTAGATCGTCTGTGTAAAAATGAGAATTCATAGTAGAAATCGAGCATCCGTGGACGGGGAGCTCGGGGATAGTTAAACTCGGTGTTAAACATAGTTAACCGGACTCAGGCGACTGTGCTAACACTACAATGTTAAGATTGACCAGCCTTAACAATAACGTAAATCTGCTTTTTTATTGAATTGATGTCAAATGGCTTGACCAGATAAGACGGGTTATTTTTAGTCAGGAATTCTTTAATATCAGCGCCCATGACATCCCCGGTAATGATAATTATCCTACCTTTCAGCACAGGCTTTTTTTCTAAAGAAACCC
>Ga0182027_10001237_pt1 | contig 42727 bp, 45 predicted proteins | sample 712E1DmetaG_FD_121300 | JGI IMG/M metagenome (GOLD analysis project Ga0182027, IMG submission 121300) | Permafrost microbial communities from Stordalen Mire, Sweden - 712E1D metaG (Illumina Assembly) | ecosystem: Environmental > Terrestrial > Soil > Wetlands > Permafrost | place: Sweden...
CGAATATCGAAAGGATGGAATCCTTGAGATCGCCGGGCATGCCAACCACCTCCGTCAGGACGAAGGAGAAAGATAGCGGAACGTGAGTCGGTCTGTCAATGAAAATCTTAACTGCCAGACCTACATGTAGAAACTCCAGGCCCTCTCCCCCTTGGGGGAGAGGGGAGAATGTAGAAACTCGAGGGAAAGGCGAAGCCTTTCCGCACGGCAGGCGGCAGAGCCGCTTTGGGATCTTAACCTTCGGAGACTTTGACGCGACCTTGACTGCTAGCCTTAGGCGGCATTTGAGATCGGCTTCCTTTGAAGACGCCGGTCATTCTCCTCCCGCCGTGGCGAGGGGAATCCAATCACCCGGCAACGTATTTCCGAAGGCTTGCGGGGTGGATTCCCGCTCTCGCGGGAATGACCGCAGCTTGCAAGGCCCATGTCTTGCAAACGACACCTGTACCTGCCGCTGTACAACGATTCCGCGCCTCGATGAGGCTCGGCCAAGTAAGGTATATACTTACAGGCTCGCCGTTGGTGAGGGGCGAACCGCTTCCTTCGATCGGGCGAGTTGAGATACCCGCGAAATGTCCACACGAATTGGGGGGAGGTAGGCAATGAGTACTGAGCTTTCGCGAAGACTGGTGATTCTCTCCGGGCCATCCTGTGTCGGTAAGAGTCCACTGGAAAAGGCTCTTGCCAAATTCCATCCAGAGCTGCGCCTGGCCCTACGCAAACTTGTACTCTACAACAGCCGTGCCCCACGACCCGGTGAGCAGGAGGGGGTTGACTACCATTTCCGCACCCGGCCTCAGATCGAGGCGTTGCGAGCCGAATCCCGCTATACCCTCTTGGACGTGCGAGGAGACCTGCAAGCCCTGGATCTCGAAGCGTTGCGGGCCTTGCTAAAAGAAAGCAACGCATTCTTCGAAGGAAATCCTTTTGTGGGGCGAGTCCTCCTGACGCACCCCGGCTTGGCCGGCATTCATCGGCTTAGCATTTTTCTTTCCCCTATTTCGAAGGAAGAGGTTATCTACCTCAAGGCCCCGGAGCGCAATGTCTGGCTTCCGGATCTGGTCGCCGAGATTATGAGGCGCAAACTGCTCCGGCGTACCCGCCGCCAGAAGTTGGAGCTTTCGGCAAAAGATCTCGAGAATATCGAGGGACGCGCCACCAGTGCGTATCGTGAGCTGAAGGAGGCCTGGCATTTCGATTACGTGATCCCCAACCACGACGGGGAAGAGAGCGACAACTGGGAAGCCTTTTATTATCCAATCGGGGAAGCTCGAAGGGCGCTGAGCGCGTTTGCGGGACTGCTGGAAGGTGTGGTCTCACCGCACCTGGAGAAATGGGAGGAAGATCTGATTCCCTAAAGCGCCAAGAACTCGAAATTTCCCTCCTCTTTTCCGTCCCCAGCGGCAAAATACACCTCCACCCTGAGCTGGGGGAAGTCCTTTCTCAGCGCCTGGCCCAACTTTCGCAGGTCCTCTTCCTGGCGCTGGCGCGGTTCAGAGGAAGAGTGGAGATGCAGGGGAAGGCTTTTGTACCAGGTGCAGTCCTGGTGCTGGATCAGGATTAACCGCCCAATCTCGTGGTTCTCCACAAAGAAGCGGAACCACCTCCAACTTGCCCAGGAGAATTTCGGCAGATACTCGACAAGCGTCAAACTTTGGGGTCCGCCGGGGATGGCCAACAGGTCGTAGTTACCTTCCAGCCCCAGATGCCGGTTCAAGAACTCTTGGAAAGCCGCCTGGAAGCGATGATCGCCGCAATGCACAACGAGGGCGCGGGGCGCCTCGGTCCGGAGTTTGGAGCCGACTTGATAGGCAGGCATAATCAGTTATCCTTGCTTGCCCTCCGCCGGCGCTGGCTGCGCAGGCGCCTTGGGTTCAGCCGCCGGCGTTTCCTTGCTCGCGGTGAGTCTTTCCGTCGGCTGACGGACGACGCCCAGTTGCGAGAGCACGGTGGGCACGTCAAGGCCCAACGCTTGCAACTGTTGGAGCAAGCTGAACACCAGCGCCGGGCCGGTTTGGGCGATGCGACCAATGCCTCCCGTCCCGTCGCCCGCCGCACTGTTGCCTTGGTCGATAACCACCACTCGATCGATGTTACCTAGCGGAGCAGCAACCGCCCCGAAAATACTCGCTGAGGCTTGCAGGACAGCAGGCAACTTTTCGAGTATGGTCTGGAGTTTGGCGGCCTCGTTGAATTGCTTCCACGCTTCCGCCTTCTTCAGGATGGCCTGTGCCTCGGCAACGCCCTGCGCCTCGATGGCACGCGCCTGGGCCAGACCCACTGCTTCCACCTTGGAGGCCTCGGCGCGGCCCTGCGCCTCGGTGGCTGCGGCTTGGCCCAGACCTTCCTGCCGGAATTTCTCTTGCGCGGCCTCGGCCATGGCGATCTGAGCGGCCTTACTGCCCTCCGCTTCCAGAATGGCAGCCTGCTTCGTGGCTTCCGCACGCAAAATGGCCGCCTGCCGATCCGCCTCGGCGGCCTTGATGACCGTGGCCTCAAGTTCTTTCTGCTTGCGTTGTACCTCCTGTTCCTGGACGGCAATCTGCTCCTGGGTGCGCACCCTCTCCACCCGCACCTCTTCCATGACCACTGCCTGCTTGGCCTTGGCCTGCGACAGCGGACCGGCTTGCGCGGCCGTGGCCTTTTGCGTTTCCACTTCGGCCAGGAACTGGGCCTGCTTTACCTGAAAGTCGCGCTGCGCCGCAGCAATGTTGGCGTCCGCGTCGTACTTTGCCTTCTCGCCTTCCTGCATGGCCAGCGCGGACTTGATCTTCGCATCCCGCATGGCCTCGGCCTCGCCAATGGTCCCATCGCGTTTCACCTCCGCCGTTCGCTTCTTGCCGAGGGCGTCCAGGTAACCTTCTTCGTCGGATATGTCCTGGATGGTGAGAACATCCACACCAATGCCCATTCTCTCCAGGTCCACGGTGGCTTCCGAGGTCAGCTTCTGGGCGAAGCTCTGGCGGTCGCTGTTCACCTCTTCCACAGTCAGGGTGCCGAGAATCGATCGCAGGTGGCCTTCCAGCGTCTGAAAGATGACCCGTTGAATCTCTTCGTGCGACATGCCGAGGAAGCGCTCGGCAGCGGCGCTGAGGGACATGTCATCGCCCTTGATCTTGACGTTGGCGACCGCCTTCACCGAAATGGGCACGCCTTTAAAGGTGTAGGCGCGCTTGATTTCCAGCGGAATCGTGAAGACATTCAACGAAAGGTAGTCCACCTGTTCCAGGAGCGGGTAGCGGAAGGCCGCACCGCCCTTGATCATGCGGTAGCCCACGCTTCTGCCGTCCGCCGTCTTCCGCTTTCGTCCGCTGAATACGGCCACGGCGTTGGGTGGCACTTTCAGATAGTTTCGGCTGAACAGAGCCATGGCCACAATGAGGGCCAAAACGACAAAGACCACTATGATGGGAACGAAGAATTGGGTAATCACATTCATGATTTCCCTCGGCACTGGAAATTGGACAATGGAAATTTTGATTTCCATTGTCCGGTTTTCGCCCGATCACTCTACCCGTCGGACCACAACTGTCTCACCCACTACAGCTTCGATCTTCACCAGCGTATTGACGGGAATCTGTTCGCCGTCTTGCGACCGGGCAATCTTCTCCACCACGCTCTCACCCAGCGTGCACCGGACTTGTCCCACTCCAGCTCTGGGGATGCCCACGCTGACCTGGGCTGTGTTCCCTGCCAGATCGCTCACCCGGACTTCGCTGGATGCCTGCTGGCTGAAGAGGAAACTCGCGAAGAGGTAAATGATGGTGCCAAAGAACAAGCCGCCGGCCACCCCTATAGCGGTGCTCACCTCGGTGCTATAACCAAGGTGGATACCAATGGCCCCAAAGCCGCCAAACGCGGTTATGAAAACACTGAGGATGCGAGTGCTGAAGATGCTGACGCCCGGCCCCCCGTGCACGTCGCCGTGAAAATCCGCATCGTGGCCCACAAAGTCGCCATGGTCGAACAATTCCCCGGAGACGAAACTCACTACCAGGAACAGGAACCCGATGGAGGCAATGCCGAGGAATACTGCAAACGCTGAGAACCCGGCAAAGAGCAACATGAGTCAGCCTCGCAGTATCGAGGGAGCTCAGAGATTTCCAACGACTCCCAGGACATATACGTTGAATCAGTCACGCCTAACTCTAGAACTGAGCCCCGCCGAAGTCAAGCCAACCAGTTCAGTTACCATCCCTTCGCTTTCAGGGGCTCTTGACATGAGCATTGAAAGATGATGGGATAAAATTCCTTACATAGGGACCCGGAGTTCGCAGTTAAGATGTCTACTACAGAACCATACGCTGTCTCCTTGAGAATCGACGGGACTCGCCCAAGGAGATGGTGTATGACGAATCTGGCAATGCACGAGGGGCTTGTAGTCTCTTGCTCGGCATAGACCATCACGTATCCCAAGGAGCCGACAAAACATGAAGTGTAAACCCGAGGTACTCGAAGTTCTGGCCGGGGCGCTGACTGAGGAATTGGGCGCCGTGGTTCAATACATTTTGCACGCCGAAATGTGCGATAACTGGGGCTATGAATCACTCGGCGGTTTCACGAAAAAGCGCGCCATCGAAGAGATGCAGCACGCCGAGAAGTTGATTGAACGCATTCTCTTCCTGGAAGGTGTGCCCGACTTGCAGGCGTTACCAAAAATCGAAGCGGGCAAGGACGTCGAGGATCAATTCACGATTGATCTGAAGGGTGAGCAGACGGCCATCGTCAGCTACAACCAGGGAATCGCCACCTGCGCAAAGTCCGGCGACCAGGGCAGCGCTGATCTGCTGCTGGCGAATTTGCACGATGAAGAACGCCACGCCGACTATCTCGAAACTCAACTGGGCCTTATCAAGGGACTCGGCCTAGCAAATTATTTGGCCCAACAACTGGCAGAGTGAATCTTGGCTGACTCTTAAAGAGCCTCGGCTCTTACTTATCGAAGAGCTCCAGTTCAGCAATGTGGGATAGAATGTGCCCGATGAGGATGTGTGCTTCCTGGATGCGCGGAGTTGAATCTGCCGGGACGCAAATGCAGTAGCGTGCCACTTCTTTCAGCCATTTTCCGTCTCTTCCTGTAAGGGCAATTGTGATCAAGCCCTTGGCTTTCGCTGCCGCCAGCGCCTTCAACACATTGGGAGACTTTCCGCTGGTTGAAATGCCGACCGCAATGTCTCCTTCTCCTCCCAAGGCTTCCACCTGCCGGGCAAATACATTCTCAAAGCCGTAATCGGTGCCTATTCCGGTGAGCGCAGAGGTGTTGACCGTCAGCGCGAGAGCGGGGAGAGGGGTTCGCTCCAACTGGAATCTTCCCACAAATTCCGCGGCAATGTGTTGAGCGTCGGCGGCACTCCCGCCGTTTCCGAAGAGGAGGATCTTGTGCCCCTGGCTCAAGGCCGAGACGAATTGCTTCGACACCGTGGCGATAAGGCTCAGGATGTCTGTGTCGTCGAGTAGGGCTTGTTTCACTTTCAGACTCTCCCGGATCGAGGTAGTCACCAGGAGTGTGATGTCATGGCTCATATAAATTCTTTCTGTGAAGGAGTAAGTAGCTCGTTGTCCGTAGTCCGTCGAAAAAGGGGCCAGGGAGAAACAGTAAGCAGTAGGCAGTAGGCAGACGGCCATAAAACCGGAACCTCGCATTGCAAATCTGCCTTTCCATAGTGGCTAGAGCCCAGTTCCTAGCCCCTGTTTGTCCCTGACACCCGAAACCTGACACCTGCTTTAGAAACCCATGGCGACACAAAGGGCCGCCACGTCGCCGATGCGTTCGTCGAGCGCCGCTGGGACTATTTCGCAGCTTGCCACCGCGGGGGCGAGCGCTTCTCGTCGCATGACTGAGCGCGCCGGATCGAGCAGCAAGTCGCCCAGCCGCATGGCGAGGCCTCCGATCACGATTCGTTCCGGGTTCAACAGGTCAACGAGAATGGCAAGCACCGCACCCAGCCGCCGGCCCGTTGATTGGAGAATCCCGAGGGCCACGCGGTCTCCTTTCTGGGCGGCCAAGCCCACGTCTCGCGCGGTGAGCGCCGTGCCGGACTGAAGAAGTTGAGTGAGGGCGGTTTTTTGCTTGTTCTTGGCGGCCCTGACAACCGCCCGGGCGGCCAACTGGGCCATGCCGCCGCCGCTCGCCCATCCTTCGGCGGAGCCCGCTTTGTTATGTCCCACCGGTCCAGCACGCGTCAGCCGAATGTGGCCGACTTCGCCCGCCAGGTCGTTCGCGCCGTGATAAAGGTGGCCATCCGTGATGATCCCCGCACCGAGGCCCGTTCCCATGGTTAGGAAGACCATATTTTGTGTTCCCTGGCCGGCGCCAAAACGGTGCTCCGCCACAGCGCCTGCGTTGGCGTCATTCTCCACCTGGCACTCAGTGCCAAATTCTTCCTCCATAATCGCCTTGATTGGAACGTTATCCCAGGTTGGAAGATTGGGAGGCGATTGGATAACGCCTTGGATTCGATCCAGCGGGCCGCCGCAACTGACGCCAATCCGCTTGATGGCGGATGTCTCGAGTCCTTGCTGAGCAAGCAAGTCGCGAATGCCTTCCTTGGCCAGCTTAAGAGCCCGATCCGCGCCTTTAGCCGGAAGAGTGGAAAATGCCGTTCGGCCCAGAACTGCCGGCGGGTTCACAGATATTACGATCGCTGTCTTGGTTCCACCCACATCTATCCCTATCCAGACTTTTTCATTCATGTTCAGCACCAGACTCTTTTGCTAACAACTCTTCCAAGCTGACAAAAGTGAAGCCGGCTTTCATGGCCCCGTCAAGGATGGCGGGCAGCGCTTTCACGGTTTGTGATCGATCCACTGTTTCCGGGGGACAGGCGTTGCGGCCATCGTGGAGCAGGATGATGGATCCTGGGACCAGATTCTTGAGTGCTTCGCGCACGATCCCTTCCGTCCCGAGCTTCCAGTCGTATGCGGTTTCCGACCAGTTCACCAAGCATAGGCCCCGCGCCTTCAACACGGGGTGAAGCCCCAGCCAACGCGCACCGAAGGGTGGTCGAAATAACTTGGGGCGTTTCCCCGTCGCTTTTTCAATTGCTTCCTGGGTAAGGTCAATCTGGCGCGCGAAGAAGGCACGGCTGTGGAAAAAAGGAAACGGGTGGGAGTAGCCATGGTTCCCGATGGTGTGACCCTCCGCCTGAACGCGCCGGAGAATCTCAGGACTGCGCTCGACATTCCGGCCGCAAACGAAAAAGGTGGCTTTCACCCCACGCTCGCGCAGAATGTCGAGAATCTGCTCCGTGTAGCCTGCGCAGGGGCCATCGTCGAAGGTAAGCGCGATTCGATTGCCGTTGCCAGGTCCGCGCAGGATAGCCGGCCCGAACAGTTGCAGGCTAGGGATACTCCAGACGTAGATATAAAGGCCAACCAGGCATATTACGCAGATTAAGATTATCCAGATATCGTTCATTTCGTATCGTCACACTTCAGTGAAAAACGATGAGGCCCACCGCAATGGTCCCCCGCAGGTTGCGGGGTCTCCCCAGATGCGAAAGGAAATTGTATCATCAGCTTAACTCCGCAAGGGAAGGAGGGGGCAGGGGCTGGTTGTGGTAGAGAACTACCTGGGACGCCACACCAGGTCGGAGGCACGCCGTCTCTTGTCTTCTGCGTACTGCCTTCTGACGTTAGACCAAAACCAAGTCGGGATGGTAAACGCTGCCCTCCACCTGGCGGGCGATGGCGATGAGCCGGCGCTCGGGATTCAGGATTTTCAGTAAAGCGGTAACCGGCAAACGGCCGGCATTGGCGCCTGGGTCTACGCGTGTGGATTGGGCCAATTCGAAGGCGAGTCCGTGCCGAATGCTCACCTCCTGGCGTCCGCGAACCAGCAGTTCCGGAAATTCCGGCAGGAGGGCTTCGAGCCGCACCAGGCAGTCTTCTATCTTCTTTTCCTTGACCGCTTCGGCGAGCCGGTCGAGCGTAACGGCTTGGCTCTCCTTGAACTCCGCCACGCCCGTACGCCGCAAATTGGCCAAGTACGCTCCACAGCGAATCTTTTGGCCCAAATCGTGGGCCAATGACCGGACATACGTTCCGCCGGAACACTCCACGGCGAACCGGACGTCCTGCTTCTCAATTCCCAGCAGCTCGAGCGCATAGATTTCCACTTCAACCGGCGCCAACGATACGGGCTTTCGTTGGCGGGCCAATTCATAGGCGCGCACGCCTCCTACATGTTTAGCCGAAAAAGGCGGCGGCGTCTGCATCAAACGGCCAGTAAATTCCCGGAAAATTCTTTCCAGATTTTCCCCATCCAGCGCCACGGGCAAGCTTTCCGAGGTCGGCTGACCTGTGGTGTCATAGGTATCGGTTGAAAACCCGAACCGCATGGTCCCTTCGTAGGCCTTCCGCGACTTCAGATAGAATTGTGCAAAGCGCGTCGCCTTTCCCACCGAAACTGGAAGCACGCCGGTGGCAAAAGGGTCAAGCGTGCCGAAGTGCCCCACTTGGCGAATGCCCAGAATCCGGCGTACGTGCGCTACGACGTCGTGCGAGGTGAGCCCGGCGGGCTTGTCAATAACGAGGACACCTGATACTTCAGGATGGGGATCGATCATAGGTCAGTTGCGGGCACCGGAGGTGCAATGACGCAGTACGCCAGTTGTCCGTTGCCAGTGGTCCGTTGTCTCTCCTCGCCGAGTCCGGATTTCGTGCACCGGACGACAGACAGGCCTCAGACCAAAGAGGGAAACGAATTACTCAGAAGAATTCCACGAAATGATTCGCCACGTCCTCACCCAGGATTTTTTCCGACTCGGCCAATACCTGGCGGAAGACGGATTCCAACAGCGGCTGGCTATCCGAGATTGATGCCACGCCCAACGTGGCGCGCTGCCAAACGTCCTCGTGGTTCAACTCGGCAACGGCCACGTTGAAACGCGACCGGAGCCTATCGCGCATCTTTCGCAAGACGGCTCGTCTTTCCTTGAGGGAGTGGGCGTAAGGAAGCTGGATCTCCAGGGTCAGTAGACCGACGGGCATCGCATTCACCCCTGCGGTTCTATCGCGAAATAACTGCTACATCATCTGCTGCTCGAACCCCTCAGACCGTCGGCTGACGGGCGGGATGGAACAGTTATTCTCTGACAACCCCTCAGCACTACCGGGCGTCAGGCCATTGCAGGTTCGGGAACCCTTTCCTTCACGAATGCCTCGATCACGTCGCCGACCTTGACGTCGTTATAGTTTTCCAGCGCGATCCCGCATTCCATCCCGGACCTTACCTCGGCCACATCTTCCTTAAACCGCCGCAGGGACCTTACACGGCCCTGGAAAACCACCACGCTATCGCGGAGCAAGCGGATGGGCGCCTCCCGAGTGATCTTACCGTCCTGGAGGTAACAACCCGCCACCGTCCCAACATTGGAGATATGGAAAGTGTCCCGCACTTCCGCCCGGCCCAATGTCGTCTCCTTGAAAACCACCGCAAGGAGGCCCGTCATAGCTTTCTTGATTTCGTCGGTGACGTTGTAAATGATGGTGTGTAAGCGGATGTCCACCTGTTCAAGCTGGGCGAGTTCAGTCGCTTTCCGCTCCGGCCGGACATTGAAACCGATGACCACCGCATTGGAAGCCGAGGCCAGCAACACGTCCGTCTCGGTGACGGCGCCGACGCCGGCATGGATGACCTTTATTTTGACTCTATCCGTGCTCAACCGATTCAGTGTGTCCGCCAAAACCTCCACCGACCCTTGGACATCCGCCTTGATGATCAGCGGCAATTCTTTCACGTCGCCGGCAGCAAGTTGCTCGTGCAACTGCTCGAGTGTCAGGCGGGCGCTCTTGGCCAACGCGGCCTCACGCTGTTTGGCTTGGCGATGAAGGGCAATCTGCCGAGCCTTGAGAGTATCGTCAATCACCTGCAACCTGTCACCGGCCTGTGGGACATCCTCCAGGCCCAGCACCTCCACCGGGGTGGAAGGCAGAGCTTCAATCACCGGCCGTCCGCGGTAATCGAACATGGCGCGCACTTTGCCGTAAACCGCGCCGATGATGAAGGAATCGCCCACTTGCAAAGTCCCATTCTGAACCAGGAGCGTGGCCACCGGGCCCCGGCCTCGATCCAGTTTAGCCTCCAACACTGTCCCAGTGGCAAGTCGTTTCGGATTGGCCTTCAGTTGCTGGAGATCGGCGACCAGGAGAATCATCTCCAGAAGCAAATCCAGATTCTTTCTTTGCTTGGCAGAGACCTCCACGGTTACGGTTTGCCCGCCCCACTCCTCCGGCATCAAACCGTTCTCCGTCAGTTGCCGCTTGACGCGTTCCGGCTGTGCGTCGGCTTTGTCAATCTTGTTGACGGCCGCCACGATGGGAACATTAGCTGCCCGGGCGTGGTTGATAGCTTCCAGCGTCTGGGGCATTACCCCATCATCGGCGGCGACTACCAGCACCACCACGTCCGTGACTCGCGCCCCGCGGGCACGCATCATGGTGAAGGCCTCGTGGCCAGGGGTGTCGATGAAAGTCAACTTGCGCCCTTGTGCTTCCACCTGGTAGGCGCCGATGCTCTGGGTGATTCCACCGGCTTCGTGCGCCGCAACATTAGTTTGACGGATGGCATCGAGCAGGGAGGTCTTGCCGTGATCGACATGCCCCATGACGGTGACGACAGGGGCGCGGCTCTGGAGGTCCTCCGGTCGATCGGTTACCAACTCCTCCTGCAAAACTTCCTCTTCGTAGCTCACCACATTCGCTTCCGCGCCGAACCCGCGCGCAATCTCGACCGCCGTCTGGCCATCGAGCGTTTGGTTGATGGTCGCGAAGATACCTTTGTCCAAAAGGCGCTTGATCACGTCCTTGGCGCGAACTCCCAGCTTCTCAGAAAGCTCTTTGATGGCTATGCCCTCGGTAATCGTGATCTTGCGCGTGGTTGGAATTTCTTCCAGCGGAACCGGCTTGGGTGGAAGCGGTGGGGACACGGCCGCAGGACGCTGGGGGAACGCCACGGGCCGCACCGCGGGAGGCCGAGCCGATGGGACGCCACCCGTGGCGACAGCGCCGGCCGCCGCGCTTGCTGCCGGCCGAGCCGAAGTGGGATGCATTGGCCGTGGCTCGCCGGGCCTCCTGCCAACCGCAGGGCGCACAGGCGCCACTTTAGGTTTCACTGCGTGGGGGTAGATCGGCTGGCTGGCCGAGGGGTCACGACGCACCACTCGGGCCGCGCGCGTTGGTTTGCCGTGCGCGATGGCACTGGCTGCCAGGTGCGAGAATTCGGGAGCCTTAGGTGGGGCCGGTGGGGCTTCCCTCACCGCGCCGCCACGCGCCACCGCAGCCGTATGCATTTCCGCTTCAACTCTCATCGCCGGTCCCGCGGCTGGAGATGGTGGGGGACTAACCACCACCCGTGCAGAAGGCCCCTGGGCCGGGGCGGGCGCCAGTTGGCCCCCTATGGCTGGAGGTGGAGCGGCAACCGGGCCAGTAGGAGGGAGAAGCACAGAGGGAGAAGGCACGGGCTTTACCACGGGCGGCGCTGGCTTCGGCACTGCTTGAACCGGCTGCGCCGGAGCTTCGGGGACGTGAACCCCTCTTGGAGGTGACGGCGTAGTCACCGCCCGCCGCGCCGCGTTCTTTATCTCTTCCAGGGAACGCGTCAAGGAATGTTGTAGCTCAGCCTTGATAATGTCGGGGAGCTTCCGGGGTTCCACGACTGCCGCAGGGGGCTCTATGCTCACCACAGGAGTCGGCGGGGGCGGAGCGGGAGCTTCCTCAGCAACCTCTCCCCCTTCAACCAAGACACGGAAATGTTCCCGAACCTTGTCGGCAATCTCGTCGTCAAGCGCACTGGAATGAGACTTCTTCTCCACCCCGAGCACGGTAAGATAATCCAGGATGAGGTGGCTCTTGACCTCGAGTTCACGCGCCAAAACGTTGATTCTTATGTTGCCCATTCTGTCTTCTTAATTACTCTCCCTTGTTTCCCGCTCGTCGGCTGACGGGCAGGCGGAAATCTGCGGGTTGAAGCACCTACCACCCTGACAGTCTTATCTCATTCCTCGTTTCCTCCTTTCTCTCCGGCTGATCCCTCTCCTTCGCTGGATTCAGCTTGCTCAGCCGCCGCCTCGACGTCTCCCGTCTGAGCGGAAGCCTCGGCTGCGGCGCCTTCGGTACTTGATTTCTCTTCCGGGATCTCCTCCGCCGCCTCGACGTCTCCCGTCTGAACGGAAGCCTCGGCTGCGGCGCTTCCGGCACTTGATTTCTCTTCCGGGATCTCCTCCGCCGCCGTCTCGAGGGGAGCAGGATGCTCAACAAGTGGTTCATCAACCTTCACGGATTCTGCTTCTGCGTCAGCGGCCAGAGCTTCGGAGGATCCTTCGTTTTGCTCGAAGTAATCCGTTACCACGCGCCGGATCTTCTCCACCGTCTTTTCCCCGATACCCGGGATTTGCGTCAGGTCATCGGGAGTCATCTGGGCCAGTTGCTCCACCGTCTCAACGCCCTTTTCCGCCAAGCGCTGCAGAGTCTTGTCGCCGAGGCCGTGAAGCTCCGAAATGGAGGCCCCGCGCAAGGCCATGGCAGCCATCTGGGATTCGATTTCCTGGCGTTTCTCCTCTTCGCTCTTAATATCGACATGCCAGCCGAGGAGCTTTGCCGCCAACCGTACGTTCTGCCCTTTTTTCCCGATCGCCAGGGACAATTGCGTGTCATCCACGATTACTTCCAGGTGCTTCTGGTCCAATTCCAGAATCGAGACATGGTTGATCTTGGCCGGGCTGAGTGAGTTCGCCGCGAAAGCCAGCGGGTCATCGTTGTATTCGATGATGTCGATTTTCTCCCCGCGGAGCTCTCGGATGATGGACTGTACTCGCATCCCCTTCATACCGACGCAGGCGCCCACGCAATCCACGTCCGGGTCCTTGGAAAAGACAGCGACTTTGGTCCTGTCACCCGCCTCCCGCGCGATCGCCTTGATCACCACCGTGCCGTCGTAGATTTCGGGGACTTCCATCTCGAAGAGCTTCTGTACCAACATCGCGTCGGCGCGCGAGACCACCACCTGCGGGCCGCGCGCGGCACGGTCCACTTGCGTGATCACCGCCCGTATACGATCGCCGATCTGGTAGGTCTCCAAGCGCGATTGCTCCTTGCGGGGCATGCGGGCCTCCGTCCGGCCCAGGTCGACAATAATGTCCGGCCCCTCCACCCGCTTCACGGTGCAATTCACCAGTTCGCCCACGCGCTGGTTGTACTCCGCGTACACGGTATCGCGCTCCGCTTCCCGGACCTTCTGAAAAATCACTTGCTTCGCAGCCTGCGCCGCAATCCTCCCCAGCACATCCGTGGCTTTGGGAATTCGTACCTCGCCCTCCACCACCGCCAGCGAATCTATCTTCAGCGCCTGTTCCAGGCCGATCTCATGATCAGGATCCTGGACGACCTCCACGACCTTCTTGACCGCGTGCACCTCAACCTGCCCCGTCAGCTTATTGAAACGCGATTGGAGATCCTCGGAAGACTTGTAGTACTTTCGCGTGGCCACCAGGACGGCGTCCTCAACCGCCGCGATAATGATTTGCGAGTCAATACCCTTCTCGCGGCTCAACTGGTCAATTGTTTGGAACAAAAGACTTGTCGTCACCGGTGTCCTCCCACCTACTTGGAACCTGGGATTGGGGAGCAGCAGCCAAGGATTGCCGCCCCCGGGGCACTTCCCTCGCCCCTACCCTCCAGTCCCTAATCCCCATTCAGATTTCCACCACGAGCCGAGCCTTTTGAATGTTGGAGAGTTCGAGTTCCTTGAGGCCAGCGTCTCCCAAGTCCAGCCGAACACGACCCGCTTCAAAGCCCGCCAAGCGTCCTTCCAGGACCTTTTGATTGTCCACTGGCTCGCGCACCACCACCCGCGCCTTCCGCCCCGCAAAGTGCGTAAAGTCGCTGGCCTTGACCAACTGCCGGTCGAGACCCGGAGATGATACCTCCAACGTATAGCTACCCGGAAAAGGGTCTTCCACATCCAGCATGACGGTCAACTGCTCGCTCACGAGTTGACAATCCGCATGGGAAACTCCTCCCGGCTTGTCGATGTACACCCGCAGGAGCTGGCTTCCGCGCCCCCCCTTGAGCTGCACGTCAACTAGTGTCAACCCTTCCGAGACCGCGACTCGCTGGGCCATCTCCGTGATCTTCTCCAGGTCAGCCTCGAGCATCGCCGTGCGCCTTGCACTCCTCTCCCTTTGCAAATCCGAGGGGGGGAAACCCCGACAAGATTCGCGACTTATAAAATAAAGAGGGCTTTCGCCCACTAAGCGCGTTCGCCATGATTAGTATAGACCTTGTAAGCGACAAATAGCAAGGCCGCCTAAAAGCTCTTACTGGGGAGTCACTTGGAATGGGGATACAATCGAGCCGCCGGTCATTCCCACGAAAGCGGGAATCCAGTCAATCCACAGGAAATTTCCGAAGGTTTGCAGAGTGGATTCCCGCTTTCGCGGGAATGACCGCGTTTCGAAAGGGATTTTGGACCTTTAGGTAAGACGCAGGAAGAGTTACCGTGCCAAAGTCCTTTCGTTATGCCTTGCAGGCTCTTAAAAAGGGACCCAATGCCAGCCCCTTCCTAAGTCCTCCGGTTTTGCGCTAAGATGGCGCGTCCAAGGCTGAATGGGGCGGACTCGTTCTGCCGAGCAGGTGGCAATTCAGGGCCGGTCCCGTGCGCAGCCACAGATTCGTCAACAGTCTTCGCCGGCCCGAACCCGACCGAGGAATTGTGGAATCATCACCCAAGGAAAGACTTTACGCTTTCAAACCCCAACGCTCATTTTTTGTTGGCATTGATTCGGATGGTTGTGTTTTTGATAGCATGGAAATCAAGGTCAAAGAGTGCGTCATCCCCAACCTCATCAAGTACTGGAAACTACAAGCCATCTCGAAATACGCGCGTGCCGCGGCCGAGTTCGTCAACCTCTATTCAAAGTGGAGGGGTGTCAACCGCTTCCCTGCCCTGACCAAGACCTTCGAACTGTTAGGCGACTGGCCCGAAGCGATGCGGCGTGAGGCGCAGATTCCCGATGTCACTAGTCTTCAGGCCTGGATCGATTCCGGCGCGGCACTCGGACACCCCGCACTTGAATCGGAGGTTACCAAGACTGGCGACCGGGCGCTGAAGCAGGCCCTGGAATGGAGCAAAGCCATCAATCGTTCGGTCACCGATATGGTTGAGGGAGTGCCACCCTTCCCCTGGTTCCGCGAGTGCGCGGAGAAACTTGCGCGGCAGGCTGACGTGATCTGCATCTCAGTTACCTCCGGCGAAGCGCTGCAGCGCGAGTGGCAGGAGCACGACATCGCAAAGTACGCTGCCGTCATAGCGGGCCAGGAAATGGGCAGCAAGAAGGAACACCTGAAGATTGCAGCGGGAGGCAGGTACCCGAAGGATTGCACGCTCATGATGGGCGATGCGCCAGGTGACCTTGCCGCCGCGCGTGCCAATAGCGCCCTGTTCTTCCCCATCAACCCTGGGCACGAGGAGCATTCGTGGGAGAGGTTCTACCGCGAGGGCATCGACCGCTTCTTCAATCTTACCTATGCAGGCGACTACGAAGCCTCGTTGATCGATGAGTTCGAAAGGTTGCTCCCCGGGAAGCCACCGTGGAAATGACGGTGGAAGCTCATGGGTCGAGCAATTCTAATTCTGAAGTGTGAAGTGTAAAGTATGAAGTCGCTCTCAAACCCTGACTCCTGACTTCTGAATCCTGAATCCTAACTCCTGAATCCTGTCTTTCTCAGGGCTCCATGTCGCCGATGGTCTTGACGATCCGTGTCGGCTGGTAGGGGAAGCGCCGTACGTCCTCCTCGCGGGTGACTCCGCTCAGAACCAGTATCGTCTCCATCCCGGACTCAATCCCGGTCACGATATCGGTGTCCATGCGATCGCCGATCATCACGGTATTCTCGGAGTGAGCGCCCAGGTAATTCAACGCCAGCCGCGTCATGAGCGGGTTTGGCTTGCCGACAAAGAAGGGGCTGACTCCGCTCGCCCTCTCGATAAGCGCTGCCATGGCTCCGCAGGCGGGCACGAGGCCGTCTTCCGCCGGGCCCGCTGGGTCGGGATTGGTGGCGATAAAGTGCGCTCCCTGGCAGACCAACCGGATGGCCTTGGTGATTTGCTCAAAATCGATGCTGTTGCTCTCGCCCAGGACCACGTATTCCGGGTCGTGATCCGTAATGATGTAACCCACATCATGGATGGCATCTGTCAGTCCGCTCTCGCCGATCACAAAGGCTGTACTGCGGGGGCGCTGCGCATTTAGAAACCGGGCCGTGGCCAGTGCCGAGGTGAAGATGCGCTCGGGGGGCACGTCAAGCCCGATCCACTGTAGCCGGTGGGCGAGGTCACCGGGCGTGTAGCGCGGGTTGTTGGTCAACACCAGGTACTTGGCGCCGCTCTCCTTCAACCGGGCGATGAACTTGTCAGCGCCCGGGACGATGTTCGTACCGGTGACCAGCACTCCGTCCATGTCCATTAGATAACTCTTGGCTGGCTCCATATCGGCTCCATTGAAAGATTCCGGTTTCAGGTGTTAGGTTCCAGGCGCCATGGGCTCGGTGCTGGGGACTAGGGAGAGGCAGGCCACCAACACGCAACCCCGGTTTTTGCAGCCCTCGGCTCGCTGCTTGCCGCCTACTGCCTTCCGTTCTTCACGGGGGCCCGCCGCAGCGCCGACTGCATCATCAGAAACTCCCCCACGTTGTCGGTGGTGAGCATTCCAACAAGTTGGCCATCATGGACAACCGGTAAGGAACGAGACTTACTATCGTGCAGAACCGCAAGGGCGCGTTCCAGCATGTCGTGCGAGTCAACGGCTTGAAATTCACGGTTCATAGCGTGGCGAACCAGGGTATCAGAACCGCGTTGAGCGATGGTACGGAATACATCTTCCCGAGAGAGCACGCCCAGGACACGGTCGCCAAATACAACCGGAAAATCCTGCTGCCCCCCGGCGAGGGTATGATCGATGGCGGTCTGGAGCGCGTCGTCCGGGTTGAGGGTGCGAAATTCCGTGAGCATAGCCCGCTGCACCGGGATGCCTCCGAGGGAGGTGTGCACCTGCACCATCGCGGCCTCCTGCTCAGCCCCCATCCAAACGAACAAAGCAATGAAAAGAAGGAAAGGGTCTGTAAACAGGCCCACGAAACCAAAAACATAGGCGATGGCTTGGCCGATGCGCGAGGCAAGGACCGTGGCTCGTGTGTATTCCAAGCGAGTGGCAAGAATGGCGCGCAGCACGCGCCCACCATCCATGGGGAAGGCGGGGATGAGGTTAAAGGCGAGCAACCAGAGGTTAACCACCATCAGCCTGTTCAGGAAATTTCCCCCCAACCAATGGAACGGCTGAACCTGGGGGGAAATACCGGCGAAAAGCTCCCCTCCATATAGCGCGCCCGCAATCACCGCATTCACGGCCGGCCCCGCCAGCGCCACCCAAAGCTCCTGGATCGGCACGTCCGGCATACGCTCCAGGCGCGCCAACCCCCCGATCGGTAACAACGTAATATCGCGCGTCTGTATACCGTACTTGCGCGCGGCCAGCGCGTGGCCCAGCTCGTGCAGCACGATGCAAGCAAAGATGACCAGTATAAACAAAATGCCCGCAAGCGCACCCTCCATGGTGCGACCCTGATGCAAATACACGCCGAGTATGAAAAGGATGAGCAGGACAAAGGTGGCATGCACGTACACGCCTATGCCGGCGATTGTTCCGATTCTCCAGGACCAGCGCATAATTCACTCCCCCCGCTCAGGTGCGCGCCTCGCCAAACGTAGTGGGCCAGTCTGAGCAAGAGGCGCTTGAAGCCACCACAAGCGAAGGTAACACTGCTCGCATGGCGCCTGCAAGCGTCAGCTCCGCCGCCCTGGTTGTAGGGGTACGGCTTGCCGTGCCATTTTCAATCTTATCGCGTGACCGTACCAAGAGGGTACGGCGAGCCGTACCCCTACAACCAGGCAGTGCCCCGCGGCCATTGTCGAGAATTGGATGTTCCAGCACACTAGTGTCATGTAACACTGTATTGTTGACAATGGTATCACCTGACCGTTGGTAAAGCCGGGACCCTGAGGGCGACTGTTATTCATCCGGCTGTGCGATAACCAGGAGAATCCTCAGGCCGATTCCTGGACGCGACTGAAGTGGAGTGTGCCCGACTTTGAAGAATCGCCCGCCATCATAAGGAGAATGCGATGGATTACACCTACGAAGACATTGCCAAGATGATTGACCACTCTTTGCTGAATCCTAACCTGACCGATAAAGAACTCGAGAGGGGATGCCGACAGGGCGTGGATTACAACTGCGCCAGCGTCTGTATCATGCCGTATTACTTAAAGCGCTGTGCGGAGATTCTGCGCGGCAGCACGGTCAGGGCTAGCACCACGATTGCCTTCCCGCACGGCGGCCACACCACGGCCATTAAACTCGCGGAGGCCAAACAGGCCCTCGACGACGGCGGTGAAGAACTGGACATGGTTGTCAACATCAGCAAAGTTCTCAGCGGCGACTGGGATTACGTGCGCCAAGACCTCAAGGCGGTCATTGACCTCACCCACGGCCGCGGCCAAAAGGTCAAGGTCATCTTTGAGAACTGCTACCTGAAAGACGAGCACAAGATCCGCCTCTGCGAAATCTGCGGCGAGTTGCGAGCCGATTGGGTGAAAACTTCCACCGGCTATGGCAGCGGGGGGGCGACCATCGAGGATCTGAAACTAATGAGGGCGCATTCACCAGCACACGTTCAGGTGAAGGCGGCGGGCGGGGTGCGCGATCTCGACAAGCTGCTCGAGGTCCGCGCCCTCGGTGTGACACGCGCCGGCGCCAGCCGAACCGCCGACATTCTCGAGGAATATAAGCGCCGGTTTGCGTTGTGAAAGGCATGCGCCCGGGGAGCAGCAAGCGCCGAGCCCCAGTCTGTCCGGGGGGCTCCTCAAGTTACTTCTTGGCCGCGTCCTTCAACCTCTTGCGCAGAGAATCCAGAGCCTCCGGGGCGCGCGTTGCCATCCATTGTTCATATTTGCGCGCCAGCGTCTCCAGGCTTTTCCAGGCAAGAGGATTCTTGCGTGCCTCACGCAGGGCAGGCGCCAGGTGTTTCACCTTTTCCCAGATCAGCCAGAACTCCGCGGTGTTTTCAAAAAACAGATCCGCTTTAAGCAGGCCGTGGTTCACAAGGGAAGCAGCCATGTCCCAATAACTTAGAGTCATGCGAAAGAACGCGTTCTCTTCCGACCCCTGGGGCAGTTGCCTGCCCAGGTCTTCTATTGAGTCGACCTGGAATTTCTCGATCATCCACTGGCGCGCCCGGCGCAATTTCTCCTCACGGCGCAGCTCGTAAAGACGCAGCAACAGGTCGGCATCGAAATGATCCATACTTTCTCGCACGCGCACCTCCCTAGATCGCCCCCTTGATCACTCCAATCGTCTACACGGCCGCTTCATGTCCAAGGGGCGCCAAGCCCATTACTTCGCGGGCAGTCATGATACCACGAGACCGCTGGTCGGGTTCAGCCACCTGGGCGAGAAAATTCCCGAGCCTTACGACTAACATGCTTTGTTTTCAATGACATTCCCGCTCATAACACGTAACTATATTTGTTTTCTATAACATTCCCGCCTTCTATCGGGCCGTTAAGTTTCGGCCCTTTTTTTTCATAGACATTCCCGCGTCATTCGTTCATTTCTTAGCAACTACGCTTTTCCTTCTTTCCCGTACGCGGGCATGTTGTCCACATGAAACGAGCAGAGTTTTCGCGCTTTGGGCTTGGCTTGGGGCACTTTCGAGAGTGAATCGGAGCGCCGGCGTCGCATGGCAGACAAGTGGTTCCGGAAGGCCATGACCGCGTCCATGGCTCAGACCTAGAATTCTAGCCTATCCCTCTCTACTTGTCAAGAGACACCGCGTCCGCCTCACGCCTATGGGGTGGCCGGGACACTGCGCCATTCCAGGTAACTGCCGCTTTGGATGACGTCGCGCGGCAATCTCAGCGAAAACTCTCGCAGACCTTGAACCAGGTGCGAAACTTCCGAAGGGTCTAGCGCGTAAAACGAGACCGTATCTCCACCCGCGATGACGTTGTTTCGGATCGTCCACCGGCCTACCCGGACCCATTCCGCAGGCAGGCCGCCCTCCTCCCCTGCAAACCAAGAATCGTAAACGATCGCCATTCGCGCTCCGGCTTGTTTGGAAAGGCGGGCGATGTCCCTGGTATGATAGTTATGCGCTCGTTTCAACACAGTTACATCGCGATTGGCCAATCCCCAGAGATCAAGGCAATGGATATCCGCCAGAAAGTTGACCGCGCCGACGTCATTCAGCGCGACGACTGAGCCTTGGTAATACTGACGGAGGAAAGACCCCATTTGATACTGTTGTTCGAAGATGTTGGTCGTGCATTGGGGGAGAAACCAGAGCAGCCGCGTGCCTTTCACGGCCAAAGGGAAGAAAAGCAGGAGCGCCAGCGCACCGGTGGCAAGGTTTTTGGGAATCGACTCGCTGTTGAAAGTCGGCATAGCGCCGGCCTTTAGGTCGGCACTCGAAGCGGCGAGATTCTTGGGAACCGACCCCCTGCTGAAAGAGGTCCGAGGTGGGAAGTCGGGCATTATGATAGGGAATTGCGAGGCGATGAAAACAACGCCCAGCGCGAAGAGATAAGCGTCGTACCGGAAGAGCGGACTGACCTGCACAAATTCCACGTGGGGAATAGCCGTCACCAGCAAAATTGCGCCCATGATTTGGCGGCTATCAAAAACCCCGCGTCCCTTCCCACAGGCTAAAACGTAAAAGAGTAGAACCGCTATCAAAAGCACGAACACGTGCAGGCCCAGGTGAAGATTGACAAATGCGTTAATCGCCAGGGAGAGGAATAAACCGCTCAGGGATCTCAGGTCCGGCGTCACGCCCTTCAATAGAACGGAACTTGGAAGCCAGAACCACCCGTGTGACACCGAGATGATCCCGTAAATGACCACGGGAAGAAATCCGCAAACCACGAACGCGAGGGCGTAAAACCACCGCTTGCGAAGAAGAAGAAGGCCGCAGATGGCAAGGATCAGGAACATTCCCTCGAAACGCACGGCCGTAACCAAAGGCGCCAGCACGAGAAGCAGGGTTGAATCGCGAGCGGCGGTACTCGGCGCTTCACCGGAAAGCACGCGCGCGGCGAGAAATGTCGCCAGCAGGGCGAGAAGTGTCTGAAGGTTTTGTTCCATTCCGGAGAGGATCAGGGCAGGAAGCGGGATCAAGAAGATAATCGCCAGAAGCGCTGCCAACTTCAGCGCCGGTGCCAGTTTGTAATGGGTAAGGATGGCATAGGCAACCCACAAAACAAGGACCGCGAAGAGCAGATTCCACAGCAGAGGCGCAATCTGGCTTACTCCGAACAGGTAATACGTAAAACTTAGAAGGAGTGTCCATAGTATGGAGGAGGAAGAAGAGGCGAATCCATATCGAGTGATGCCCCAGACCCCATAGAGGGAGAAATTCCTGGCCATGGCCATGTGAATGTACGCGTCATCAAGCGCATAAACGAGATGCCCCTGGTTCTGGTAAAAGGAAGTGGCCAAGAGCAGCCCAAATAGAAGAGAGAGAATTAGAACCGATACGTAAAGCGGCCAGTGTTGCAGCAATTTTGTCTTCAATCACCACTCCTCTCCTCAAAACGAGGGCAAAAGCGCGCGTCGTCCTTGCCCCCACGATCACAGAGGACTATACACCAGCCTGGAAGATGTGTGCAGCCTTCGCGGTAAGAAATGTCGCGGTAAGAAAACGGCGAGAAAAGCCAGAGGAATCAAGTGCGATCATCCGCCCCGATGCATCAATGGGTCAATAATGCAACGGATCAATGATCAAATGAGTCAATGATCCAATTTCTTTCTGAAGTACCGATGGACGGTTTCGTCCTCAGTCAGTTCAGGATGGAAAGTTGCGGCAAGGATGTTGCCCTGCTCCACCAGCACCGGCAAGCCATCGCAGCGCCCCAGCACCCGCACCCCTTCCCCCACCCGGCGGATGATCGGCGCCCGGATAAAGACCATCTCCAGCGGGCGGGGCGAGAGTTCGGGACATTCACCTAGGCGCACCGAACTGTCAACTTGCCTGCCGTAGGCGTTGCGTTCGATGCTGATGTCCAGAAGGCCCAAACGCTCTTGGGAGGGACTCAGGACTTCCTTCGCCAGTAGGATTGCGCCGGCGCACGTCCCGAACACGGGCTTACCAGCCGCCACGAATTCCTTGATCGCCTCGCCCATACCTTCGTTGGAGAAAAACTTCAGCATGGTGGTGCTCTCGCCGCCCGGCATGATCAAGCCGCCAACCTCAGCAAGATCCGAAGCGTGTTTCACCAGCTTGTAAGGCGCGCCCATGCGCTCCAGCATCCTGGCGTGCATCGCAAAATCGCCTTGAATGGCGAGTACCCCAGTGGGTTTGTGTCCGTTGTTCATGGTCAGTAGTCAGTTCTCAGTGGTCAGTTGTCAGTAGTCCGTCGTCCGTTCCAGCAGCCGCCCCGCTCGACAGTAAGTAGCCCCCTCCCCCTTGGGGGCTGAGCGTCTCCCACACCTTTGACTGGATACCGGGGCGGAAGTGAATGAACCGCCCTCTCCCTTGGGGAGAGGGTGTCCAGCGACGGCGCTTTCTCCAGCCGTCGCCGGACGGGTGAGGGGGCATCGACCTTGCTTCGCCTCGTGCCGCCCGCTCTAGTGTAGAATACTTTCATGGCTCAAACCCGCCAATTCCTTGTCAACCTGATCTTCGACCCCGAGTACGACGGCTACGTCGCTGACGTACCGCAACTCCCCGGCTGCATGTCGCAAGGGAAAACCGTTGAGGCTGCGCTGAAAAACGTTCGCAAGGCCATCACGGCCTACCTTAAGGTCGCCGGGCAGCGAGAAATCACCGCGCTCCCCGAAGTGCTCACCGGCCAAATCGAGGTCCGAGTTTGACACTCCTGGCCGACAGAGCCCTTTCAAACCTGTACATAATCGGTTGACGAGGCCGGTTCCGGTACGGGATCGCGTTGCTCCCGCATGCTGGAGATATGAAGCTCCATGGCCTCACGAATTAGCTGCAAGGCCTCTTCGCGCGTTTCTCCCACAACGGCGCAGCCCGGTAGGTCCGGCACGTAGGCACCGAAACTGCTCGCGCCCTCTTCAACGATTGCGACGTATTTCATCTCGTCGTCCCTTGGCTAATGCCGGGGCAAGCCCCGGCCCTACGTGTCCTGAACCCGAAAGCGGCAGCAAGCTGCCGCACTCCAAAACGCTTCGCGCACTGTCGACTGTCGACCGTCAACTGTCGCCTGCCCTTCCTACCACCCGCGCGTTTGCAGCAATTCTTTCGGGTCGAGTTTGGCTACGTCGAGGCCGCGCATCGCCTCGCCGACTTCCTCCGAGCACTCGGCCACCACTTGGGGCTCATTGTAATGCGTGGTGGCGCGGACGATCGCTTTGGCGCGATTATCAGGATCGGATGATTTGAAGATGCCCGAGCCGACGAACACCGCCTCGGCGCCGAGCTGCATCACGAGCGAGGCGTCGGCCGGCGTGGCGATCCCCCCAGCCGAGAAGTTCGGGACGGGTAGCTTGCCGTTTTGGCTCACCCATTTCACCAAGTCGTAAGGCGCGCCGAGTTCTTTCGACTTGGCCATCAACTCTTCTTCCCGCAGCGTGGTGAGTTGGCGGATTTCGCTGGTGATGGCGCGCAGGTGGCGGACCGCCTCGACGATGTCGCCGGAGCCGGCTTCGCCCTTGGTGCGGATCATCGCGGCGCCCTCACCGATGCGCCGTAGCGCTTCGCCCAGATTTCGGGCGCCACAAACGAAAGGCACCTTGTACGGCCACTTGTTGATGTGATGCTCCTCGTCAGCAGGCGTCAACACTTCGCTTTCGTCGATGTAATCGACGCCCACCGCCTCGAGCACCTGGGCCTCCGCGAAATGGCCGATGCGCGCTTTGGCCATCACCGGAATCGTCACCACTTCCATGATCTTCTTGATGATTTTGATGGAGGCCATGCGGGCTACTCCACCTTCCTTACGGATGTCGGCAGGTACGCGTTCGAGCGCCATCACCGCCACCGCTCCAGCGTCCTCGGCAATCTTGGCCTGCTCGGCGGTCGTGACGTCCATGATGACGCCGCCTTTCAGCATTTCCGCCAAGCCGACTTTCAATTTCATTTGTTGATCGTATTCCCACATGGATGTACTCCTTAAGAAGTTTTCAGCAATCAGCCCTCAGCTCTCAGCAAGCGTCCCATTCCCCTGCGTTCCAGATTGCTTGCTGACGGCTGAACGCTGATGGTTGACGGCTATTTTACACCAACGCCACGCCGGCTCCCGCCGTGGAGCGTTTCCGGCCCGTCTTGGCCTTCCGGATCTCCGCCTTCAACAGGTCTCCAAGAATGGTAATTCCCTTTTCAATTTGTCCGTCCGTGAGGCCGCTGAAGCACAACCGTAAGGCATTGTGCTTCGGATTTTGGAAATAGAAATACCTCGAGGGCGCGAAGATCACGCCTCGTTCCCGCGCTTTCATCAAAAGTTCCGCAGTGTCGAACTGTGGCGGCAACTCCGCCCAGACGGACATCCCCCCTTCCGGAAAAACCAACCGGACAGCTTCCGGAAAGTGGCGCCCGGCGGCCTGCCGCAGGACCTCCAGCTTATGCTCGTATACCTTACAGGTCCGCCGAATCCACTTGTCGAGCCAGCCGCGCCTTCCCAGTTCCTCCAGGACCGCCTGTCCCAGCAGGTTAGTGTGGAGATCGGCCCGCTGTTTGGCCCGGCGCAGGCGATCGATCACACGGCGCGAAGCCGCGATCCAACCCACCCGCAGTCCCGGGAACCCGACTTTTGAAAAACTGTTCAGATGAATCACCAGCCCGGTGGTATCGAGAGATTTCAAGGGGGGCAACTGCCGCCCGCTGTAACGCAGGGCCCCGTAGATATCATCCTCGACGACAGGAACCTGGAAGCGCGCGGCAAGCTCCAGCAGCCTCTTTCGCGCCGCCAGCGGCATGGTATGGCCCGTCGGGTTCTGAAAATTGGGGCTAGCCAGAATCAGCCTCACCTTGGTTTGCTCCAGCACCGCTGCCAGGAAGTCCAGGTCCATCCCTTCCGCCGTCACGGGAATGCCGATCAAGCGGGTGCTCGGCGACTCGAAGACATTCCAGAGTCCCGTATAAGTGGGGTTCTCCGAGACCACGGCATCACCGGGGGAAACCAGGGTGCGGCGGATAAGATCAATCGACTGTTGGCACCCGTTCGTGATCACCAGTTCGTCCAGTTCCACAGGGATTCCGTCGCGCTGCAGGCGCGCCCGCAAATAATTCTTGAGCGGCAGGTAGCCATCGCTTGAACCGTACTGGAGAACCCTGCCACCCTCGCGGCGGAGCACGGAGTCCGTGGCGCGCCGAACGAGATCATGAGGCGTCATCTCATCGGCGCCGTGCGCGGCCGCAAAGGAGATGACTCCCGCCTCGTAAGCGCTGGCCATCAACCGCCCCAGGGAGTCGTCGCGCGTGTCCTCGGGAAAATAACTCTCCCAGAACACGTCGTTGCCTGCCGGGCGCGGAGCGCGAACAGCGGATCGCTGCGTTTCCGCCAAAGTCGTGACATACGTTCCCCGGCCAACCGTCCCCTGGATAAGTCCCTCAGCTTCCAGTTCGGCGTAAGCATTGCCAACCGTCGTGCGGTGCACCTCCAGGCGCTTCGCCAGCTCGCGGCTGGGTTCCAGCCGGTCTCCCGGCTTCAAGGCTCCGGAAACGATCCGCTCGCGCAATTGCTCGCGAATCTGAATATAAAAAGGTTTGGGCAAGCTGGAATCGAGAGTCACGAGCATGACGGCCAGATCTCCAGTCTGACGGTACCAGACCAGATTAGGCCACTTTCAGCGACCTGTAAAGAGCCAAGTGAGCCAATACGAGAAAAGCAGGGACTGGGGGAGAACAGTAGGCAGTAGGCAGTAAGCAGTCGGCAATAAGCAGGCGGCAGTAAGCAGAAAACCATAGGACCGGGAATTGGTGTTGGTAATCTGCTTTTCCCTAGTCCCCAGCCCCCAGTCCCTAGCCCCGTTCTTGGGCAGGGTCAATCCAAAATCTAAAATTCAAAATTGCCCCAGCGCTACTCCCTATTCCCTTGCAAAAAGGGGTTTGTTTCCCGCTCCTCGCCAATCACGGTTGGAGGTCCATGCCCAGGGAAGACCGGCGTTTCATCGGGGAAAATCAGCAGCCGGTTGTGAATGGAGCGCAGGATTTCCTCGTAAGACCCGCCCCACAGGTCCGTACGGCCGATGCTTCCCTGGAACAGGGTATCACCACTGAAAATCTTCTGGTGCTCGCCCGGAAGGTGGAGCGAGAGGCTGCCGGGAGAATGTCCGGGTGTGTGCAGAACCTCCAGGACATGCGGCCCGAAGCGCAGAGCGTCACCCTCTTTCAGGAATTGATCCACATCCACAACGCCAGGAGGGAGGAGGCCCAGCCATTCCGCCTGCACGGCCAGGTTCTGGTAGAGAGGCAGATCGCTCGCATGCATCAAGACAGCGGCGCCCGTGGCGCGTTTCAACTCCTCGAGGCCACCCACATGGTCGATATGCGCGTGCGTGGCGACGATGTACTTGGCCCGTAGCTTGTGCTGGGCCAGCACTTCCTGGACACGTTCAATCTCGTCCCCCGGGTCAATGACGATCGCCTCCCCGGTCTCCTCATCACCGATGATGGAACAGTTACAGACCAACATTCCCACGGGAAGAATCTCGTGAATCATCCTCGGTTATCCTTCCTTTCGCCCCCCACCATTGTACTCGATTTCGTTGACTCGACTGCAAGGCTCTTCTATACTTGCTTCCATCGCGAGCAGGGTGTGCGGCAACAAATGAATTTGGTGGTGGTGGGCGGGCAGGCGCGGAAGGTCGGTAAGACCTCGGTAGTTGCCGGTTTAATTCGGGGGTTGAATACGCTTGACTGGACGGCAGTGAAGATCAGCCATCACGGCGGTGATGCCGACTCGCAGGACACCCCGTCGGCGGACGACCTCCCGGCGCATCTCGAGTTCTTATGCAGCGAAGAAGTGGACCCTCAAGCACTCCGCGACACGTCCCGGTTCCTCGCGGGGGGGGCACGGCGCGCGCTGTGGATGCGCGTTCGAAGAGGAAGCCTTGCTGAAGCGCTGCCTGGATTACTCGAAGCTCTGGAGGGCGACGAGCACGTGATCATCGAAAGCAACAGCATACTCACCTTGCTCAAACCCGCGGTCTTTCTGTTCGTAATTGACGAATCGCGGCGGGAATTGAAAGCGTCAGCAAGGCAATTCCTCCCCCGCGCGGACGCATTGGTCAGGGTGGGACCTGAGATCAATGCGCCCGTTGGGCCGGGAATATCCCTCCCCATGCTCAAAGACAAGCCAGTCTTCCCGGTGTCGGCGGGTGAGTGGTCGGATCCCGCACTCAGTCGCTTCGTTCGAGAACGGCTCGCATCGGCGGGGAAACAGGAGATACTCGCCAGCCCTTCATTCCCAACAGGAGAATAGGAGCTATCATGGCAGCACTGAGCAAGACGGAAATTCGGGAAAGGCTGATGAATATGCCGGAATGGTCGCTCATCGACAGTGCGATCTACAAGAAGTTTACATTCAAATCCTTCCTTCCGGCCATCGCCTTTGTGAACAAGATCGCCGAAGCCGCCGAACAGGCCAATCACCACCCCGACATCACCATCAATTACAACCAGGTGGGCATCAGCCTTTCGACGCACAGCGAGTCCGGAGTCACGGAAAAGGACTTCCACCTGGCGGAAGCTATTGACAAGCTTTACTGACGAAAACCTGGCGGTGACACGTCGGAAATCAGCCTTGACCACAACTTTAATAATCGCGATTGTATCTTGTTTTTTGGGGGCGAAAGCGAATAGAATCACCCTCATGCTTTCGTCAGGAAAAAGCTGATGCCCACACTCATGCAATGGATCCATGTGACCTCTGCCGTCATCGGGGTAGGGGGGATGGCGTTCCTGCTTTTCATCCTGATGCCCTCCCTGGGAGCCTTGGACCCCGAGCAGCGCGGTCTGCTCGCCAAACGGGTTATGGACCGGTTTCGATGGATAAGTTGGTCGGCGATTTTCTTATTACTCGTTTCGGGGCTCTATAGCATTCGCCAGTATTACTGGGAAATGGCCTGGGGCAAGTCCTGGGCGATTTTGACTGTAAAAATCGTTCTCGCCTTCATCGTCTTCGTCATTGTGTTGGCCCTGACGCTGCCCTTGAAACTCTGCGACCGCGTCCGGGCCCGGCGGAAAATCTGGCTCTCCATCGCCTTCGGCGTGGCGGTGGTCGTCATCTGCATTTCCGCCTATCTACGCCGTGGGTGATTGGAGGCGACTCGGCATGGCGCCCCGACGAGGTCACCTTCTCGCAATGACCAATCACCGGTAGGTCATTCGCCCTTCGTTTTTCCAATTTCTAATTTCCAGTTTCCGATCGGGCGGGCGCTATTTCATGTGGAAGACGGCCTCTTTGAAGGTTCCTCGCTCCCCCATGATTTTCTTTTGCAGGAGGATGATGGCCTGAAGAAGCATTTCAGGCCGCGGCGGGCATCCGGGAACGTAAACATCCACAGGAATGAATTGGTTTATGCCCTGGACGATCGCATAGTTATTGAAAACGCCACCGGAGGTTGCGCAAACGCCCATGGAGATCACCCATTTGGGCTCCGGCATCTGCGCATAGAGCTGCTTGATCACGGGAACCATCTTTTGCGCCACGCGGCCGGCGACAATCATCAGGTCTGATTGGCGCGGTGAGCCGCGGAAGACCTCCGCTCCAAAGCGCGCAATATCAAAACGTGAGGCTCCAGTGGACATCATCTCGATGGCGCAACATGCCAGACCAAAGCTCAGGGGCCAGATGGAGGACTTGCGCGCCCAATTCACCGCCTGGTCCAGCTTGGCGAAGATCAAACCTTCAAATCCCGATGCTTCGTCCGTTTGCATGAATCGTACGCCCCTTCAAACACTATTATGCCATCTCAGGATAGCGGATGCAATTCATCGCTCAACAGGCTGCGGAAAAACTCGTTTGGCCTGTCATTCCGAGGAGCCGCGGGCGACGAGGAATCTCGCATTGGCTTGAAAACACTCAGAGCGAGATTCCTCGCTCCGCGCTGGACCGGACGGTCCAGGGCTCCGCTCGGAATGACAGCTTGGAAGGGTTTTTTCCGCAGCCTGTCAAGCCGCGAATTACTACGGTCCCACCGCAGCTTCCGTGATGGGACCGTACATCTCATGCCGGCGTGCGGCGATGCGGTCAAACTCCCACTGCCCCGGCATGCGGACCACCCGGTTGAGGTCCGCCCCCATCAAATCTAGATCAGCGCAGACTTTGTGCTTTTCAAAGTCCGCGGCTACCGCGACCCATGTTTCCACGGCTTGACGTTCAGAGCCTTGCTGTATATCATGGTATATATCCCCGGAGAGGAGGGACTGATCGTGCGACAAAAAGCTAAAGTTTTTGCCAATGGCCGCAGCCAGGCGGTGCGCCTGCCGGTCGCGTTTCGCTTCGACACCAAGGAAGTTTTCATCGACCGTAACCCGCGCACCGGAGACGTGATTCTGTCCCGCAAGCCTGCGAACTGGAGCGAAGTGTTCGCCGCGCTCGACCGTGCCGGCGTGCCCGAGGACCTTCTCGCCGACCGCGACCGGAGCTTGCCCCAGGAGCGAGAGACGGTATGATTTACCTGCTCGACACCAACACCGTGAGCTACATCGTCAAGGGCCAGTCCCGACATGCCCGCCGCAAGCTCGAACGGGTGAGCGTCGATCACGACGTCTGCATCTCGGTGATGACCGAGGCGGAGATCCGCTTCGGCCTCGCCCGAGGGAAGCTCTCGGCGGCAACGGAGGCTGCCGTTGAGCTGTTCCTGTCCAAGATTGACATCCTGGCTTGGGACTCCGCCGTGGCGCGGGCCTACGCGAAGGCCCGCGCCACGCTGGAACGAATCGGCAAGCTGCTGGCGAACATGGACCTGCTGATTGCCGCCCATGCTGCCGCCACGGGAGCCGTGCTGGTAACGAACGACCACACCCTCCAAGAGTGCTCGAAGCTTATCGACGTGAGGCAGACGGTCAATTGGGCCGACGACGTGGCGGTGAAACCCTGACTCCCCATCGGCTGATCCTTTTCGCCGCGAAGCAGGGTAGCGCAAAGGTGCGCGTCGTCTGTGCTCCTTTGCGGCCGTTCCCCAATTCCCTGCGGGTTCATGTGGGCGTGCTCTGGTGGTGATTGGCATTTCCGTCTGAAGAGCCGCGGAGGAGCGCTGAAGGGCGCGCACCTCCTCGCTACCTGCTAACCGCACGAGTAAAGTGGGATCGCATTGCTATGCTTTACATGCATTATTTCTCGGTCTCAAAATCGTCTAACATCGATTCTTTGTTGAATGGAGGGGTTTGTGCCGCCAGTGAAGATGCGAGTGTGGATGACATGGTCGGAGCTAACGAATGGTCCACGCATCACGAAAAAGGAGCTTCAAGCGCAGCTTGTTAAGTATCCGAAATCCAGCATCTTGATCGCATGCACGAAGTTGAGTGCGGGTCTCGGCTATGGACCAGATGCTTGCACCGTTCCCCCCGAAAATGTCGCAGACTTACACATCCCGATTGTGTTTCCGCCCAGCCGCGTTCCTCACGTCTACAGGTGGTTTCACAAGGAGGGAAGGATTCCGTTTTTCAATGGGCAGTTGCGTTACCTCGCCGCCGAGACAGTTCGCCAGCGGCCGGTACATCCCGTTCCTGAAATTCCTGAGAACGGCCCGAAGAACGATCAATTCGGCGAATTGATGCTCAAGTCCGGGGAATTGCTTTATAAGAAGCACGTCATTGTCGAGGACGAGTTGGATAGGTATGCGAATCTTGCTGCCGAGTTCTTGCCGACATTCGAAATCGACTCGGCGACAGACCCAATCTTCAGCTTTCTGCGGTTTTATATATGCCTGATGAAGATCATTCCACGGATTCCGGCGAATCTGCTCAAATTTGACCTCGAAGCGGAATTCCAAAAGGTGTTTCCGTTCCCAATCTTCACTTATGCCGAATTCATAGCGACATTTGCCATGCACGCTCTCCTGGAGCGGCTGAGCCAGATGTACGACAAGCCTATTGATGCGACGTTGCGGAAGAGCTGGTTCAAGAAAACGAGCATTCCAGAGGCTATGCTTGAGCAGATGTTTGAAACAGTATCATTCTCGCTCGACAACATGCCAAATCCGAAAGACACTCTTGGATATGACGATTTTGAGTTTCTGAAAGACCGCCCTTATTTCCTGTTCAATGGTGCGATGTACATGCTCGATTACGAATTCGCACTCGGCAAACTAGAGAGTGCGGTTATCTGGCGCGTCCTCCGTAGCCTTCCGAAAGACAAGAAAGAGCCGTGGCTCAGCTATTGGGGATTGGTGTTTGAAGAATATGTGACGTGGATGTTCGAGACTTACGCAGCGCCTGCACTACATAAGGTCTATCCAAGCCCAAAATACGTGAACAGCACAGACCAAATTTGCGATCAGATCATCGTATGCGGTGATACGGCTGTCCTAATTGAAGCGAAGCTGGCCACTTGCCCAGCGGCGGATCGGTATTCCGGCGACTACCAGAAGATTAAGACTTATCTCGACGATAAACTTGTCAGGACCAAGGGTGTGAATCAGCTCCTCAATGCTGTTAAGCGAGTCGGGACCCAGGGTGCTGACTCACCGGATTACCTCAAGGGCATTAAGAAGATTATTCCAGTTATCATCACGCGCGACGATTTCGGTGGATGTTGGGGCGTGAATGCATATTTGAACAAGCGCTTTAAAGATCAGCTGACTATGGATTCGCATAGCGGTATTGTTGTGCCGGCTCTGATTAGTATGAACATCTCATGCCTAGAACGTATGACCTGGGTGCTGCAAGAGAGGTCCTTCGCCGAGGTGATGGAAGAGCGCGTTGTAACCGATCCGACGCTCCGCAAGCCCTTCGATGCCGCTGTGAAGTATACTCAGCACGGCGCACCCCCAAGGCTCCACTCGCATGTTGAAGCATTCAAAGAACTGACCGATCGCCTTATCGTAGATTTCGGGATCAAAGAAGACGGAGTCGTCCAGAAGCCAGTGCAGGAGTGATGCTGCATGTATTAGAAAGTGTCGCGCGGTTACGCTGAGCGCAGCTAAATTGGGTGCGAGAGTGGGAGGTGTACATGAAAAGGCCCGTCCCGGTGGAATCTGCCTCGGCATTCATCGACGAGAAGATCAAGGAACTTGGGGACTGGCGCGGGAAGACGCTCGCGAAAGTGCGCGAAATCATACACGCGGCAGACCCTGAGATCGTCGAAGAGTGGAAGTGGATGGGGACTCCCATTTGGTCCCACGGCGGCATCGTCTGCACGGGAGAGACGTACAAGAACGTCGTCAAGATGACATTTGCCAAGGGAGCTGCGCTCGAGGACCTTTCAGGTCTATTCAACTCCAGCCTCGCCGGGAATGTCAGGCGCGCCATCGACATCCACGAAGGCGACAAGGTCGATGAGGCGGCCTTGAAGGATCTCATCCGCGCTGCCGTGGCGCTCAATCTCAAGGGCAAGGGCAAGCCACGCTACCGGACGGTACGTGGCAAGCCCGTCGGCTGACGGGCGAGCGAGCAGGAAGCGGGCCGACTTGCTGCATCGCAGGTCCCGGCCATATCTCCTCCTAAAGGGAAGAGCTTCGGCGCCTGCCTCATACGCCGTGAATGGTAAATGGTGAATTGGGGATGCAGAACTTGCTTTGCGCGCCGCGCCCAGACCCTCCGACCGCTGCACTTCTTCAACTCACAATTCAGATTCACAATTCAGAATTATGCCATCTAAGGGGTGCGGCTTCAAACCTTCGGTGATCCTTCGGTGATGGGACCGTACATCTCAGGACGGCGCGCAGCGATGCGGTCAAACTCCCACTCCCCTGGCACGCGGACCACCCGGTTGCGGTCCGCCCCCGCCAAGTCCAGGTCCGCAAACAGGATTATCTCCTCAGTTTCACCCGCCTCGGCATGGACCTTGCCAGTGAAATCTACAATCTGCGAGTGGCCCGAGAAGCGGAATCCACGCTCTTCGCCCACACGGTCTGCCACCACCACGTGAAAATGGTTCTCCAGGGCGCGGACCTTGGGTGTGTGCTGCCAGGAATCTGAGCCAATCGGCCAATTCGTGGGTATGGTCAGGAGTTGTGCGCCCTTAAGTTTTAGCACTCTGCCAGCCTCCGGGAAGCTGCAATCGTAGCAGATATTGACGCCGATCTTCCCATGCAACGTCTCGAAGACAGGGAATGGCTTGTCTCCCGGAGCAACATACCGATCGATCCCGAGATACGGAAGATGAAGCTTGCGATAAGTGCCGGCGATTCCCTGTGGAGACACCACCACCGCAGCATTGAACATCCGGTCGCCCTCGCGCTCGAGCATGCCAACCACTGCCGTGCAATCGAGCGACTTAGCCGCCGCCCATAGCTTTTCCGACGAGGGGCCGGGAACCGGTTCGGCAACGGCATCAGCCTCTTCCCTGCCCGTGAAGCAATACCCGCCAAGCGCGCATTCGGGGAACACTACAATCCCCGCGCCGGCACGGGCCGCAGATTCCAGGCCGGCAAGGATTTTTTCCAGGTTCCTTTGTTTGTCCAGGATCGTGACGTCCATCTGCACCGCAGCAACTTTCATGAATCCTCCCTGAGCCCAAAAGGGCGCAAGTATTCTAGCAGCAATTCGCCTTTGACGGTCAACGCCCCATTCCCGACCCCGACCTTCGAAAGAAAAAGTCGCCCTTCGAGCCATGCAACGAAATAGGTAATGGCGCACTACCCAACCTTTGGTAGTGGTGTTATTTGCAAGCCACGGACGCTCCCAGGTGCAGTCATTCCCGCGAAAGCGGGAATCTGCTCTGCAAGACATTGGAAATGCGCCGGCGGCGGAGTGGATTCCCGCTTTCGCGGGAATGGCCAGTGTTTCGAAGTGGATTCCATTCTAAATGACACCACTACCCGACCTTTTTTGAGTTTGCAGACCCGTGTTATAATCCGTTATTATCCGTTCAAGGTTTGGCTAGGAAGGTGTACTTGTCACCATGCGAGCGGATTTCACTTCCTGCCTGCGCACCTCACCGCGACCTTCGGGTTGGCTTCCTCTTTGCGCGCCAACCCACACTCTAAACTTGCCTGCGCGGAAAACGTCCAAATTGGCCATAAGCCTTGGTGCGGATGCTTGTGCTACGCACTCCGTGGCGCAATATCCCTTGATGGGTCTACCCGCTCAGCCTGGAGAGTTCACAATCACCGAAGTGATCGGCCCTGGCAAGGTCGCCACCCTTATTCGAGAGCGTGCCGGGGATTTCTACTGGTGAAAGGTAGGGGACGTCAATGATCAGAAGTCGAATCCTGATGGTGAGCGTCGTTTTGGTTTCGTTCTTCTTGGTGCTGCGCGTTACTGATGCTCAGGATAGAGCGATGTCGAGCGCGCCGGCTTTTAGTGGCGGCGCTTTTGTTACTCCTGTGCCGGGTGCTCCATTCTCTGCAGTGGTTGAGCAAGACATGACGCAAGTGCTCAAGGACGGAAGTTCCTTTAAGCGCAAAACCTCTGCCCTGGTTGCACGTGATTCCCAGGGGCGCATCCGTAATGAGCGTCACGAGGTCTTGCCTTCCTCCTCGACCAGAAAGCCTCAGCTCTTCTTGATACATATTTACGATCCGGAGACGAGGCTGAATACCTTTCTGAATCCCAACACGCACATTGCAAGGCAGAGGACTCTTCCCAATCCCCCGTCAACCGAACCCCCCTCCAACCAGGAGCTGCGCGAACCGGGCGCTCTACCCCACAACCCGTACCTCCAAGTACAGGACCTTGGCGTCGACTCGATGGATGGCATAGAAGTCCATGGCTACCGCAAAACGACAACGATCCCGGCGATGGCTAGCGGCATCGGGCGCCGCGCCGTTGTCACCGACGAATACTGGTACAGTGAGGAACTGCACATCAACATGCTCACCAAACACAACGACCCGCGCACCGGCAAGCTGACTGTGACGGTCACGCAGGTCAATCGCGACGAGCCTGTCGTTGATCTGTTCGCGGTTCCGCCCGATTACAAAGTGGTGGACATGACCCCGCCCGAGGCAGAAACGCAAAATCCTGTTCGGGTCGTGCGCTAGGCGCTACTCGACGCGCCCCTAGAGCTTACCGACCGGGTCGATTCGAATCATCTATTCGTTCGAGCACCTTGCGGTCATGGGCAATGAGCTTGTCGACAGTGCCAAACTGGTCCCAATGCAGAATTCGGTCTATACCGTAGAAATCCCGTTGAGCTTCCGCGAGTTGCGCCTTGGCGGCAGGCGATGTTTCGGCCTCCTTCTGGAGCCTCGCGATCAGCGCGTCGCCATCGCGAAGTAGTATGTCGAGTGCCTTCATGGTCTGCCGGCGCGGGGCTGCATTCTTGGGGGGGCTTACCAGGGCTTCGGCCAGAACCCTGCCGCTGGCGTTCTTTGGCGGCTTCACGCCCATGAGGTAGCATAGCGTAGGCACAATATCGATCTGCTCCGCGTAATCGAAGCGTTGGCCGGAACGGATTCCGGGTCCCACCACCACCAGCGGCATCATCCATGCATCCTCGGCATCCATGGGATGCGAACCGCTATCGGCCTGTCCGTGATCGGCAGTCACAAAAAGCAGGGTCTTGTCACGCAGGCCGAGCTCCAGCAGTTCATTCAGGAATTGTCCAAGGTACTCATCCGCTTTGAGGGCCGCCTTAACGTAAGGCGAGCCTTCCGCCCAGATGTTGCGCCGCCATGGAACCGAAGGGTTCTTTTCCTCATAACTGAGGGATCCTGCGTTTCCTGTATCTTGCAAGTGGACCTTCATAAAGGCCGGCTTGGCCTGGCGCAAAAACTCGAGGCACCAGTACATGGTCTGGTCATCGTGGATGGGACTCTCATCTGAGCCGTTCAGAAAACTGAGGTTGAACCCGACATTAATACGCGTGTAGGCCGTATCGTTGGCGGCGTGGGCAGTGAGGCGAGCCGGGAAGAAGGATTGCTGCACGTACTGCTGGTCGATGCGCAGCATGGGGGTGCCAGCCAGGATGACGGGATTGGGAATCGATGAGGAATGATATTTTATCCACTCACCTTGCTTGGGGTCGGCCGGAAGGATGTTATAGGACTTCTCATAGTAGGTCCCGCCGGCAATGAGTGATCGCAGATTTTTCATAATGAGGCGGTCGATCGCCTTGTAGCTCAACCCATCGATGATAAAGATGATGGCGTGCTCGGGTTTTGTGCCGCCGCTCTGTGGCCGGAAGTTGATATTGCCCAGCGCGGCAAGGCTGGCGCCGGTCTGGGCACTGGCCCTTAGGAATTCCCGTCGATTCAGTTCCGAGTTCTTAGGCATGAGAACGAAACCCCTTTCGCTGGCTGGCGCAGGGCGCAGCTCCGCGCTTCAGCGTGCTATATCAGCGCTGGTTATACCTGCCCACAAACGGCGCCGCGTCGATGGTCACTAACTACCGCTCCTACTTGACCGGCAAGGCACCGTTAGGAACCGCGAAGACGCGCGGCAGGCGGTCCGCCACGGGAGGCAACACGGGGAACTTCGCGTGCGGCTCAGTCTGATACCAGTAGGCAACGGAGTAGAAGTTGTCTGAGCGATCGTTACCGTTTCCATGCTCGATCGTCATGCGGATGGATTTTCGGAAATTGAGGGGGCTGTCGATGTGCCAGCGGTACACGCACCAAGTGCCCCCGATCGCGAAGGGGTTCTCGACGTGGGGAACACCAACGTGCTGGTAATCGAACTGCTTGCCCTCGAAGCCCCAGGCGCCGTTGTAATAGTCTTCCGAGCCGGTTCCATTGGTAATGGGCATTTCGCTTCCGTCCACGAACAACATGTCGTCGCCTTCGCCCCACCAGCCATTCTGGTTCAAGACGATGCCCTGGGTGACTCCCACGAAGTGTCCGCGCCCCTCGGCTTCCAGGAACACGTAGTTGTTCTTCCCATCCAGGTTCTTCGCGACCGCCGTCGACCAGCCCCGGCAGGGCGCCGCCTGGCGATATTGCGCGTGGAAGTAGCCGATGTTTTCGGGTAAGCGTGACAAGATTTGGTAATCGATGTTGGAATAATAGGCGTCTACCCGCTGTTCGCTTTCGTTGGTCACCGTGATGCGCGCCGCCTTGGCAAAGGGCATGGGGAAATATGCATTCAGCGCCTTGACTGCGGCCACGGTAAGCAGCGCGGATTGATACATGAAATATTCGCCCAGGTTTAATCCAAAGAAATCGCCCACCGGGGTCTCGACACTAGGCTCGGATTCTCCATCCCAGTACATGCGCAGGATCAGCTTTTTCAAGTGTTGCGGGTCGCGGGCGGAAATAGTGAACCAGATGTGGCTGATCATCCCGGGGCCTTGAGCATCCATCAAGACCTGCGTGGCGCCCGGTTCGATCTTGAAAGCATCGGCATTCCCGCCGGTGCGGTCATAGCTCGAGGCCTTGGCCGTTTGGTAGTCACGCAGCAGGGCCAGCGAGATTTCCGCCGGATAAGCGAGTCCGCTTTCTGGGGGGGACGGGACAGCGTCAGCGCGGGCTGAGGCCAAACCGAGGACTCCCGCCGAGGCCAAGCCCAGCGTGAGTGGTGACGAAATGAACTTCCGCCGTTGAGGCATAAACTTTTCATCAGAGTGCATGCGTGGAGCTCCTTATGAAAATGGATTAGACCTGTGTATTCGTGGCTACAAGCCGCCCCCATCATATGCCGTCACTCCCCTGGATTCAAGTAGACGAGAGGAAAGCTCTTCGAAAGGAAGCAGGTGTTCCTTCATAATGCTTCGGTGACCCCAATTCGTCAACGGACGCTGTTGATGTCCTGGTTCTCAAGCACATGTTTTGGGGCGCCGAGCTTGGCGATTTTGATCATCGCACGGCCCACCTGTTCAGTCGTCGTCACGTACTTGGGTAAGAGGGCCTTCCACAGGGGATAGAGCGGCGCCATCACAGCGTAAAGAGCCTGGTACAGTTTCGTCTTCGACCGGATTTCGTGCATCGGCTGGATATATGCGGGACGCAACATATACGCCGCCTTGAAGGGCAACCGGAGCAGTGCGTTTTCGGTCTCACCCTTAACGCGAGACCACATCATGCGAACGCGCTCGGAGCTGTCGGTGCCCGCTCCCGACACATAGAGGAACGTCATGTCTGGGTTTAGCTTGGCCAAGGTTTGTGCCGCCGTCATCGTGATGTCGTACGTCACGCGCCGGTATCCCTGCTCCGTCATTCCTGCCGAGGAGACACCGAGACAGAAGAAGCACGCGTCGTAACCCGATAGGCTCCCCGCGATAGCCGAGAAATCGGAGAAGTCCTGGTGCACGATTTCGTGCAGCTTCTCGTGCTGTTGCCCCGTCGCGCTGCGCCCAATCGTGAGCACGCTTTCCACCTCGCCATCGAGCAAGCATTCTCGCAAGACGCCCTGCCCCACCATACCCGTAGCTCCAAAGAGAATGATCTTCATGTTGATTGGCCTCTCCGTTCCAGCGGGTTCAGGCAGGGCGCTGAAAAACCTTGGTGAACGTCGTCATTCCAAGGTGCTAAGCAGCACGGCCATCATTCCGCCCGAGCCGTGGGGAATGCGGAAGTCATACCTTCCGGGTTGACGACGATCTAATCATAACCCACAGGGTGCGCGCCGTAGAAGCGGAGGTTCTGTCAATCGTACACGCACCGTCTCCCTGCTTCCCTCAAAGCTTAACCTGGGGTGAAAAGCCGTCGCTTGGCGCCTTGTTTTTCGCGTAAAATGGGGCGCGGGAGTGTGTGCTCCTCTTGCTGAACCTTGGATACCCTGGAGGACATCGACATGCAACGACTGTTTGAAGGCCTCACGCTTCGAGAGGTAGCTATTCCCAATCGTATAGCCGTCTCGCCCATGTGCCAATACTCCAGTGAGGACGGTTTCGCGACCGACTGGCACTTGGTGCATCTCGGCAGTCGCGCCGTGGGCGGAGCCGGTCTGGTCTTCACAGAAGCTACGGCCGTGCTGCCCGAAGGCCGCATCAGCCCGCAAGATTTGGGGATTTGGAGCGATGACCACATCGGACCCTTGGCGCGTATCGTTCGTTTCATCCACGGGCAGAGAAGTGTTGCCGGAATCCAATTGGCTCACGCGGGGCGTAAGGGTAGCACTTATCGCCCCTGGAATGGGTCCGGTGCGGTCCCGGAATCAGCAGGCGGCTGGGCCGTAGCGGGGCCGAGTGCCTTGGCCTTCGCCGATAATTACGCGGTTCCAAAAGCCCTCACCGAAGATGGCATTCGGGCCATAATAACAGCCTTTGCGGCGGCGGCGCGCCGCGCCGGGGAGGCCGGTTTCCGTGTTATCGAAATTCATGCCGCGCATGGGTACCTGCTGCACGAGTTTCTCTCCCCGCTCAGCAATCAGCGCGAGGATCGATATGGAGGGTCGTTCGAGAACCGGACGCGACTCCTGCGCGAGATCGTCGAGGCCGTGCGCCGAGTCTGGCCGGAACGCCTTCCCCTGTTTATGCGCATTTCTGCGACAGATTGGGTAGGTGGCGGCTGGGACCTCGACCAGTCCGTCGAGTTGGCCCGCCAGGTCCGGCCGCTGGGCGTGGACCTGATCGACTGTTCCTCCGGCGGGAACCTGCCCCAAGCGGTGATTCCCTTTGGCGCCGGTTACCAGACGCCCTTCGCCGAGCGAATCCGGCGCGAGGCCCAGATACCGACCGGGGCCGTCGGCCTCATTACCGCGCCGGCGCAGGCGGACCACGTTATTCGTAACGGGCAGGCTGACCTTGTGCTGTTAGCTCGCGAGATGTTACGCGACCCTTACTGGCCTTTGCGTGCGGCGCGCGAGTTGGGCCAAACAATCTCCTGGCCCGTGCAGTATGTACGGGCCGCTCCGGCCGGTTCCCAGGCCCGTCCGGCTGCGGATATTCCTCGCCTTGAGGGTTGATTCGTCGAGCAACAAGCTGTTGCGAAACGGTAGGTAGCCCCCGCCAGGAAGAACCCACAAAGACGGATGATAGGCATGAAGGCCTATGAGCTTCGGCAGTTTGGATTGGAGAATCTCGCCCTGATCGAACGCGATGCCCCGGAAGCTGCCAGGCCGGATTTCCCGCCACGGGTCTGGAAGGGCGGGGATTCATCCCTGCCGTTACAAGGCCTTCCTGATTATTCCCCACCCAAGGGGGCGAGGGGGGAGGTAATTCGATTTTACTACCCTCTCCCCCTTGGGGGAGAGGGTGGACCGCAACCGGCGCTTTCTCCAGCCGGGGCGGGCCGGGCCTACGCCCGCCGAAGGGGAACCGGCGAGCCGTAGACAATATCAGCTTCGGCCCGCAGGCGGGTGAGGGGGTCATCCCGGAATAAATTGCGAATTAATTTCCCGAAACCCATTAAGTGAACAGTATTGGGGCCAGACGCTAAGTCCTCATGAAATCCCACGACGCATCATTGAACTAATGGGACTTGGTGTTTGCCAAACGTGTCTAAAACCCGAAGGCGCAGTTGCCTGCTATGCCCTTTTCGGACGGCGCTCTGTTCACCCGGACCACCGCGTCCCGCGCAGGTCCTTCCAGGGGCCGCCGTCCTTGTAGCGCTCGGGATAAAGGACCCTTGAACGTGGATCCTCCGCGGTGTCGAGCTGTAGAACCATCCACTTCGGATACGGAACGCCCGGATCCGATGCCGCGTCCAGGAGCCGCACGTCATCGTCCGAGAGCCGGAGGTCCACGGCACGGATGTTATCCTCCAGTTGCTCAGCTTTCCGGGCAGCGATGATCACGCTGCTGACAGCAGGCCGGGCGAGCAGCCATGCAATCGCCACACGCGCCGGACTTGCGCCATGCCGGGCGGCCACCTCCTTCAGCGCATCCACAACGCGATAGCCCATCTCTTTGTCGAAGGGCACGAACGGACCTGCATCCGCGAACCGGGTCCCGCCAGGGGCAGGGTTGGCACGGCTGTATTTGCCCGTAAGGAATCCACCGGCCAGCGGGCTCCAGACCAGGATACCGATGTTGTGGTACTCCGCAAACGACTGGAACTCGTATTCGAGGCCCCGGCCCACAAGGCTGTAGTACATCTGCGCCGTCACATATTTCTCCAGCCCCAGGCGCTCCTGCAACATCACTGCGGTGGCCGCCTGCCATGACATGAGATTGGAAAGCCCGATATAGCGGACCTTCCCCTGGCGCACAAGGTCGTCGAGTGTCCGCAGGGTCTCCTCCAGCGGTGTGTTGCTGTCCCATCCGTGCACCTGGTACAGATCGATGTGGCCGGTCTGGAGCCGCCGCAGACTCGCCTCCACTTCGCGCATGATGTTCACGCGGGTCGCGCCGCTCCGATTGAAATTCCCGCCCATGGGAAGGCGGGCTTTGGTGGCCAGCACGATCTCTTCCCTGATGCCTTTCAAGGCGTTGCCCAGGAGTGTCTCACTCTCCCCGAGGCTGTAGACGTCTGCGGTATCGATGAAGTTGATTCCACTATCGAGAGCCTGCTTCACCATCCGCGTGGTGTCCTCCTGGCCGAGGTTCCCCACGTTCATCTTGCCGCCGAACTGCATCGTGCCGAGCGCCACCTCGCTCACGATGAGTCCGGTATTTCCAAGTTTTCTATGCTTCATCTCTTATTCTCCTTCAGCTTGCCTGCCTAACTAAACCAAATGATGACGGGCCTCACCTACAGCACTTCAATACCTACCAGTACAGATGTTATAGCGAGACGGATGGGTGCGCATTGTTTTTTGCCAAAAGGGTGCCGGGGGCAGGCTTGTCCATATTACACCCGGTCCGGCTAACAATGACCTGCGGCTCCGCCGCCTGCTCTCCAGAAACTTCACGCACCGTTGTCATTCCGAACCCGGGGCCGCGAGATCGGAATGACACCGGCAAATCTTCGTGGAGCCGGGCGCCGCCCGGAAGCGCGAACCTTATGAGGTTCTCTGGAATCTCATAAGCATGGTGGAGTCTGACTCATCCGCGGGCGGAGTGTTGCTCGAACCCGTTGCATCCTCGGCGCAGGCCCTGCTCGAGGTGTGGGAATCCATTGCTCTGCACCGCGACCGCGCAAGCCAACTTCTGAGCGTGCGCCGATACAGGAGTTGAGCGACTCCGATCTACGCTACGCCGTCACTCGCGATCTTTCCCAGCGAGCGCAGTGACACCACAAACTTCCTCGGAGCAGACTTCCGGGGGAGTCAGGAGGTTGCACCTGTACGAGTTTAACGTCAATGTGGATTGTTGTCGTGGATTGTTGTCGGGCGCTTCGGCCAGGAGCAAGGTTTGCAACTGCGGATTCGTCGGTAGACAGTAGGCGACGAGGCGGAATTTATTCCTCTGAGTCCCCATATTATTCTCGTTGTGCCCATTGTGGGAACACGGTAAGATGTGGTTGTGCGCATCATCGCCCGCAATACGCTCGTGCGGTTCGTTGCGAGCCTCACCGGCCATAAGGACTACCGGGTGGTAAAGTCTGCTCTGGACGCTTGGTTCCAGGAGATCCGGCAAGCCGAATGGAAGAGGCCCAGCGATGTGAAGGAGTATTACGGAAACGCCAGCATCGTCGGGCCTGACCGGGTAGTGTTTAATCCGGAATTTCCATTTTCAATTTTGGGACAGCCCATAGCATATGCCTGAGCGCCTCTGAATGCAAGCGCCCGGTCGGGTTTTGACCGTTGAGCGACTCGGCCAGCGCGTGAGCCACCTGTTCTA
>Ga0182027_10001238_pt1 | contig 42722 bp, 28 predicted proteins | sample 712E1DmetaG_FD_121300 | JGI IMG/M metagenome (GOLD analysis project Ga0182027, IMG submission 121300) | Permafrost microbial communities from Stordalen Mire, Sweden - 712E1D metaG (Illumina Assembly) | ecosystem: Environmental > Terrestrial > Soil > Wetlands > Permafrost | place: Sweden...
CGAGCATCTCGCCAAACGGCATGCCTCGAAAATCCAGCTCGAGGCCCGAAACCATCACGTCGTAGCCCAAGTCGAGCAGCCGCTTGGTGAACAGAAAGAGATCCTGAACGAACTGCCCCTCGTCGATGGCGATGCACTCGATGCGCTTGCCGATCCGCTGTTCCGTGGCTTCCATGATCGGCAGCACGGACCACGGATTCGCAGAAGGGAACTCGACGGCTTCCATCTTTCCGCAGCCGTTGCGGTTGCGGCTTTCCACCAGCCCGGCGGCGGCCTTGGTGTCGGCGCTGGGCTTCAGGAGCATTACGGATTGCTTGGCATATTCGCGGCGCGTCTCGATCCTGCGCAGCAACTCCGCGGTTTTGTTGCTCCGCATGGGCCCGACAATCATTTCCAGCTTGCCTGGCACTGTCCACCCCAGTGAATCCGGCGCTCCATCTGGGCGCCGGGGCGCCCCCCCGGGCCGGGCACCGCGCCTTTGTTTTTTGCGGCTAGCGTGGGAAACCACAACCGCCAACTCGCCACCGTCGAAGCTAGGAGCTGGCAGCTAGAAGCTGCTTTTTCACGCCGTAGCCCGCATCTGCTCCCGATGCCCTAGCCGCACGCTCACGACCTTCGACACGCCCGGCTCCTGCATGGTCACGCCGTAGATCATATCGGCGCCCTGCATCATGCGCTTGGAGTGAGTCACGATGAGGAACTGCGTGTCGTGGCTGAGCGAGTGCAGCAGGTCGGCGAACCGGCCCACGTTGGTCTCGTCCAGCGCCGCGTCCACCTCGTCGAGCACGCAGAACGGGCTGGGCCGGAACTGGAAGATGCCGATCAGCAGAGCCAGCGCCGCCAGCGCCTTCTCGCCGCCCGAGAGCAGCAAAACGTTTTGCAGCTTCTTGCCCGGCGGCGATACCACAATGTCGAGTCCGCTCTCGTCCTGGTTCTCCTCGCCGCTCACCCGCAGAAACGCCTGCCCGCCCTGGAACAGCCGCACGAAAACCTTGCCGAAGTTCTCGTTGATCTTGGTGAACGCTTCGTCGAACTTGGTGCGCGAAATGGCATCGATCTCCTTGATCGTTTCCTGCGTGTTCTCGATCGACTCGATCAGATCCTGCCGTTGCGTCATCAGGAACCCGTGCCGCTGCGCCGTCTCCCGGTATTCGTCGAGCGCCATCATGTTCACCGGTCCCATTTGGTCGAGCCGCTGGCGCAGCGCGTGGCAGGTCTCTTCCTCGGCGGCCAGTTCTTCGCCGGCCAGCCGGCCAATCTCCGCGTCGGCGCGCAGCAACTGTGCCTCGACGTTGACCTCGGCGAGGCAGCTCGCCTCAAGATACTCCAGATCGGAGCGCAGCTTGGCCAGCTGGCTCGAAAGCCCGGCCCGATCCTCGCGCAACTGGTCCAGCGCAGCCCGCCCGCTCTTGAGTTGCGTCTCCATCTCCGCCAATTGCTGGCGCAGCGCATGCGCCTGCTCGGCAAGCGACTGCGCCTGCGCGAGCGCTTCCGCCCGCGTGCCGGAAAGCTCCGTCTGGCGCTGAACGAGCTCGACGTTTTCGCTCACGCGCTGTTCGCGCTCCGCCACCGCTGCGACGCGCTGCTGCTCGCTGGCCTGCACGCGCCGGTCAAGGTCTGCGTAGAGCCGGTCGATGCGCTGGAAGGCCGCTTCCGCGCCGCGCCGCCGCTCTTCCAGGCGGGCAAGCTCCGCCGTCATCTGTGCCGCTTCCTGCTGCAGCGTCTCGCGCATCCCGCGCAGGATTTCCAATTGCGCTTGCTGCGCGTTCAGGCTGCTCTCCGCCTGCGCGTGCTCGGCCTCAACCCGCGTCGCCTCCTCGCGCTTCTCCGCAATCGACTGGCGCTTGGCTTCGCGTGCGTCCTTGTTGCGCGCGGCCTGCGCCTGCCACTCCTGCATGCGCCGCTCGATGCGCTGCGCCTCGGCTTCCATCTGCTTCAGCGCCGCGCCCAGGTTGGCCGCTTCGCCTTCCGCCTGCCGACGCTCCTCGCCGCCCGTCTCCAGTTGCGCCGTCAACTCCTCGATAGCGCGCGTCAGCGCCTCGGCTTCCTTCTCCGCCTGCGCCAGTTCTTGCTCCAGCCTGGCCAACCGCCCTTCGGTCTCGCGCAGCTCACGCTTCAGCACCAGCGGTCCCTCGCTGGCCGGCTTGCCGCCCGTCACCGTGGACCGATGAAAGCACTCGCCTTCCGGCGTAAGGAAGTAGGCGTGGCCATAGCGCAACGCCAGCCGCTGCGCCTCGAAGGCATTCTCCGCTATATAGCCGTGCCGCAGCTTGGGCAGAATGGACTCGAGAGAGTGCCCAAACCCGTTCAGCACCTTGATGGCCTCGCGCAGCGGCGTCAAACCCGGCTCATTCACTGGGCCTTCGCCCGACCCAAACAGCTCACCCTGCGCATCGGAATGAACCAGGAACGTGGCCCGGCCATCGCTCGTCTTCAGCACGCGCACGCCCTCTTCCGCCGCGCCCCAGCTCTCCACCACCACGTAGTTCAGCTCTTCGCGCAGGAATTCATCCACCACGCCTTCGTGCTCGCCGCTCACCTCCAGGAAGTCCGCCAACGTGCCCACCGGCGCCACCGAGGGCCCGAGCGCTCCCGGCCTCAGCAGCCGCCGTACCGAGTCGGTAGCGTAGCCATGATTGCGAATGAGCGCGTGCAGTGAATCGCGCCGCCCGGCAACCGCCGCCTGTTCGCCGCGCAGTTGGTTAGCGACAGAGCGCCGCGCGCCTTCGTCCGACCGCTTGCTCTGCAAATTCTCGCGCAGCGCGCCAATCTCCTCCTCCAGCCGTTTCAGGGTCGCGTCCGCCGCCTCAAAACGCAGCCGCGACTCGCCGATCTCGACGCCCAGGTTCTCCTGCTCGATGTGCGCCTCGCCCATCTCGCCGTCCAGCCGCTCCGCCTCGCGTTCCAGCGCGGCAAGGCTTTCGTCGCCCTGTGCGATGAAGTTGCGCGCGTTGCTAGCCTGCGTAAGCAAGTGCATGGTGTGGCGGCGCCCGGCTTCCAGTTCCCGCTCGGCGGTGTAGACCTCTTCCGCCGCAGTCCGCGCCTCCTGCTGCCGCATCTCAACTTTCTGGTGAAACTCGCGCGCCTCCCCGGCTGCCGTCTCAAGGAAGCTGCGTTGTTGCGCGCGTTCCTCTTCAATTCCCGCCATCTGCGCCCGGGTCTGCTCCAACTCCGTGCCCGACGCCGCAATCCGCGCATCCAACTCGATCACGCGCTCCGTGTTGCTGCGCTCTCGCGCCGTGGCTCGTTCCAACTCGACGGCCGCTTCGCCCGCCTTGTCTCGCGCCGCCTCGCCTTCGCGGTCCAACTCGTATCCACGCTCCGTGAGCGCGTGCTGGCTTGCTTCCTGCTGGCCGATCACGTTGACCGAATCATTGATGCGCTCCGTCAGCGCCCGAATCTCCTGCTCCAGCCGAGTTTGATCCGCGTCCATCGCGGCCATGCGGCTGGCCAGCACCACGCGCAGCCGCCTGCGCAGCTCTTCGCGCACGGCAGCAAAACGCTCAGCCTTGGCCGCCTGCCGCTTCAGGCTGTTCATCTGACGCGTGACCTCTTCAAAAATGTCGTCTACGCGCGCCAGGTTCTGTTTCGCGCTTTCCAGGCGGAGCTCGGCCAGCCGCTTCTTGGTCTTGAAGCGAGTCACGCCGGCCGCTTCCTCGATGATGGCCCGCCGCTCGTATGGCTTTGAGCTGAGCAGTTGCCCGATGCGCTCCTGCCCAATGATGGCGTAGCTCTCCGGCCCCAGCCCCGTGCCCATAAAGATGTCCTGAATATCGCGCAGGCGGCAGAGCTTGCCGTTCAGCAGGTACTCACTTTCGCCGGTGCGGAAGAGCCGCCGCGTGATCACGACCTCGCCCTTTTGCGGCGCGCTATGGAACCTGCGGCGGCGAATCTTGAGCACCACGCCCTGAGCGGAGGCGGTCGCCTCAGCGGGAACGGACTTTTGATGGGAGACCTCAGCCGCTTCCGGTGGCGCGGAACCTTCTTGAGCTCCCTCTTCCATCACTTGTCCGGGCTGCTCGTCGGCGATAATCTCCTCGGCTTCGGTCGCTCGCCGGCGGCGCAGCGCCTCTTCGTCCCAATCGGCAGGCCCTTCGTGATCGACCACCACCTCCGGCTCCACCGGAACCGGGCCCTCATAGACCTCGGGATCGACCATGGTCAGGGTGACCTCCGCCATGCCCAGTGGCTTGCGCTCGCGCGTCCCGGCAAAAATCAAGTCCTGCATGTGCGAGCCGCGCAGCGTCTTCGCGCTCTGCTCGCCCAGCACCCAGCTCACCCCGTCCAGGATGTTCGACTTTCCGCACCCGTTCGGCCCCACCACCACGGCAATCCCCGTGCCCGCGACCGTCACCTCCGTGCGGCCACAAAAGCTCTTGAATCCGAGGATGTGAATCTTCTTTAGTTTCAGCATGTTCACTCCGGGGGTCGATGGGCCCGCGCACACCAACGCCATCCCGTCCGCCGGTAGCTCAGGCAAACACCGCGCGCACGGAACAACTCACCACTTCATTACAGACTTTACGAGCGCCGAATCGCAGGGTCAACGCCGATAGAAGGTGCCTTTGTGGATAAGGGGGCCGGAACTCTCGTCTGTGGCTTGGTCTACGATTGACAGTTCCTTTTCGCCGATTGAAACTCAAGAAACCGGCCCCAATCCTTTCCTGAACGGACCCGCCATGAATCGACCGCTTCGCATCTCATTCCTCGTTGCCCTCTTCCCACTGGGTTTTTCGTTAGCGGCGCAGCAGCAACCCTCTCCCCTCAACCCATACATCAAGGAAGACGCCTCTGTGCTGGTGCTGGAGCACATCACTCTCATCGACGGCACCGGCGCAGCACCGCAGCAGGAAATGCGCATCGACATTGCGGGTGACAAGATCATCGCCGTTCACCCCTCCAACACCTCCATTCCCTATCCGCCGAATGCGAAGGTTCTTGATCTGACGGGCAAAACAGTGATTCCGGGTATCGTCGGAATGCACGAGCACCTTTTTTATCCGCTGCCGGAACGGCCGAAAGGCGGCGAAGCGATCTACGGAGAGATGGCCGACAGCGCGCCGCGCCTCTATCTGGCCGGCGGCGTCACCACGGCGCGCACTGCGGGAAGTATGGAACCCTACACGGACCTGGAGCTGAAGAAGCAGATAGACGCCGGGCTGATTCCGGGGCCCAAGCTCGACGTGACCGGTCCCTACCTGGAAGGCAAGGGCTCATTCGCCGTGCAGATGCATCAACTCACCGACGCGGACGACGCTGGGCGAACGGTTGACTACTGGGCTTCTGAAGGCGTGACCTCCTTCAAGGCCTACAACTACCTCACAGCCGATGAACTGAAGGCAGCCATCCGCCACGCGCATTTCCGTGGGCTCAGGATTACCGGCCATCTTTGCTCCATCGGATTCAAGGAGGCCGCCGAGCTGGGCATCGACAATCTGGAGCACGGAATCGTCGTCGACACCGAGTTTTATCCCGGCAAACAACCAGACGTGTGTCCTAACTCTAGAGCCGCCGAAGAGTTCCTGGAGACGAATGTCGACATTGCTGGGCCCGAGGTACTGGAGATGATCCGCGATCTTGTCGCGCATCATGTCGCAATTACATCCACCCTGGCCGTTTTTGAGACTTTCATTCCAGATCGGCCGCCCATGGCGTTCGAAAACGCGGCACTGAAGACGCTCGCACCCGCGGCTGAAAGGAGTTATTCGGCGAAGCGCGCGGACATAGCTGAGCAAGCAGAGAACCCCAATTTGGCGCAACGCGGTAGCAGTCCCAAGTTGTTGAAGATCGAGATGCAGTTTGAACGTGAATTTGTCACGGCCGGCGGGCTGCTGATGGCCGGCTGCGATCCCACCGGCTACGGCGGGGTTGTCCCTGGCTTTGGCGATCAGCGCAACATCGAACTGCTCGTCGAGGCTGGCTTCACGCCGGTCGAAGCAATCCAGATCGCCACTTTGAACGGTGCAAAATACATGGGCAAAGATGCAACCATCGGTTCGATTGCTGTGGGGAAAGCAGCCGACCTCGTGGTGCTCGGCGGCAATCCCGCGGAGAAGATCGAGAACATCGAAAAAGTCGAAACGGTCTTTAAGGACGGAGTGGGCTACGATCCCGCGAAGCTGATCCAATCGGTCACAGGCTTGGTGGGTCTGCGGTAAGATATCGAACCGCGACTTCCTGGCCGGAATCGACGCGTCGAGCGATCTCTTCGCATTTGTTCCGGCCATCCCGGCAGAGCTAAACTGGACCTACCATCGCCTGCGGCTCGGCTTCGTTTGGTAGGCTTTCCTCCCGCAACGCTGACGCCATAGATTTCGATAACAGGCCATAAACCCCAAGGAGATTTCGCATGTCTGAACGCGAGACACAGACCCCCGGACCGCCAATCGTCGACGATCAGAACGCCATGTTGAGCGAATCGAAGCAAAGCGAATCGAAGCCGGGCGAAGCCAAATGCCCGTTTTCGAGCGGCGCCCTCCAACACACAGGAGCCGGTGCCCCATCGAACGCAAGCTGGTGGCCAGATCAGCTGAACCTGAAAATCCTCCATCAGCAGTCCTCGCTCTCCAATCCCATGGGCGAGGAGTTCAACTACGCTGAGGAATTCAAGAGCCTCGATCTCGATGCCGTGATCAAGGACCTCACTGCCCTGATGACGGATTCTCAGGAATGGTGGCCCGCCGACTTCGGCCACTACGGCCCGCTCTTCATCCGCATGGCCTGGCACTCCGCGGGTACGTATCGCATCCACGATGGACGCGGCGGCGGCGGCCGTGGCTCGCAGCGGTTCGCGCCGCTCAACAGTTGGCCCGACAATGTCAACCTCGACAAAGCGCGCCGGCTGCTCTGGCCCATCAAACAGAAGTACGGTCGCAAGATCTCCTGGGCGGACCTCATGATCCTCGCCGGCAACGTGGCGCTCGAGTCGATGGGCTTCAAGACCTTCGGATTCGGCGGCGGCCGCGCCGACATTTGGGAGCCGGAGCAGGACGTCGATTGGGGTCCGGAGGCTAAATGGCTCGGCGACGAGCGCTACAGCGGCGACCGCGAGCTGGCCAACCCTCTGGCTGCCGTCCAGATGGGCCTGATCTACGTAAACCCCGAAGGCCCCAACGGCAATCCCGACCCCATCGCTGCCGCGCGGGACATCCGCGAAACCTTCGCACGCATGGCGATGAACGACGAAGAGACGGTCGCTCTCATCGCTGGCGGCCACTCCTTCGGCAAGACTCACGGCGCTGCCGATCCTCTTAAGTATGTCGGTCGCGAACCTGAGGGCGCCGGTATCGAAGAGCAGGGCCTGGGTTGGAAGAACAGCTTTGGCTCCGGCAATGGTGGAGCGACCATCGGCAGCGGCCTTGAAGTCATCTGGACTCGAACGCCAACGAAATGGAGCAACAACTTCTTCGAGAACCTGTTCGGCTACGAATGGAAGCTGACCAAGAGCCCTGCCGGCGCCCATCAATGGAAGCCCAAGGACCACGCCGGCGACGGTTTGGTTCCCGATGCTCACGACCCGGCAAAGCGGCACACACCCACGATGCTCACCACCGACCTCTCGCTGCGGTTCGACCCGGTCTACGAGAGAATCTCGCGCCGCTTCATGGAAAACCCTGCGGAGTTTGCCGACGCCTTTGCCCGCGCCTGGTTCAAGCTAACGCATCGCGACATGGGTCCGCGCTCCCGCTACCTCGGACCGCTGGTGCCGAAGGAAGAGCTGATCTGGCAGGACCCGGTTCCCGCCGTCGACCACGCGCTCATCGACGCCAATGACATCGAAGCCCTCAAAGCCAAAATTCTCGCCTCCGGCTTGTCCATCTCTCAACTCGTCACTACCGCGTGGGCTTCAGCCTCAACCTTCCGCGGCAGCGACAAGCGCGGCGGGGCAAACGGGGCGCGCATTCGCCTCGCCCCGCAGAAGGATTGGGAGGTCAACCAGCCCGCCGAACTGGCCAAAGTATTGTCGAAGCTCGAAGCCATCCAGAAGGAGTTCAACGCTGCCCAGGCCGGCAAAGTAGATCAGGCCGGTGGCAACGGAGATTCATCCCCCGGCAATGGAAAATCGTCCGGCGGCAAGAAGGTCTCGCTCGCTGACCTGATCGTTCTTGCAGGCTCGGCGGCCGTCGAGCAAGCTGCGAAGAAGGCCGGCCACAAAGTGAAGGTCCCATTCGCACCAGGCCGCACGGATGCATCGCAGGACCAAACCGACGTGCACTCGTTCGCCGTACTCGAGCCAACCGCCGACGGCTTTCGCAACTACGTCCGCAAAGGACTGGAGAGTTGTGTCGCCGAGTTGCTGCTCGACAAGGCGCAACTGCTCACGCTCACCGCTCCCGAGATGACGGTCCTCATCGGCGGCCTGAGAGTTCTGGGCGCGAACTTCGGCCAGTCCCAGCTTGGCGTTTTCACCAAGCGGCCCGAAGCATTGAGCAATGATTTCTTCGTCAATCTCCTCGACATGAACACGAAGTGGCAGAAGTCCGCGACATCGGAAAGTGTTTTGGAGGGACGCGACCGGCAGACCGGCGAGCTCAAGTGGAACGGCACCGTCGTCGATCTCATCTTCGGCTCGAACTCCCAGCTCCGCGCTCTTGCCGAGGTCTACGCAAGCAGCGATGCCGAGAAAGCCCTCGTCAATGCTTTCGTGGCCGCCTGGAGCAAGGTGATGAACCTCGATCGCTTCGATCTCGCGTGATCTTGCATACGTGACTTCGCTGCGAAGGCCAAGCCAGCAGCGCACTGGATGGGCTTTTCGTTTGGACCGTGGACTGGCCGGGAAGCCCCGGCATGCCCCCATCATGCCGTCGATTGGGGAAATGAGATATAGTAGTTGTAGCGAATATAGCGTTTGCTGGAGGCGTACGATGAGAGCGACGGCAAAACCGGTGCCTTCCACCCCGGCACTTGGCCGGAGCCGGATTTTCGAAGTTTACACGCGAATTTGCTCGGCGGAAATAAAGATGGCTGGCGCCGATGGCGCTCCGCGCAAGCTGCCGGCGGACCCGAACGTGTTTTTCGCGCGTTTGATGTCGCAACTAAAGACCGGCAAGCCTGTCGTCATCTTCGAAAGCAATTCCGAGCTCACGACGATGGAGGCGGCACGAACGCTGGCCGTCTCCCGGCAATTCCTGGTCAGTCTCCTCGAAAGCGGACGCATTCCTTTTCATATGGTCGGAACGCACCGCCGTGTCTACGCGCGCGACGTGCTCGCCTTCAAAGCCGCTCGCGATAAGACGCGGCGCAAGGCGCTCGATCGCCTGGCGCGTGCGGAAATGCGCGACGGCCTGTATGATCGTGTACCGCTGAATGATTCTCAGGTCAGGTAAAGCCCCTTTTGTGCCGAAGCCCCATCCGGTTCGGATGGGTTTTCGTTTCTCCACTTGGAAGGGCTCGGGAGTTTTGCTAAAGGGGTAAAATTGCTTCCGTGAATCGAAAACGGGTATTAATTCTCGCGATCCTGGCGTGGGCATGTGGCACGACCGCCGCTCAGAGCACGAGCGCAGCCTTGCCCGAAACCATCGTCATTGCGCGCGAAACGTTCTGGGATATGGGGCCTCCGCTCGACTATTACGACCTGATTCAGATCACGAAGACTGTGGACGGGCTTTCTCTCGATCAGGTGCTTGTGACCCCGCACGGGCAGGCGTGCCTGCAGCTGGCCACCGTCGAGGAGCGATCAGCCGTCTTACACAAGACGATGTCGGAGCTGCTCGAAGGCAGAAACCCATGCGCAATTCCTGAGAAGGATCTGCATCGCGAGATCAAAAGGTGCAAGAAATGTCTCGTATTCAGTGGCGTGAATGTCACGATGCAGGCAAGCTGTAACGGCCAGGACCGGCAGCTCAGAATGGATATCTTGGATCGCGATATCTACGATACCCGAACGCCGACGCCGGCGAATACGTCTTGGTCGATGCGAGTGCTGTCGACACTCAACGACTCCCTCGGCCCAGGCTCAGAGGCCAAGCCGATGTTTCAGATCGGCGTGGCGCCACATCACGACGTTCCCGACACGCCACTGGTTCAGGCCATTCGCGACGGTCGTTACGACGATCTTTTCAGCAAGGATTCAGGTGTCTCGAAGATCGTCCTTGAAGCAGAGCAACCCCCGCCGCCTCTGCCGTCCGTCGAAATCGTGAGCGTCATTCCCTTCTTTCCCACCTCCCCTGAAACACCCGGATATCCTCCCATTGCGATTGCCGCGCGCGTCGAAGGCCTCGTGCATGCCAGATTCGATGTGACCGCCGAAGGAAAAACGCAGAACATCGTCTTTGACGAGGCCCGGCTGAAAATGCTCCAAGGCGCCGTGAGCGAAGCCATTTCGAAGTGGAACTTTCCGCAACCGGCGTGGGGACAGAGCGGCAAGGTTGCGATCCGATTTGCGCTCAATTGCCACGACAGCGCTCAATGAACCCGGCCATAAGTGCCGGCCGAATTGTCGTCGCCCTCCAAGTGCTAAAATCAATCCGTGCCGGGTCCTACGCGACGTAATCCCGCCAAACCCGCCAGGTCCGGAAGGAAGCAACGGTAACGGGCTAGTACGGGCGCAGTAGGTCACCCGGTACTTTTTTGGCGTTTTCCTCGATCCTCGATACTTTTGCGCGGCCAGCCGGTTCCCCGCCCGGTGTGTGCGCCGCAGGGAGAAGTACATTGAGCCTGACCGTTCGCCCCGTGGTGGGCCGTCGCGCAAAGATTACGGCGCTCGGAACCTACGTCCCTCCCGGCGTTTTGACCAATCAAGACCTCGAAAAAATGGTGGACACCAGCGATGAGTGGATCATGTCGCGCACCGGAATCCGCGAACGGCATGTGCTGGCCAAAGGCCTGGGCGTAAGCGATATGTGCGTGGAGGCCGCGAAAAAGTGCCTTGCCGCGCGCGGCATCTCGCCAAGCGACCTGGAAGTGATTATCGTCGGCACGGTGACGCCCGACATGATGTTCCCCTCCACGGCCTGTCTGGTGCAGGACAAGATCGGCGCCAAGGGGGCATGGGGATTCGACGTTTCCGGCGGCTGCTCAGGATTTGTTTATGCGCTGGTCGCCGGCGTGAAGATGATCGAAAGTGGCGCGCATACTAAGGTTCTGGTCTGCGGCGCCGACGCCAACACGCGCATGACCGACTACACTGACCGGGCCACCTGCGTGCTCTTCGGCGATGGCGGCGGCGCGGTGCTGCTGGAGCCGGCGGAAGAAGGCGAGATCGGATTCATCGATTTTGTGAACGAGATCGACGGTTCGGGCGGCGTCAGCCTGAACCTGAAAGGCGGTGGCAGCCTGAATCCCTCAACCCACGAGACCGTCGACAAGAAGTGGCATTACATCCACCAGGATGGGCCTGCCGTGTATAAGTTCGCTGTGCGCAAGATGGCCGAAGCCACGCTCAAGCTGCTCGAGCGCAACGGCGTGACTGGCAAGGACCTGGACTGCTTCATTCCCCACCAGGCTAACAAGCGCATCATCACGGCCACTGCGGATCGGATCGAGATGGACCCGGACCGCGTCATTATCAACATCGAAAAGTACGGCAATACGTCGGCCGGAACCATCCCGCTGGCCATGGAAACGGCCATCGAAGAAGGCAAGCTGAAAAAGGGCGATCTGGTGCTGTTGGCTGCCGTAGGTGCGGGCTTTTCGGTAGGCACAGTGCTGCTACGCTGGGAGATCTGATAAGCAGCTACTAGCTTCTAGCTTTTGGCTTGGTTGCTTCGCCGCTTGATGCAGATGGCATGGCAGGAGGCTGCAAGCACTTTCCATGAAGATGACATATCGGGCCATGGGCCCACAGCCGGTGATCGATTGGAACAAGCTAGAAGCTAGAAGCTAGGAGCTGGAAGCTAGAAGCTAGAGGCTAGAAGCTAGCGGCTCGTCCGTCATATACTGTGCTCCACAAACGCCGGATTCCGGCGTCAAGTAGGCGATACCAAGCGGAGGCGACCATGGATGTGGCAATGACCGCCAGAAATGGGAGAATCTCCAGGATGCTGCGTGAGCAGGCCGAGGAGGGAATGGAACGCATCGCCCGCGTTCTGGGCCGGACGGCGCGCGCCAGCATCACCTTTAGCGCGCAAAGGCATGTCCACATCGTCGAATTGACGGTGCAAGCGCGTCTGCAGAAATTCGCCGCCACCGGCAAAGCGGACACGCCGATTGCGGCGCTCCGCGAGGCCATAGAGCACGCCGAACACCAGGCCTACCGCTACCGGGATCGCCGCTTGGTGAGCAAGCGCCTGCCCAAAGGCGAGAAGGTGCTCTCGGCTCCGCCGGTAGCGCGGCCCAAGGCGCGTGCCGAGCCCCCTGGAGAGGACGAAGAGGCGAAGCCATCTCGCCTCACCGGCAAAGCGCGAGCCACCATCGCCGTCCACTCCTTTCCCGCCAATGCCACGGTGGTCGAACCGCACATCATCCGGAGTGGGGAGGCCATCGCGCTCGCGCCAATGACGATTGAGGAGGCCGTCAAGGACGCCGAGTTCCGCGACCGCGATCTGCTCATCTTTCGCACCGCGGCAGGAGACATGTTTGTGCTTCATCGCCGGCGCGACGGTCAGATGGAATTGGTGGAAATTCCATAGAGGGCGATTTTCCTCGATCCGGCGCGGTCGCTTCTCTGTCGCCCGCACGGTTCCCGTTGACGCGCCCCAATGCCATGCCTTCTCCGCGTTCGTTCTGCAATCTGAAAGCGGGAGCACGCAACGCGGCGCGGCAATTTTCCGCGAACGGCGCCCCACACCGGACTTTGGTTGCATTTGCTGACCGATTTTGGGGATGGTTAAGAAGAAACGCGCCACATACGATCTGAAATATGGCGACATCTCTATTAGGGGCCGGATCCAAGCCGGAAACGGACCCATTGCAGGCGGGAATTGCGCCGGTTCCCGGAGAGGCCACGGCATTGAATCTCTACAAGAACGCGAACCCCGATGCGCAGCGGGATCTGCTCGACGCTCTACCCGTGCTGGTGTTTCTGGAGCGTGCCGGGAAGATTGTCTTTGCCAACGCCGAAGCGCGCGAGATGCTGGGTTTGACCGAGGGCAGGTGGTATCCCCTCCCGGTTGAAGACGTTCTGTGGGGGCTTTTCCCGGGCACGGCGGAGCCGCAAACGCCCCTGACCGGCACGAAGCGCGGCAACCCCTTTCACGCCACCCTTCCGGCTAAGACCGGCCGCCTGATGCCCGTCGAAGGTACCTACAGCATTCTGAACGCGGAGCTGCGCGAGGCCGTCATCGTGGCCCATCCCAGCGCACGGGAGCACGCTCCTAAATCGCGTTTGACGGAGGACGTTCTGGCCAGTCTTCCCGAGGCCGTAGCCATCGAGCACCAGAATCATGTGCTGTACACCAATCCGGCCTTCACCCGCATGTTTGGCTACACCGTTGAGGAGGCTGGCGGCGGCAGCCTGCGCGAACTCATCGTGCCGGAGACGCGATTCAACGAGAATTCCACCCTGCTCAAATCCGTCGACGACTACGGCTTTGCGACCATGGAGACGGTGCGCACCAACAAGGCCGGCGAACTTGTCGATGTGAGCCTGCAGATCGCCCCGCTGCTCGTGGATGGCGCCAAAGTCGGTTACGTCTTCACCTTTCGCGATATCGGCGAACACAGGCAGACGGAAGAAAAGCTGCAACACGACGCCATGCACGACGTGTTGACCGGTTTGCCCAACCGGGCGCTGTTTCTTGACCGCGTCAACCTGACGCTCAGCCGTCGCCTGCGCAATCCCGAGCATGGTTGTGGCGTGCTCTATCTGGACGTCGATCGTTTCAAGGAAGTCAACGACGAACTCGGGCACGCTGCGGGCGATGCTCTGCTGTTTGCGGTTGCCGGGCGCCTTCGCGCCGCTTTGCGTCCACAGGACTCACCCGCGCGCCTCGGAGGCGACGAGTTTGCCGTTCTGGTCGAAAACATTCTCACCATATACGACCTCGAGATCGTGGCTGGCCGCATCCTGCGGGAGATGGAACGGCCGTTCGACATCTTCGGGCACGTCGTCCATGTCGGGACCAGCATCGGCGCGGTCATGGCCGGCCCGGACCACACTACACCCGATCTGCTCGTCCGCGACGCCGACTTTGCCATGTACCGCGCCAAACAAGCCGGCGGCGGGCGGTACGAAATCTTCGACAAACACCTCGAGGTCTGCGTCAACAACCAGCAGGAGCGCGAGCGCGAACTCCGTTCCGCGGTGGACAAGCGGCACTTCGTTTTCCAGTATCAGCCCATCTACCGCCTCGCCAACGGCAGCCTGGAGGGATTCGAGTCGATTCTAGGCTTGCGCCGTGCAGACGGGACGGTTGACAGTTCTCACGACCTGCTGGCCGTAGCCGAAGAGACCGGGCTTTCCGTCCAGTTGGGGCGGGAGACGCTCGACGCCGTGTGCGCGCAGTTACGTAGTTGGAGCGATCGCCTGCCGGGCCAAGAGCTCATGCTGACGATCAACCTGACGCGCCGGCAGCTCTATCACCCTGACCTGATCGCGCATCTGATGAAGGCTCTTGCGCTCAGTGGCGCTGACCCGTCGCGGCTCTGGTTTGAAGCGCCGGAGAGCGCGTTCAATGAGAACCCTGACGCTGCGGTCGCGGTTCTGCAGCGTTTGGTGGATTGGCAAGTGCGCGTGGCCATTGACGACTTCGGAAGCCACCTTGCGCCATTGCTTCATCTGGTTCGCCTCCCTGTCGGCATGATCAAGCTCGCTCCCAGGCTGACGGCGGCTGTGCTTTCGCCAGGCCGGCAACTGGCCGTGCTCGAGGCACTGATTCACCTCAGCAACACGCTGGACGTGCAGATTGTTGCCCAGGGGATCGAAACTCCGCAACAGCTCGCGGCGTTCGTACGGATGGGCTGCGCCTTGGGCCAGGGACCGCTGTTTTCGCCGCCTTTGGATCCGGAGCGGGCGCTCGAACTTGCGCAGGCGGGCCACTGGGCGCTCGCGCCCAATGCTTGAACGAGTCTTGACTCGAAGCGCGTCCAGAGCCTGAATCCCGCCGGGCCGGGCCAGTCGATGGGCCATCGCGAGAACAGGGCTTGGTCTTCGGTGTAGCATGAGACCCATGACGCCCCGAAGATCCCCGCGCAGTGCAGCCGATCCGGCAATAGTCTCCCCCAAGCGAGAATCGGGCGGCAAACCAGCCAAGGAACTGGTCATTGTCACCGGAATCTCCGGTGCGGGCAAAGCTTCTGCGCTTAAGGCCTTTGAGGATCTGGGATATCACTGCGTCGACAATCTGCCGCTCGAATTGCTGCCCCATTTTGCCGGCCTCGTCAGCAAGTCCGTCGAGGTGGAACGGGCAGCTATCGTAGTCGACGTTCGCGAAGGCGCGACCCTCGACCGCCTGCCCGAGATCCTGAAAAGCGTCAAGAAACAACTGCGCACACGCGTGGTTTTTCTTGACGCCCAGGACGCCGTGTTGGTTCGCCGCTTCTCTGAAACGCGGCGCCCGCACCCGCTTGGCCAGTCAGAGACGGTCTGGCGCTCGATCGTCGAGGAACGTCAACTGCTCGATCCCATCCGCAACGTCGCCGACACGCTCATCGACACATCAAACTTCAATGTGCACGAGCTGCGCGCGGACATTCTGGCCCGCTTTGGACGTCAGGACGAAAGCAAGCGCCTGCTGGTTTCCTGCCTGAGCTTCGGATTCAAGAACGGCGTGCCGCTGGACGCGGACATGGTCTTCGACGTGCGCTTCCTGCCCAATCCGCACTTCGTCCCGGAGTTCCGCAAGAAGAACGGACTCGATCCTAAGGTCGCCGCCTACGTGCGCGGATTTCCGCAGACAACGGAGTTTCTCGACCGCGTGACCAAGCTCATGCTTTACCTTCTCCCGCACTACGTGGAGGAAGGCAAGAGCTACCTTACTTTGGCCTTTGGCTGCACCGGCGGCCAGCACCGCAGCGTCATGATGGTCGAGGAGATCGCCAAGCGGCTGAAGAAGGCCGGCTACCAGGTCAAGGCCCTGCATCGCGATATCGCGCCGGCTTGAGGCGGACCCGCGTAGCGCGTCATGCCGCGCGACAGTTCAGGAAAAGCAGAAAGGGAAAGACAATGAAAGGTCTTCGCGGGATTACGCCCATTTTGACATTTGCAATCACCTCCGCGGTCTGGGGACAGGCGAGCGCGCCGCCGCCGCCCGCACAAAGCGCGCAGCCGTTGGCCTCGGACATGCAGATCATCCAGAAGGAACTCAACTCGGTGGGCAAGCTCAACTTTGTGGTTCATCTATCGAATGCGGATGAGAAGGGAACATCTCAGATCAGCCAACAGGCGAGCAATATGATTGCCGATCCTGCGACCTGCACGATCCATTATCACTGCTGGGAATCGATACAGGGCAAAGTGGTGGACGATGAAGACGTGTCGATCAGCCTGCACGATGTGCTGGGCGTCTCGACGATGTCAGCCGAACAGTCTTGGAAGAAAGAGGCTGAGGACGAGGGGCGACCCCCGACGAATTGAAAATCTATTACGAGAAATTCGATCCGCCTATGTTTATTGTTGCGATGAGAATTACTGGAGATAACGGGGAAGGATTCTCGTTCACCGATCAGCAGCAGGCCACCCGCGTCGGCAAAGCCGTGGCTCAGGCAGTGAAGTTGTGCGGAGGCAAACCGGATCCATTTTGAGGTTGCTCGCCGGCAAGCTGGCAAGTGAGCCAATCAGCGTGCAGCCAACTCGTCCAGCCAGCGAGACAGAGCATCCTCATATTGCTTGTCAGCGCCCTCTGAAGGATTCATCCAGACAAGCATCTTGTGTGCCGCAACCCTCCGAAAAGCCGCCGGTTCTTCCTGCGAACTGCCGTTTCCCGGTTGAACAGCCCGCTCGAACCACGACAGCGGAACGCGCAGCGCCTCAGCCGCCGCATCCAGATCGTAGCGGTCGCGGATCAGAAGATGAGCTGGAACCATGCGGGCACGCGGATCGTTGAAGATCGCGTTCATCGGAGCCACCAAGGGCGAATCCAGCACCACACCGGCCAACTCAGGATGCCTGGCAGCTACTTCAAGGGCCAGGTTGGCGCCAAGGCCCGTGCCATCCAGCACAATCGTTCCAGCGTCAATGTGCCGTGTCCCGGTCAGATATTCGAGCGCCCACTCGGCATCCTGGCGCCAGTGCGCTTCGCTGGGCTGCGCGAACTGGCTCTCGCCATAGCCGCGATAATCGAAGGCCAGTACATTCAGGCCCGCCGCGTGCAGCCGGGCCAGCGCGTCCACCGTGTCTCCCAGGTTCCCGCCCTGGCCGTGCAAATAGAGCACGGTGAACCGGCTCAAAGCAGTTCCATTCGCGGCCGGAATCCACCAGCCCTTCAGCCGCGGCGCGCCTGCGTCAGTTGAAGCAAATTCCACCGAATCGAAGGCCAATCCCGCGCTGGCAGGCGTACGCGCAACTTTGGCCGCCGGATGATAGAGCAACTGCCAGCTCCCTTGCCAGAAAAGCAGGCACCAGGCACACCATCCGCAAAGAGCGGCGGCCAAAATCGCCAACCCCACCGCACTGAACAACCATCGGCCTGAGACGAGCGGTGGTCCCGGCGCACGGTCCGTCTTCCGTCGATCGCGCCCAGAGCTTTCCGTTTCTCTACCGGCCATTGCGGGCCTGCGCGACACAATTTGCAGTCGAGTTTTCTTGCGCGACATAAGTGCTGCTCGCCGGCGTTTCACTCCGCGGAGCGGAATCATCTCCATCCTAACCGCAACCGCCTCCAAACCTCGCCTTGCGCTCAGGTGTATATTTCTCCTTGGTGTAAACGAATTCATGGGCAGGGAAGAGATCGACATGGCATCCGGAAATCAGGAAGCAACCAAGCCGGCAGCGAATGAAGTGCTGCTGGTGACAAGCGGCGATCTGCGCCTTTCGGCCAATCAGGTGTGCTGGCCCGCGCAGCGGGACGTGGAAGAAAAGCTCACCGCGGCCTTTGCGCAAAAGGGCTACAAGCTAGTGCGCGCTCACCCGTACAACGAGAAGGAAAAGCACGGTTTCATCTCGTCGCAACGCATGGGCATGGATGTCTTCATGAAGATTCATCCTCAGGCCAGGCTCGTCTTTGCCACTGCGGCGTGGCAATACAGCCATCACGTCCTGCCCGGTCTGCGCAGTCACGAGGGGCCGATTCTCACCGTAGCCAACTGGTCGGGGCAATGGCCGGGACTTGTTGGCCTGCTCAATTTGAATGGCTCGCTGGTCAAGGCCGGCAAACCGTTCTCATCCATCTGGAGTAAGGACTTCACCGACGCCTACTTTCGAGATGCGCTCGACGAATGGCTGCGCGACGGCAAGATCACTCACGATCTTTCGCACGTTCATCCGCTCGACAAGGGCAAGCTGCCCGCCGCCAGTGCGCAGTTGGGCGCCGAGCTCGCTGCCGGTCTGAAATATTGCAAAGCCATCATGGGCCTCTTCGATGAGGGCTGCATGGGCATGTACAACGCCATCATCGATGACGAATTACTCAATCCCGCCGGAATCTTCAAGGAGCGGCTGAGCCAGTCGGCCCTGGTTGCCAGGATGCGCACAGTCAGCGACGCCGAAGCGCAGGCCGTTTATCAGTGGCTGGTGGCCAGGGGCGTCAAATTCGCCGTTGGTACGGACGCTGCGACCGAGTTGACGCTCGATCAGGTGCTTGGCCAGTGCAAGATGTACATCGCGGCTGTTCGCATCGCCCACGACTTCGGCTGCGACGCCATCGGCATTCAATATCAGCAGGGACTCAAAGACATGGTTCCCGCGTCCGATCTGGCCGAAGGCATGTTGAACAACGCCGATCGTCCGCCGGTCTTCGCGGAGGGAACCCAAGACGAGCTGTACGCCGGAGGGCCGCTCCCGCATTTTAACGAAGTGGACGAGTGCGCCGGTATCGATGCGTTGATCACGAATCGCTGCTGGAATGCGTTGGGTCTCGATCCCTCAACCACGCTGCACGATGTGCGGTGGGGCGAGCATTACAGGGGTGACGGCCCCAACGGGTCCGGCAAGGGCGCAGGCGGCTCCGGAAATGGCGCCAGCGGCCCCGGCAGTCTCGACGCGTTCGTCTGGCTGTTGCAAATCTCCGGCGCCGCGCCCGCCAATCACTTCGTCGGCGGCTATGCGGGCGCCACAAGCGAGCGGCAGCCGGCCATGTACTTCCCCCTCGGCGGCGGATCGCTCAAAGGCATCGGCAGGCCGGGCGAAATCGTCTGGAGCCGCGTCTTTGTCGAGGGCGGCGCGCTTCACGCCGATCTGGGCCGGGGCACGGTCGTCAGTCTGCCCTCGGCCGAAACTGAACGCCGCTGGTGCGAGACCACAGTGCAATGGCCCATCGTCCACGCCGTCCTGCACGGTGTCAGCCAGAATCAGATGATGGCCCGTCACCGCGCTAACCACGTGAATGTGGCCTACGCGCTCTCGGCCGAGATCGCGGACAAAGCTCTTGCCACCAAAGCCGCCATGCTGGCAGAGCTCGGCGTGAAGGTACACCTCTGCGGGGTGACGCAGTAGAAAACAGCTATCAGCTCTCAGCCATCAGCTTTGGAGCGCACGCAGCGTCAAACTGATAGCTGAAAGCTAGAAGCTAGCAGCTAGCAGCTAGATGCTAGAAGCTGTCTCTTCACTGCCGCATCTCTTCCGCTGTTACCGCCTCCGCCATCTCTCGCGCCGCCGGAATGATTCCCATCTCTTCGTAAATCGGCCGCACCACACGCCGCAGTGCCGGCAGTCGCGTTACAAACCACACCGCCCCAACCACCACCGCCACTCCGTTCAGAATCACCGTCCATTGCGCCCCGGCCAAAATTGTTCCCCCCACCAGCCAGATCGGCGTCGGCGGAATCGCATGGGCCAGCGTTCCCGCCAGCAGGCTGCCAAACGTCGCCATCCCCATGAAGGCCATCGTGTAGTAGCTCATCACGCGCCCGCGCTTGCCTTCATCCACCAGCGTCTGGATGATCGTATTGCTCGCCGCCATTCCTTGCATCATGCCCATGCCCGCCACCAGCACCATCAGCATCGAAAGCCAGAAAACATGCGAAAGCCCAAAGCCGATCAGCCCCAATCCAAAAACACCCGCGGCAACCGGAATCATCCGGATCAACCCGCGTACGTTCCTGCGCGCCGCCAGTGACAGCGCGGAGATCAGCGCGCCCACTCCCATCGCTCCCATCAGGAAGCCCAGCGTGTGCGGGCCGCCGTGCAGCACCCGGGCCGCAAAGATCGGCATGAGCACCACAAACGGCATGCCCATCAGGCTGACCACGGCAAACAGAATCAGAATTGTGCGAATCGGCAGAAAGCCCGCAACGTAACTCCAGCCCTCCTTCAATTCCGTCAGCATCGAGGTCGCCGCCCGTCGCACTGCCGCTGCCTCTAGCCGCATCATCAGCAGCGAAGCAATCACCGCAATGTAGCTGATCCCGTCAATCAGGAAGCACCATCCCTCGCTGGTCGCTGCAATCAGCATTCCGGCCAGCGACGGCCCAATCAACCGCGCCACATTCACCATGGACGAATTGATTGCAATCGCGTTGCCCAGGTCGGCGCGGTCGCCCACCATCTGCACCATGAACGCCTGCCGCCCCGGCATGTCAAAGGCATTGATAAGTCCCTGCATCACGCTCAGAAACAGGATCAATCCAACCGTGATGTGTCCTGAGAGCGTGAGCGCGGCCAGCAGAAAAGACTGAATCATGGCCAGAGTCTGCGTCCACACCAGCACTTGCCTGCGGTCGAGCCGGTCCACCCAGACGCCGGCGAACGGCGCGACAAGAAACGCGGGAATCTGCCCCGCGAAACTCACCGTGCCCAGCAGCAGCGCCGACCCCGTCAGCCGGTACACCAGCCACGACGTCGCAATGCGCGTCATCCACGTGCCAATCAGCGAAATGCTCTGCCCGCCGAAAAAGAGCCGGAAGTTGCGATGCCGCAGCGCGCGCCACGCATGCGATGCGCCGCTCGGCGGTCGTGCCGCCTGCGCACTCCGGAGATCGGTTGTGGATGCGCCCTTCGCCTTCCCGGAACCGCTCAAAACCGATGCCTCTTTGACATTCTTTGAAAACAGCGCCAAATCAATGGCTTTCTTTCTACTCTAATTGGAGCCCGGCTACTCGGCTGCTTTGGCCGCCAATGTGGCTACCACGGCAATGTTCGGCAGCAGCTCCCTGGGCGCGCCGTGCCGCTCCAGCAGGAATTCCGGACTGTTGTAGGAGACCCAGGCCTTTCCGCCGGCATCTTCCCAGACCAGAATCTTGAGCGGTAGATCGATGGCGATGCTGGGCGCGGCCAGCATGATCGGCGTGCCCGCCTTCGGGCTCCCGAAGATCAGCAGCTTGGTGGGGCGCATCTTCATGCCCACTTTCTCGGCTTCTCCGCTGTGATCCACCAGCGCAAAGAGAGTGACGCCCTTCGCTTCCAGGATCGCCTTCACTCTCTCCACCGTTTCGTCCACCGTGTGATTGCTGGGAATATCGATCATCCCTTTGCCGCTGCTCAGCGTCATAGTTGCCTCATTCGTGTTTCGGGACTGCGTACGGAATGAGCTATCGGATAGAAATCAGATACACCGCCATTGCCACTCCCACCAACCCGAGCAGGAAAGCCACGGCGACCGCCTGCGCGGTGGGATGGGAGCGTGGCGGCTGCCCGCGATCCAAACTCCGGACCAGCCGCATGTGGTTCGTTCCCGCGAAGACGTTCACCAGGACGCCCACTGCGATGAGCGCCGTGCCGAACCATAGAGAGAGCCCGTAGGACTGCCTTGGCGTTGCACCGCGAACGGCCGCGAGCTGTTGCAGAAAGAGCCCGAATCGCGCCACCACGAATCCGAAGCCCATCAGCGCCAGGCCGGTGCGAATCCACGCAAGCAGGGTGCGCTCAGCGGCCAAATAGTCGCTGAGGCCGGCCTTTTGCCCGGCTTCAGGGGGCATATCCATGAGGGACGGCTCCTGCAGGCCTTGCAATGCGTTCTAGCTCACGCGCTCGATGACCACCGACTCCAGCACCACCGGCTTGTGCGGCTTGTCCTGCGCGTTGCGCGGAACCTTTGAAATCGCAGTCACCACGTCCTGCCCCTCGACCACTTCGCCGAAGATCGTGTGGTTGCCGGTGAGCCACGGTGTAGCGGCCACGGTCAGGAAGAACTGGCTGCCGTTGGTATTCGGGCCAGAATTCGCCATCGCCAGCTTGCCCGCCTTGTCGAACTTGTGGGTCGAGCCTTTGGTCTCATCCTCAAAGCGATAGCCCGGCCCGCCCATGCCCGTGGCCGCCGGATCGCCGCCCTGAATCATGAAGTCGGGAATCACGCGGTGAAAAATCGTGCCGTGATAGAGCTTGTCCTTCGACTTGGCGCGAGTCACCGGATGCGTCCACTCCTTTGCGCCTTCAGCCAGCTGAATAAAGTTCTTCACAGTGATGGGCGCGTCAATCTCGAAAAGCCGGACAGTGATCTTGCCTTCCGTGGTCGTGAAGACGGCATAGGTTCCTGCTGCAAGTTCCATGTATTCTCCTGTGTTTTCCTGACCAATAACCTCTGATAACTGACAACTGACAACTGATAACTGACAACTGACAACAGTCTTACGGCTGCGGCATCGGCTCGCCTTGGCGCACAATCGTCACCTTCTTCAGCACCACGGGGGTGAGCGGCTTGTCGCTGCTGTCGCGCTGCACGCGTGCGATGGCCTTCACCACCGCCACGCTCGCGTCGTCGCACTGGCCAAAGAGCGTGTAATGCTGATTGAGAAACTCCGTCGCCTGCTCGGTGATAAAGAACTGGCTGCCATCGGTGTTCGGTCCGCTGTTTGCCATCGCCAGCCGTCCCGGCCGGTCGAAATTCAGGCCGGGATCGAACTCATCATTGAAGCGATAGCCGGGACCGCCCATCCCCGTGCCCGTCGGATCGCCGCCCTGAATCATGAACCCTGGAATCACGCGATGGAACGTGGTGCCATCGAAGTATCGTTTGTGATGCTGCGGCGTCTTCGTCGCGGGATCGATCCAGTCTTTCGAGCCCTCGGCCAGGCCAATGAAGTTGGCCACGGTATTCGGCGCCTGCCTCTGGTAGAACTGGCACGTGATGCGTCCCATCGACGTGTCCATCACCACATACGGCCCGTTGGGAACGGTCGTGGCTTCGGCAGTCGCCTGGGGGGCGTCGGGAATCGCCTGGCTCGCAGGCTTGGACTGTTGAGCGAACAGGGCGAAGGCCGCACCCATCGCGCAAACTGCGGTAACAGCAGGGAAGAGAAACGGTGTAGAGTTTTTCATGCTGTGTTCGAGGTTAAATCATGCGGCGGGCATCGTGCCAGCGGCGTAGCGCCGGTCTCCTCACCTGCAACCGCCGCGCCAGCGATCATCCTCGTTTCCTGCCAGGGTCGCGCAAAGGGGCGGCCGATTTGTGCCCGCTTAGGCGGCTCGTTCTCTCGGCCCCTTATTCTCTCGGTCCCTTGGTCCCTGTTTTTCTGTTCCCTGATCTCTGATCCCTGTTCCCTGCAGTTGTCACACCAGCCGCAGGAACCCCGCCCGGCTCAGATGTGCGCCGGGAAACACCATTTCAAGATTCTCCGCGCCCAGCGAGTGTGTCACCACTTCGCCCAGAACCTGCCTGAAGTCGGTGGTTAGCGCCAGATCCCGGCCCTGGTTGAGCTGCTCGTTTTCCAGGCCCGGCCAGTGCCCATAGACCTTGCCGCCCTTCACTTGTCCGCCCAGCACAAACATCGCGTTGCCGTGCCCGTGATCCGTTCCACCCGTTCCGTTTTCGCGCGCGGTGCGCCCAAACTCCGACATCGTTACCAGCGTTACGTTGCCGGCCCCGTCGCCCAGGTCGCGCCAAAACGCCGCAATGCTCGCAGAGAAGTCGCTCAGCCGGTTGGCAAGCTGGCCGTTCACGCTGCCTTGGTTCTGATGCGTGTCCCAGCCGTTCACATCCGTAAACGCGGCCTCCACGCCCAGATTCGCCTTCAGCAACTGCGCAATCTGCCGCATATTGTTGCCAAACTCCGTAGTGGGATAGTTCGCGCCCGCTGCCGGCGTGTATTGCGCAGGATTCGCGGCGCGCAGCATCTTCACTGCTTCAAATGTCTCGTCGCCGGCGGCATGGAAGATGCGGTCGCCCGAATCGGCGTACATCGCCTCGAAGGCGCTCGCCGCGGGTGACGGCGTCGGTCCGCGCCCGGCCACGGTAAAGCTGTTCACATTGCCGATGGCAATCGCCGGAATTTTTCCCTCGAGCGTCCGCGGCACATCCGCGCCCAGCGCAAGCGCGCGAAAAGCCGTGTGCTCCTGGTTGTGCCTCCCACATTTGCACGTGTCCTCTGCCTGCAGCGCGCGATTCAACCATCCATCCTCGGTGTTCTTCACCCCCGGCGTGCCCGACTCCATATAGTCCTGTGCGTCAAAGTGCGACCGGCTCATATCCGGCGATCCGCACGCGTGCACAATCGCCAACTGGCCCTGATCGTATAGCGGTTTGAATGCGGCCAGCGACGGATGCAATCCGAAAACTCCGTCGAGATCCAGAACCTGGTTCTGCGGAATCGCAATGCTGGGCCGCATGGCGTAGTAGTTCTTCTCGCGATAGGGCACCACCACGTTCAGTCCGTCGGCCGCGCCGCGCTGGAAGATCACCACCAGCCGCTGCCCGCGCTCGTCCCGCCCGCCGCCAGTCTGCGCCAACAGCGAGCGAACAACGAAATTCGGCATCGCTGTCGTGCCCGCCACGGCCAACGCGCCCTTGTGCAGGAAAAATCGCCGGTTCAACTGCATCTTGAATCTCCTGGAACGTCCACTGAATCCGCCAACGTTCCCTCGACCGTTTCCCAGCTTCTAACTCAACTAACTCCGCTGAATCGCCAACTTACTAACTTACTAACTCGCAATCTCCGCTAACTCGCTAATTTACTAACATACTAATTGTGATAACTCGGTGACTTACTAACTCGCTCGCTGACTAACTCCGCTATCTCCGCTATCTCCGCTAACCCCGCTATCTCCGCTGGAACTCCGGCGACCCCAGCAGCAATCCGGCCAGCAGTTGATCTTCTCGCTCGTACACATCGGCCGCGGGAGCGCGATTGGCTCTCCGCGCCGCAACCGGCGTAGCCGCTCCGGAACTCTGTCCGCTCTGCGCCTTGAACTGCTCCAGCGCTGCTTCCCGCGTGGTCGCGCTCACTCCGCCCGCCACCAGCAACGGCTCCAGCCGCGCCTCTTCCGACTCCGGCGTCGGCGCCACCTGCTTCAAAGGCGCGTCGCTGTCCAGGGTGCTCATATCCAGCTCCGGCGCCCACTCCACGGTGATCCCCGGCAGCCGGTTGGCGGCCAGCGACAGGGCGAAGTTCATGCGGTCCACCAGCGCGCCCGTGCTCACCCAATCGGCCTCATCCCACTTGTACCCCACCGGCGGAACGCAGCCGTAGAGCGGCATTCCCATCTGGCGCAAGGCGTTCACCAGAGGCTGAAAGTTCTCGATGTCTGCGTTGCTCGCCCGCGCGGCCGACACTACAAACTCAATCGGCGTCTTCACCTTGGCGCGGTAGTCGCTCGCCGCCCAGAACTCGGGCGAGCGGAACAGCGTCTTTAGCACCGTGGGAATGTCGCCGCCGCTTTGGAGGTACGACTTGGCCATCCGGTCCACCAGCGCTTGCGGCGGATCGTCGCTCACAAAGCGAATCGCCAGCTTGCGCGAAAGGAACTCGGCCGCGGCTGGCCGCATGGCCAGCATGTGCAACAACTCGCGGCCTTCCTTCTCGCCACCATCCTTGATCTTCGTCCCCATCACCTTCTTCGTGCCGGGCTCATGGCGGTTGGGATTGAATTGGAACCCTCCGCCGAGCTGCGGCCGATCAACCGTCCAGCCAGTCAGCACGCGCGCCACTTGGATTACGTCGGCCTGCGTATATCCGCCATTCACGCCCAGCGTGTGCAGCTCCATCAGCTCGCGGGCATAGTTCTCATTCAATCCTTCAGGCGCTTGCCGCTTGGCGCTGGGGCGGCGCGCCTCGGCCATCCTTGCCCGTTCCGCCGCCAGCGAATCCGGCCCCATGCTTTCGGCGTTATCGAGATAGATCATCATCGCCGGGCTGTGCGCCACGGCTTCCAGCAGATCCTCAAACTTGCCCAGCGCGCGCGGCCGGATCACATCGCGCTCATAGCTCACCAGGTAGTAAGGCATCTGCTCGTTTTTGCGCAGATACACGTTGAAGTGATTGAACCAGAAGTCCGTCATCACTTCCTCAAGTTGCGCGTTGGAGTAAATGTCGCGCGTCAGCCGCTGTGCAAAGAGCTCCTGCACCACGGCCTGCTCAGGATGTTGCAAATCTTCCAGGGATTCGCGCAGATCCGGAGTCATTCCGGCACTGAGCGCCACGCGCTGCGCGGGCTTGAGCGACTTGATGAAGGCTTCGAACTCCTCCGGCTGCATCGATTGCAGCCTTCTTACGCGCTGCTCCGGCGGCAAGGCAAGAATTTCTGCCGCCAGCGCCTGATCCACCCCCGCGGTACCGCCGGGCTCCTGCCCGGCTGTCGTGCGGGCCTCCCGGCCCGCACTCGCATGCGCCATCGCATTCATTTTCTGATCCGCACCGTCCGCTGTCGCCGTCGTGTTCATCTGCTGACCAGCGTCGCCTGCCGGCGTCGTCGCGCTCAGAGATGGATTCCCTGTATCCGCCGGCCCGCTGACTTGCTGACTCGCTGACTTGCTGACTTGCTGCTCCTGCGCCGCCTTCTTCGCCTGCAAGCGATAGATCTGGTTCTCATACACCGCGTGCAGCGTGCCATTGGGAGGAATCTCGATCTTGCCATTCGCAGCCTGCCGAATCATGGCCGGGCTGGGCATCCGGAAGACCAGGTTCTGCGTGCTCCACTGCATGGCGGGATAGAGCGCCAGCCGCGCGTTCAGTTTCGCCTCGTCGATGCTTGCGGGGTGCAGTTGCTCGTCGAACCACTTCTCCAGGCCCATCGCGCGCACGGCTTCCAAATCGCCGGGCCGCGGCCCGAAGGTGAAGCGGTTCAATGCATGAAGGATGCGCTCATCGCCCTGGAGCTGGCTCGAGACGTACTCCCGCCGGTTCCCAGCCTGCGCGGAAGGCTTGTCGCCCGGCGCTGCCTGCTGCGCCAAACCCAGCGGAGCAGGGAAGCAGAGGCAGCAGCAAAGGACGATGGCGACCGGCCCGTGTATCGACCCGTGCAAACGCTCCATCGCATACGCTCCTGACGGGGAATGACCGGCGCATCTTCGCACGGCGCGAGCCTATTGATGGGTCAGACGCGGTCTTAGGGCGAAAGTTGTGGTCCGGTTCGCCTCCCCACCCCCGCAACTTCCGGCCCCACCCCTCTATGAAATACGGCAACCGTGAAACTGTGAAACTGTGGACCCCTCCGAATCAACAACTTGCGGACACAGTTTCACGGTCTCACAGAATCTGTGAAACCGTCGAACCGTGAGAGAAGGGAAGTGAAATGGAAAAGGAAAGAACTGGGGAGGAAACACGGAACACGGTCGTAAGCTACATGCTATCGGTAAGAAGTCACGAGTTGAGGGCTGAAAGCTGATGGCTGGTAGCTTTTATCTCGCCTTCTTGCAGCGCTCCATGATGACCGCGTGCAGGCGCTCGCTGACCTCTGTGGGCAGCTCGTAGATTTCGTGGCAGCGATAGATTTCGATGGTCTTGCGCGTGGTATTCAGAATGACCTCGCAGTGCCCGCACTTTCGCAGGTGCGTTTCGATCTCGGCACGCGTATCGGCGGCGATGGATTCGTCGATCACGTCGTCGAGAATCGTCAGAAACTCAGTGCAGGTCATTTCTCAACCCCAACTCCCGGCCCGATTCCCATGGTCGGCGCGCCCGCCTGTGTTGCTGCTGACCCGGCTCTCCGGCGGAAGTAGCGGGTCAGCCGCTCGCGCAATTGCAGCCGCGCGCGCAGCAAACGCGACTTCACGGCGGGAACGCTCAAACCAAGTGTCTCGGCCGTCTCTTCGGTCGAGAGTCCTTCCACGTCGCGCAGCACAAAAACCACGCGAAAGCCCTGCGGCAAGCCCTGAATGGTCTTGCGCAAAATGTCGGCCAGCTCGGCCTGGCTGTAGTTCTGTTCCGGATCGGGCGCCCAGTCGGCAAGGTCGCGCGGCACGGAGCCCTCTTCGGTCTCCAGGTCCTCGTCGATTGAGACCATTTTGCCTGTGCGCCGCTTGCGCAGCCGCATCAGGCTCTCGTTCACCGCGATTCGCACCAGCCATGTGTAAAACTTCGAGTTCCCCTGAAACTGTTCGAGCTTCTCATACGCCTTGAGAAACGCGTCCTGCATCACGTCCTCGGCGTCTTCGCGGTTTTGCGTGATGTGCTGCGCAATCCTGAAGATCTGCCGCTCGTACTTGCGGACCAGCGTATCGTAGGCCGCCAGATCACCACCGCGAACCCTTTCAACCAGGGCCACGTCGGGATGCGGCTCGTTTTGTCCTGCTATCGATTGGATGGTTGACATGGGACTTGGTTCCAGAAAATCGCTGCGAGGAATCCGCTTCGCCGGCTTGGGACGATTTGAGCTAGCCGGTAAAAGATGAGTGTAACGGACGCGGCGGCAGGGAACCAAACCGGGCCTGGTGCGGATTTCCGGTTACGCAACTGGTTCCCCGGCCGCACCGGTTACGTCAAAATCAGCATAAAGTGGAATTATGTCCGGTCTCTCCCTCCGTTCGCCTGTCTTGCGGTCTGCGCCCCGAACTCTGGCGGCTCTGCTTTCGTTGCTCATGGTTGCATTGCCGGTGGCGCCGCAGTCCGCCGCCGTGCCCAATGTAAGCGCATCCGGTTCCTCGGCTTCCAAGCCGAAAACGGCGAGTCAGACCAAGGCGGCGAAGAATACGCCCACGAAACACAAGCCGGTCCACCGGTCGAGCCGCGCCGCAAGAGTCGCGCGTACGACGCGGATTAAGCAGGCGTTCGTCGCCTCCAAGGAACTGCAACCGATGGCCCAGCAATTGGCCACATTGCGGACGCCTCAGGCTTACGCCGGGGTGGCCGCCTATGCACACAGCCACACCGGTGACGCGGCAGCCGCTGCTGACTTGGCCCTGGGCCACGCTTACCTGCTCGACAAACGCTATGCTGAGGCCGGGACAGCCTTCGCGGAGGCAAGGCGAGCCGATGGGGAGCTTGCCGATTACGCGGATTTTCTCGATGCCCTGGCAAGCCACGAAGCCGGCGACGATCCCGCCGCGGAGACGATCCTGCACGGATTTACCGACCGATATCCCGAAAGCATCTTCGACGACGCGGAGCCCGAGTTGGAGGCCAACGTGCTGCTGGCCATGGACAAGCTGACCGCCGCGCGCCAGGTGCTGGCGGCGGCTGAAGGCACCGGCGCCGCGGACCGTCCCGGCTTTCAACTTGCGGAGGGCCAGGTGGAGCAGGCCCTCGGCCAACAGCAGGCAGCAGAAGACACCTTCAAGCGCCTCCTGCTGGGGCACCCCCTGAGCCCGGAGGCGCAGACGGCGCGCGCCAAGCTGACGCAGATGGGGGTTGAGGCGACTCTGACAATCACCGAGCTGCGCAGCCTGGCTGACGCCTACTACAACGCCGGCCGCTACGCCGAGGCATCCGAGCAGTACCGGGTTCTTGCGGGCAAGCCGGGACTCGACTCCCAAAGCCTCAACAGCTTTGCCGTGGCCGACGCCGCCTGCCAGTTGAAACTGAAGCGGCTGACCGTGACCGAGGCCCGCGCCTTGCCCGATACGCCCGATGAAAACGGCGCCCGCCGCCTCGACTTGTTGATGGAACTGGCCCGGGTGCGGGACGATACCGCCGAGCAAAAGCAAATCGTCTCGGAAATGGAGACCAGATTTCCCCGCAGCCCATGGCTGGCCGACGCCCTCTTTTCCTGCGGCAACATGTATCTGCTCAAGCGCGACTTCCCCACGGCGATCGAGTATTACGGCGAACTGGCCACACGTTTTCCCGGCGACAAGAACGCTGCGGCCGCACACTGGCGCTCGGGCTGGCTGAGCTACAGATTGGGGCTCTTTCCCGCGGCGGCGCGCATGTTCGACGAACAGATCCGGCTCTATCCGACCGCCACGGAAACGGTCTCAGCCCTCTATTGGCGTGGGCGCCTCTATGAGACGCAGGACCATAATCCCTCTCTGGCCGCTGCCAACTACCGCACCATCGTCCGCGTCTACCAGCATTTCTTTTATGCACAAATGGCGCGGCAGCGGCTGGCCGCGCTCAGCGCTACGCAAGCTGTGACACAGCCCCAATTGGACCGCATTCAACCCCAGCCGGAGCCGCGCCTGGTGGATTCATTTCCCGAAGACAGCCCCCATTTGGCCAAGGCGCGCCTGCTGGCAAACGCCGGCTTGAACGAATACATCGCGCAGGAGATCAAAGCCGATCCCAATTCTTCCTCCTGGAGCGCGCTGGCTGAGGCGCAGATCTATTCCTCCTATGGCGAGACCTTCCGCGCCATTCGCGCACTGAAGCGGGCTTTGCCCAATTCAGCTTCCACGTCCATACAGTCGATTCCGATGGCCTATTGGCAAATCCTGTTTCCCAAGGCATGGTGGGATACGATCCAGGCTGAGTCGGCCAGGAACAATCTCGATCCGTACCTCGTGGCATCGCTCATCCGGCAGGAGTCGGAGTTCGACCCCTCCGCGATCTCCTATGCCAACGCCTACGGCCTGATGCAATTACTTCCCTCGGTGGGTAAGAAAATGGCTCGCGAAGAGGGCATCGCCAACTTCCAGACCTTCCAATTGCTCGACCCGGCCATGAACATTCGCCTCGGAACGCGCTATCTGCGCCAGGCGCTCGACCGCTTCGGCGGCGCCGAGGAGTACGCTCTCGCTGCTTACAACGCAGGCGATAGTCGCGTGACGGATTGGCAGGCGGCCGGCCCCTATTCGGGCATCGACGAGTTTGTGGAATCCATCCCCTTCACGCAAACCCGCGAGTATGTAGAGGCCATCCTTCGCAACGAGGAAACCTATAGGGCGATCGACGAGTTTGCCCGCGATCATAGAGCGGCTGCCACGACTGCCTCACAATAGGGGGAGAAGTTTTTCCATTTCGGTCCAAGCGGGCCGCAGGGAATCCCACTTGCCACTCCCCGGCTTCGATTCGCATTGACTTCTGCGTCCGCGTCTGGCAACACTGTGCTTGATCGTTCGCATCAAAATCCAGTATCGGCGTCGCAGCCTGCTGTTCGAAGAAACACAGAGCCGGGCGGGAACAGGAGCGCGGCTCGGTTACATCAACCCTGGAGGGAACGATGTCAGCCGACATGCAGTTTCTGGAAGAGTGGATCCCCGAACGAATGGAGCCTGGAACGGTTTTTGTGCTGGAGAATCAGGCCAAGCTTGGCCACGCACAGAATCCCTACGTAGCCGTGATGTCTTGTCCGAGATGCGGAACGCTAGGGCTGATCACTCGCCGCCAACTCTGTGGCGGGGAGGCCATGATCTGCGGAGGCGACCAGTGCTCCGCGGAATACAGGCTCGATGGCGAAACCATTTGTTACCGATCGGCGCAGTGATCGCGTCGTTCCTGACCCCTGAAACCTGACCCCTGTCTCGCTACTGCTGCAGCGAGTAGTCCGCCTTTGTCGTCTTGGCGCCGGCTTGCGCCGGCGTGGGAAGCTGGGTGCGGTCCCATCCTCCGCCCAAGGCCTGCACCAGTTGCACTGTCGAGGTCATCTCCTCGACGTGAAGGGCGTTGAGAGTTTCCTGGTTATTGAGCAGTGTGGTCTGGGCAATCACGACATCGACATACGGATCGACTCCGGTGTTGTAGCGCACCAGTTCCAGGTTGAGATAATCCTGCGAGTCTTTCACCGCCTCCTGCTCACGCAGAATCTGCTGCGAGTAGGTTCGCGTGGCCACCATGGAGTCTTCTACCTGCTGGAAGGCAGTGAGCACGGTCTGCCGGTAGGTAGCCAGGTCTGCGTTGTAGGTGGCGACATACTGGTGGAGTTCGGCGCGATAGAGCCATCCGTCGAAGATCGTTTCGGTGACCGATGGGCCAATCGACCAGATGCGGCTCGGCAAACTAAACAGGCTGGTCAAAGTCGAGCTCTGGAATCCGCCAACTGCGCTGATCGTCACTTGCGGGAAAAACGCGCCGTAGCCGATCCCGATGACGGCATTTTCCTCGGCGAGGGTGCGCTCAGCCGCCGCGATGTCGGGCCGTCGCTCCGCGAGCTGGGAGGGCACCCCGGTGGGAATGGAAGGTGGGGTGTAGAGCATCGGCTTCACGGGAACAGAAAAATCGCTCGGCGCCTTGCCCAGCAGCACTGCGATGGCGTGTTCGTATTGCGCGCGCAACAGGCCCACATTCGTCGCCGCCGCCTCTGCGGACTCCACCGTTGTCTTGGCCTCGGCAACCGAGATGTAATCGCCGACGCCGGTGTCGTATTGCGCTTGAGTGTAGTCCAGCGATTTCTTTTCGTCCGTCACGGCCTGATTCAGAATCTGTTGCAGCATATCCTGGCCGCGAATCTCGAAGAAATACTCCGCCAGGCTGGCCTGTTCGGTGAGCTTCTCCGTTTGCAGGTCCGCGGCGCTCACCTGTGCCGCATACTGCGCTTCGTGCACCTCGTTGCGGATCTTGCCCCAGAAATCCGGCGTCCACGAAACGTCAATCGGTGCATTCCAAAGCGTTGACTGCCGGCCGGTGTTTGCCTGCGTGGAATTCTGTAGGCTTCCGGAACTCTTCGACCGGTTCCACGATGGATTCGCGGTGACCGTCGGCCAATACTGCGAGCGGGCCTCTGCAATCACGGCGCGAGCCGCCATGTAGTTCTGGAAATACTCTTTGAGATTTTGGTTGTTGATGTTGAGCTGTTCTTCCAGCGCGTTCAGTTCGGGGTCCTGGAAGATCTCCCACCAGTTACCGCGAATCATCGCGTCCTGCGGACTGGCGACCTTCCATCCATCGGTGTCCTGGAAGTTGACAGTGGACTCCTTGTAGTTCGGCGAAGTGACTGCCGGGGGCGCGGGTGCGTGGTAGGGAGGGCCGACGCGGCACCCGGAGAGCAGGAAAAGCAAGCCAAGCACGCCAGCGGTGAATGAAATCGGAGTTTGGTTCTTCAACTCAAACATGGTCAACATCCTTCATGGATTACGAGACCGTTCCTTCTGCCGTCGATGGAAGCACATCGCGAGTCCGGCCGAGCGCGCGCAGGCGAAGGCGGTCCATGGTCAGGTAAACCACCGGAGTGGTGTAAAGCGTAAGGACCTGGCTCAAAAGCAATCCGCCCACGATGGTGATTCCCAAAGGCTTCCGCAGTTCCGAGCCGGTGCCGCTCCCGAAGGCCAGCGGCAAAGCCCCGCAGATGGCGCACATGGTGGTCATCATGATGGGACGGAAGCGCAGAATGCAGGCTTCAAAGATCGCATCGCGCGTGGTCTTGCCATCGACGCGCTCGGCCTGCAGCGCAAAATCGATCATCATGATGGCATTCTTCTTGACAATGCCAATCAGCAGAATGATCCCGATGATCGAAATCATGTTGAGATCGATGTGGAAGATCATTAGCGCCAGCATGGCGCCGACGCTCGCCGAGGGCAGCGTGGAAATGATGGTCAGCGGGTGAACCAGGCTCTCATAGAGAATGCCCAGCACGATGAATACGGAAAGCAACGCGGTGACTACCAGAATCGGCAGCGTCGATATCGATTGCTGGTAGGCCTGTGCAGTCCCGGCAAAGAATCCTCGAATCCTGGTTGGCATCCCCAGTTGCAGCTCCATCTGCGACACTTCCCGCGTTGCATCGCTGAGCGAAACGCCGTTCTTCAAGTTGAAGGAGACGGTGACCGAAGGGCCGAGGCCGGTGTGAGCCACCTGCAGCGGGGTCGTGTTGGTGCTTGCGTTCACCACAGTGTGCAACGGCGACATCGCAGTGAGTCCCGAGGATGCGGATCTGCTTGTCGTGAAGTAAATATTGTTCAAAGCCGACGGATCCTGCCAGTAAGGCGGCGCTACTTCCATTACCACGTAATACTGGTTGAGCTGCGTGTAAATCACCGAGACTTCAGATTGGCCGAATGCGCTAATTAGCGAACTGTCGAGCGATTGCGGCGTCTGACCCAGTCGCGCCGCGGTCACCCGGTCGTAGGTGAGCAGTTCCTGCAAGCCCCCGTTTTGCTGGTCCGTGTTCACATCCTGCAGGTCGGGAAGCTTTTGCATGTTTTGATAAAGGATTGGGCCCCAGTGCGCCAGGTCATCGATTTCGTCGGACTGGATGGTGTATTGGTACATTGCGCCGCCGCCGCGCCCGCCAATGCGCAGATCCTGCACCGGCTGCATAAAGGCTGAAGCCAGGGGCAGTCGATTCATCTTGGGCCGGAGGCGGTTGATTACGTCCATCGCCGATGTCTGCCGCTCATCGCAGTTCGGGGCGGTCTCTTTGCACTTGGTTCCAAGCAGCTTCAGCGCGATAAACATGAAACCGCCATTGCCGCTTCCGGTATAGGCGTTCACGTGGGCCACGGCGGGATCGGCTTTGACGATGTTGACCAGAGACACTGTGGAAAAGTTCATGAACGGGAAGGAGGCATCCTGCGGTCCCTGTATGCCGCCGGCGATCACCCCGGTGTCCTGCTGCGGAAAGAAGCCCCAGGGAATCCTGAAGATGACCAGAACGTTGAGCGCGATGGTGAGAAAAAGCACAACCAGGGTCAAGCCCGGATTGTCGAGTACCCACGTCAGCGAATGCCGGTACACCGAGATCATGCCGCTGAAGCCCTTTTCGCTGGTCCGGTAAAGCCAATTGTGCCGTTCATCCCCCTTGTGCGCTCTGAGTATGTGCGCGCACATACTCGGTGTCGTGGTCAGGGATATGACCATCGAGATGAGAATCGCCGCTGAAAGCGTGACCGCGAATTCGCGGAAAAGGCGTCCGATAATGCCACCCATCATCAGGATGGGAATGAAGACGGCGATCAGCGACATGCTGATGGAAAAGACAGTGAAACCGATCTCTCTCGCGCCCTGCATCGCCGCGGCAACTGGCTCCATGCCGCTTTCAAGATGTCGCGTGATGTTCTCCATCACCACGATCGCATCGTCCACCACGAACCCTGTGGCGATGGTCAGCGCCATCAGCGACAGGTTGTCAAGCGAATAGCCGAACACGTACATGACGGCGAAGGTCCCGATCAGCGAGACCGGAACGGCGACGCTGGGAATCAGCGTGGCGCGCGGGCTGCGCAGAAAAATGAAGACCACCAGAACCACCAGGCAGATAGACCCGATCAGCGTCTTTTCCACAGTGTTGACCGAAGCGCGAATGGTGGTGGTGCGGTCGAGCACGATGGTGGTAGTAATTCCCTGCGGTAGCACCGCCTCGAGAAACGGCAGTTGCGCCTTGACGCGTTCCACGGTCTGAATGATGTTGGCGCTGGGCTGGCGGAAGATGGTGACAAAAACCGCCCTTGTTCCGTCCGCGTAGCCCGCGGAGCGAAGATTCTGCGTTGAGTCCTCGACGTCGGCAACATCCGAGAGGCGGACAGCTTCGCCATTGTGGTATCCGATGATCAACGGCCTGTAGTCGGCAGCTACCGAAATCTGATCGTTGGTCAGGATGTCTTCGCTGATTCCATTGTTGGAGAGCTGGCCCCGCGGCTCGTGAGAGTTTTGCAGGCTCAGTACCGATCGCACGCTGGCCAGCGTGAGGCCAAAGCTCTCCAGCTTTGTGGGATTCACTTCGACGCGTACGGAGGGCGTGGCGCCGCCTTGCACACCCACCTGTCCGACACCCTGAATCTGGGAGAGCTTCTGCTCCAGGATCGTGGACGCAAGGTCATAGAGCTTCGTCACGTCGTACTTGTTCGAAGTGAGGCTGAGCAGCATGATCGGCGAGTCAGCGGGGTTCACTTTGCGGTAGGAGGGATTGGAGGGCAAACTCGCCGGCAGGTAGGTGCGCGCCGCATTGATGGCGGCCTGCACGTCCCGTGCCGCGCCGTCGATGTTGCGGCTCAGATCAAACTGCATGGTCACGTTGGTCGAGCCAAGCGAGCTCGACGAGGTCATCTCGGTGATGCCGGCGATGTGACCGAACTGCCGCTCCAGCGGTGTGGCAACCGAGGCTGCCATCGTTTGCGCACTGGCGCCGGGTAGACCGGCACTGACGCTGATGGTGGGGAAATCCACCTGCGGCAGGGGCGCCACCGGCAGCACCACGAACGCGATGGCGCCGACGATGCCTACCGCGACGGTAAGCAGCGTGGTGCCCACGGGCCGCCGGATAAATGGAGCCGAGAGGTTCATGCGCTCTCCACGCCAGGCTTCGGTTCGCCGGCGGCGCCACGGGAGATGTGATGGCCCATGATGCGCTGACCGATCCGGTCAAAGAAGATGTAGATGACCGGCGTTGTGTAGAGGGTAAGCAACTGGCTCAGCAGCAAACCGCCGACCATGGCAATGCCTAGCGGCCGGCGCAGCTCCGAGCCGAGGCCGGTACCGGCGGCCAGCGGAATTCCAGCCAGCAGAGCCGCCATGGTGGTCATCAAGATGGGACGAAAACGCAACAGGCTGGCTTCGTAGATGGCTTCCGTCGATTCCTTGCCGCGCTGCCGTTCGGCCTCCAGGGCGAAATCCACGATCAAAATGCCGTTCTTGTTCACAATGCCGATCAGCAGGATGATGCCGATGATGCCCACGGCATCCAGATCCTGGCGGCAGATGATGAGCGCCAGAAGCGCGCCTACGCCGGCCGACGGTAGCGTAGAAAGAATTGTGATTGGATGGATGAAACTCTCGTAAAGGACGCCAAGAACGATGTAGACAGTGACCAGAGCGGCAAGAATGAGCAGGGCTTCGTTGGAGAGAGAGTTGTGGAACGATGCTGCCGTGCCCTGGAAATCGGATTGCAGACTGGCGGGGAAGTGGAGGTTCTTGACCACTTTTTCAATATCAGTGATCGCCGTTCCCAAAGAAGCGTTTGGCGCCAGGTTGAAAGAGACCGTAACCGAAGGGAACTGCCCCTGATGGTTGACGGAAAGAGCCTCAGTGGTGTCAGACACTCGCGTGAATGCGCTGAGCGGAATGGCGTTGGTGCCCGCCGAGGAAGTGGTCAGGTTGGGCGTGGGTCCTACCCCCGTGCCGCCCGCCAGAACCGAGGCCGGTGCGCTGACGGCCTGTGAAGACGGCGTATAGCGCACGGAAGTAGTCAACGTGTTCGATCCGGCCGACGCCGAAGCCGAAGAGGAAAACGATGTCGCCGCGCTCGCCCCGCTGGCGCCCGACGAGGCGTTCGATTGAATGTAGAGGTCGCGTAGCTTCTCCGGATTCTGCTGCCACTCGGGCGCGGCCTCCAACACCACATGGTATTGATTGAGCTGCGTGTAGAGAGTGCTGATCTGCCGCTGCCCAAACGCGTCGTAGAGTGTGTTGTCGATGGTGGTCGGCGCAATTCCCAGTCGCGATGCGGTCACCCGGTCGATTGCTAGTTGCAGCGCGTGGGCGCCGGTCTGCTGGTCCGTCGCCACATCTTCAAGCTCCGGCAGCTTGTTCAACTGTGCCACAAATTTGTTCGTCCAATCGTTCAACTCGTCTGTGTCGGGATCTTCAAGCGTGTACTGGTACTGCGTGCGGCTGACGCGGTCGTCCACGGTAATGTCCTGCACCGGCTGCATATAAAGGTGGACGCCTTGAACCTGCTGCAGATTGGTCTGTAACCGCCGGATCACGTCGGAAGCGCTGATGTGGCGCTCCCCGATAGGCTTGAGGTTGATGGAGATGCGGCCGCTGTTGAGGGTCGTATTGATGCCATCTGCGCCGATGAACGAAGACAGGCTCTCGACGGCAGGATCCTGAAGGATAATCTGCGCCAACTCCCGCTGCTTTTCACTCATTGCGGCGAAAGAGATAGATTGTGATGCCTGCGAAATGCCCTGGATCACGCCGGTGTCTTGCACCGGGAAGAACCCCTTGGGAATCTCGATGTAGAGAACGATGGTCAGCACCAGCGTGGCCACCGCTACCAAAAGGGTGATGGGCTGGTAACGCAGCACTACCTTTAGCGTGCGCCCGTAGAATGCGATGATCCCGTTCACAAAGCGCTCGGACGCGCGGTAGAGGCGGCTTTCCTGCTTCTCCGGATTGTGACGCAGGATCCGCGAGCACATCATGGGCGTCAGGGTGAGCGAAACGACCGCTGAAATGACAATGGTGACGGCCAGCGTGACGGCGAACTCGCGGAAGAGGCGGCCCACCACATCGCCCATGAAAAGTAGCGGAATCAGCACGGCGATGAGCGAAACGGTCAGCGACATGATGGTGAAGCCGATCTGGCCCGCGCCGGTGAGCGCCGCCTCCAGCGGCGCCATGCCCGATTCCAGGAAGCGGCTGATGTTCTCGATCATCACGATGGCGTCGTCGACCACAAAACCAGTGGAGATGGTGAGCGCCATCAGTGAGAGATTGTCCAGCGAGTAACCGAGCAGATACATGACCGCAAGCGTGCCGATTAGCGAAAGCGGGACGGCGACGCTAGGAATAATCGTGGCGCGCAGGCTGCGCAGAAAGAGAAAGATGACCATCACCACCAACCCGACCGTCAGCATCAGCTCAAACTCCACGTCGTGCACTGAAGATTGAATGCTGGTGGTCATGTCGGTCATCGTAGTGACCTTGATGGATGCAGGAAGGTTGGCCTCCAATTGGGGCAGAACCTTCTGGATCGCCTCGACAACTTTAATGGTGTTGGCGCCGGGCTGGCGCTGGATATTGAGAATGACGGCAGGCTCCTGATTCATCCAGGCGGCTTGCTTGGTGTTTTCCACGCCATTGATCACATTGGCGACATCTTTGACGAATACAGGCGCGCCATTGCTGTAGGCGAGCACCACGTTCTTGTAGTCGTCGGCGCTGGTGATCTGGTCGTTGGCGTCAATCTGGTAGTCCTGACGCGGCCCGTCAAAGTTGCCCTTGGCGGAGTTGACGCTGGCCTGTGTCAAGGCCGTGCGCACATCCTCCATATTCAAGCCGTGCGCCGATAACGCAACGGGGTTCACCTGAATACGGACCGCGGGCTTCTGGCCGCCGCTGATGCTGACCAGCCCCACTCCGGTCAACTGCGAGAGCCTTGGCGCCAGGCGGGTGTCGACCATGTCCTCCACTTGCGAAAGCGGAAGACTGTCGGAGGTGATTGCTAGCGTCAGGACGGGCGCGTCGGCGGGATTGGACTTGGTGTATATCGGCGGGACGGGGAGGTCAGAAGGGAGAAATGTCTGCCCGCCGTTGATGGATGACTGCACTTCTTCCTCGGCCACATCGAGGCTGAGAGACAGACTGAACTGAAGAACGATGACCGACACGCCGCCGGCGCTGGTCGAAGTCATCTGGCTCAACCCTTGCATCTCGCCAAACTGGCGTTCCAGCGGCGCGGTGACGGTCGTCGCCATCACGTCAGGGCTGGCCCCGGGATAAAACGTGACTACCTGAATCGTCGGGTAGTCGACCTGCGGCAGGGCCGATACGGGCAACTGCGTGTAAGCAACCAGGCCCGCCAGCAGAATCGCGGCCATCAGCAGCGAGGTAGCGACCGGCCGCAGGATGAATGGCCGAGATGGACTCATGGAGCGGCCTCGGTGGTGTCGGAGGTTGTGGATGGGATTGCCACTTTGGAGAGGACGACGTCCGATCCGTTGATCAACTTCTGAAAGCTGCTGTTGGCCACTACGTCTCCGGGATTGATTCCGGTCACCGCGGTGTTGCCCTGATCCGAGACCCCCGACTTCACCGTCTTCATCACCGCCTTTTTGTTCTGGATGAGAAAGACGAAATCGACAGAGCCATTGTGCTGGATCGCCGAAGAAGGAATCAGCGTTTGATTATCCAGCGTCTTCACCAGCAGGCGGGTGTTGACAAACTCGTTGGGGAAAAGCGCCCCGTCCCGGTTGTCGAACTGCGCGCGCAGCTTCACGGTTCCGGTGACCGTATCGATCTGGTTATCGACCGTGATCAATTTCCCTTTCGCCAGCAGCTTTTGCTGCGTGCGGTCGAAGGCTTCCACGGCCAGCGATTTGCCGCCGCGCATTTGCTCCAGAACCTGGGGAAGGTTGTCCTCAGCCAGCGTGAAAATCACGGTGATGGGCTGAATCTGCGTAACCACCAAAAGCGCGGTGCTGGAGTTGGCCGTCACCAGGTTGCCAGGATCAACAAGGCGCAGTCCCACGCGGCCGCCGATGGGCGACGCGATGTGGCAGAAGGCCACCTGTACCTGGTCGTACTGGACGATTCCCTCGTCGTTCTTCACGGTTCCCTGCACCTGGAGTGCTACCTTTTCCTGGTCCTCCAGCGTCTGGCGGGGAATGGCGTTGCGGGCCCATGCATCCTGATAGCGCTTCAGATCCATCTGCGCTTCCGCGAGCAGGCTTTGGTCGCGGTCCAGGGCGCCCTGCGCCTGGGCGAGTTGCGCCTCATAAGGCCGGGAATCGATATCGACCAGCGGATCGCCCTTGTGAATTGCCTGCCCCTCGCGGTAATGCACGGCCGTGATTACACCTGTGACCTGCGAGGTAATGGAATCGAAATACATCGGTGTCACCGTACCGATGGCGTCGAGATAAACACCGATGCTGCCCTTCGATGCCGTGGCAACGGTGACGGGCACGGGCCCGGCCGACACCCCGCCGCGGCGTGCGCCTGCCGCGGGCGCGGATGCGCTTGCGCTATGCTGCCTCCACACCCACACAAACAAAAGCGCAAAGAGCACGAGGATGACCGCCCAAATCCAGAGGTGACGACGCTTTTTTGCGGGATCGGTGAGCGGTTGCCGAGAGTCAGAATGTGAAACAGACAAAGGTTGGTCCATCGCCTTCTTCTTTTCGTATGTCCGATTGCGAACACTCGGTTTGATAAGGACATTTTCTCACATTTGAAATCGTGGCCAGGATGCGAACCGTTTCTCCAGCGCCAGGCTCGCCGGATTGCCGACAGCATAGGCGCCTGCGTGCTTCTTGCTCCCGGTGGGGAGGAACGACGGCGGCCGAACTGCGGGCAAGCCACAACTCAACCCACCGCGCAGGTGCACGTAGTCTGATGGACGAAGCGAAGTGAAAAATAGTTGCAAAAGTAGATGGTGCCGTCAGGTTCGAGCGCTGGATCTTCGCAAGATCCTCCCGGCGGGCTTGGGTTGGTAGACCCCGCAATCGACAACAATCTGGCCATTGACGAGAACATGTTCGATGCCTGCCGGATATTGCACCGGATCGGCGAATGTTCCCTTGTCAGCGCAAGGATTCGTGCGTTCGTCGGAATCATCTCGCGCCTCCGCTGACTTCCGCAAAATCCAGGGAAGTCCTGCGCCAGGGGGCGACGATGTGGGTACCGCCATTGCCGATTACCGCACCCGCTACGCTCTCCACGGAAGTGATAATGCACTCCTCGCCTCGGTGTTCGAGGAAGTCGATTGCCGCCTGGATTTTCGGCCCCATCGACCCTGGTGGGAATTGGCCTGCGGCTAAATACTGGCGCGCCTGGTCCATGGTGATCGTGTCGAGCCACTGCTGGCTGGGCCGGCCATAGTCGAGCGCTACGCGATCAACCGACGTAACAATGATGAGCTTGTGAGCCCGCACGTGCGTCGCCAGCATGCTTGAAGCGAGGTCCTTGTCGACAACGGCTTCCACACCCACCAAACGATCGTCTTCCCAGGCCACCGGAATGCCCCCGCCTCCGCAGGCGATCACGACGACGCCGGCGTCGAGCAGCGACGAGATCGCTTCGGCCTCTAGAATTCGCAACGGGCGGGGCGAAGGCACGAGGCGACGGTACCCTCCTGGCGAGACTTCGCGCATGATCCAGTCTGGCCTGTTGCTGCGGATGCTAGCGAGCTCGTTCGCGTCATAGATAGACCCGATCGGTTTGCTGGGATGCTGGAAGTCCGGGTCGTCGCGATCCACGAGCACCTGGGTGATCAGCGTAGCCGCTTCGCGCTTGATTCCCTCGCGGCGGAACAACTCGCAAGCCAGCCGCTGGATCATGTAGCCCATGCCGCCCTGGCAATCGGCGTCGCATGTGTCGAGCGGCAAGCGCGGAACGCGGCGCTCGCCCTCCTCGACGCGAATCATGATGTTGCCGATCTGCGGTCCGCTGCCGTGGGTGATGGCGATCCGTGAACCGGCGTGGAACAGAGGCTTGAGATGTTCGAGCGTCTCCGCGGTGTGGGCAAACTGCAAGGGAATGGCGCCGGATTCGCCGGGCCTCGTAATGGCGTTGCCGCCCAGAGCGATCACTAGCGTTTCGGTCATGGTCTTAAGAGCCTGTCATCTCATAAATAACTTCTTGCTCCGACATGGTCAGTGCCATGATCGCCTTGGCGGTGTGCAGGCGGTTTTCCGCTTCGTCGTACACCACAGAGTGCGGGCCATCGATGACCTCGTCCGTCACCTCGTTGCCCCGATCGGCAGGCAGCGGATGCATGTACAAAGAATTTTCCGCAGCCAACTTCATGCGCTCGCCGTTGCAAATCCAGTGCCGGTATCCCTCAGCGATCCGCAGGGACTCCTTGGGGTTCGTTCCCATGGTATCGAGACAGCCCCAACTCTTGGGAATGACGATGTCGGCGTCGCGAAACGCGTCGTCCATGTTGTCCACGATCTCGAACTTGGTTCCGGCGCGCCGCGCGTTCTCTCGCGCCGCCTCGACGGTCTGCGGCATCAACGCATACTCGGGTGGATGCGCCAGCACAACGTCCAGTCCGAAGCGCGGCATCAACATGATCAATCCTTGCGGCACGCTGAGCGGCTTGGCGTAGCTCGGCGCGTACG
>Ga0182027_10001239_pt1 | contig 42717 bp, 34 predicted proteins | sample 712E1DmetaG_FD_121300 | JGI IMG/M metagenome (GOLD analysis project Ga0182027, IMG submission 121300) | Permafrost microbial communities from Stordalen Mire, Sweden - 712E1D metaG (Illumina Assembly) | ecosystem: Environmental > Terrestrial > Soil > Wetlands > Permafrost | place: Sweden...
AATGATCCTTTAATCCCCAGTCGCTGGTAAGCGTAATGATTGCCATGAATGAAAAAATGCTGTACTTTTGTCTTTCAAAATTAGTAATTAAATTCACTTCATGAGTGAAAAAATTATCGGCATCGGATCGCATCACCCGTTGGACATCTTCGGGGCGAACGACCAGAACCTCGACCGTATCCGGAAATCCTTCCCGAAACTGAAGCTCATTCCCCGCGACGATACCATAAAAGCTATAGGTGAAGAAGCCGAACTACTGTTATTTGAACAGAAGTTCAGTCTGCTGCTGCTGCATCTTGAAAAATTCGGAAAACTGTCTCTTCCTGACATTCAACAGATCCTTGATCCCGCCTGGGAACCGGAAGAGGAAACAGGCCTGCATCATTCGGGGATCCTGGTACACGGGAAGAACGGTATGCTCATCCGAGCCAGGACCGTCAACCAGCGAAACCTGGTGAAAAGCGTGGAAGAGAATGATCTTGTTTTTGCTATCGGCCCTGCCGGTACCGGGAAGACCTACACCGCTGTCGCCCTTGCCGTGAGAGCCCTGAAGAACAAAGAGATACAGCGGATCATTCTTACCCGTCCTGCTGTGGAAGCCGGTGAGAACCTGGGATTCCTGCCCGGCGATCTGAAAGAAAAACTGGACCCTTACCTTCAGCCGCTCTATGATGCCCTGAAAGATATGCTGCCACCGCAGAAACTGCTATCTTACATTGAAGATGGCACCATCGAGATCGCCCCGCTGGCATTTATGCGGGGACGTACACTCAACAATGCTTTTGCAATCCTTGATGAAGCGCAGAACACCACGCCCAACCAGCTAAAGATGTTCCTCACCCGGATGGGGACCGCTGCAAAATTTATTGTTACCGGCGACATCACACAAATCGACCTTCCAAAACATCAAATTTCGGGACTGGTTCATTCCCAGAAAATTTTATCCGGGATCCCGGGGATCGGGTTTGTTTACCTCGACAAACAGGACATCATCCGTCATAAGCTCGTAATCAAAGTCATCGAAGCGTATGGTAATGAGAAGTGACATGGTGAAGTGGTGCAATGGTGAAGTGGTGACATGGTGACATGGTTGTACTTGAATTCTAATTTTGGTTACCTTTTAATTTTTTTCTGGTAATTGACATCACTCGTAAAATACTTAAGGTTTCCTGTTTGATATCGGTTAATGTATTACTTTGAACCAGCCCGCTTTCCTCAAGCATTTCCAGCCAGAAAAAGGTTTCATCACATTCTTCAATAACAATACATAATTTTGAGAAATGCTCTGCGGCAGATCTGGCACGGCATACAGCTCTAAAATTAGCAGCAACGGAGGTAGAACTTCTGAGAATTTGTTTGCCGATAATCTTACTTTCATCCCTTGATTTTAATCCTGAATACAACCGCATTATTTTCAGTGCATTTTGTTTTGTGCGCCGACGATATTCATCATTAAACTTTTCCATAATATTCATTTTATTTATCCCCATTAATCCGATAAAATGAAGAAGGTGATATAGTTGTTAATAACTTTCTCTTACAATGTCTCTTACTCACCAATTCACCACTTCACCATGTCACCATGTTATTTAATTGAAACGAATAATCATAATAATACCAAGTCTGTAAAATCCTATATCTTTGCTCAAAATAGCTGCTCATGTCGAATGTTATCGTAAAAACAGATTTTAACTTTCCGGGACAAACCAGGAAGTATGTCGGGAAGGTCAGGGATGTTTATACTATTAAAGACAAATATCTTATCATGGTCGCTACCGACCGGATCTCCGCATTTGACGTGGTGTTACCAAAGGGGATTCCTTACAAGGGACAGGTGTTGAACGAGATTGCTTCCCGTTTTCTCGATGCAACGGCTGATATCTGCCCAAACTGGAAGATCGCCACACCCGATCCCATGGTCACCATCGGAACGTATTGCAAACCTTTCCCGGTGGAAATGATTATCCGTGGTTATCTCACCGGGAGTTCATGGAGATCCTATAAAAGCGGGAAGAGAGAGATCTGCGGAGTTCTTATTCCCGACGGGATGAAGGAGCACGAGCAGTTCCCTGAACCCATCGTCACCCCTACCACCAAAGCAGTGGAAGGCCATGACGAGGATATCTCAAAGGAGGAAATCATCCGCCTGGGACTTGTTTCAAAGGAAGATTACGAATTGCTCGAAAAATATACCATTGCTTTGTTCAGGCGCGGAACCGAAATGGCCTTCCAAAAAGGGTTGATCCTTGTGGATACCAAGTACGAATTTGGCAAAGCCGATGGCAAGATCTTCCTGATCGATGAGATCCATACACCCGACTCATCCCGGTATTTCTATAAAGAAGGATATGAAGAACGTCAGTCAAAGGGAGAACAACAGAAACAGCTTTCAAAGGAGTTTGTCCGCGAATGGCTCATGGCCAATGGTTTCCAGGGGCAAACCGGTCAGCAGGTTCCCGAAATGACTGAATCGTGGGTGAACCAGATCTCCGAAAGGTATATTGAACTCTATGAAAATATCATTGGCGAAAAGTTCGTCAGGTCCGATGTATCAAATGTCCTTTCAAGGGTAGAGAAGAACGTTAAGCAATGGATAATTGATAATGGATAATTGATAATTCAGGTTTTAACAAATTACTTTGCGAAAATCGTAATTAAACTTTTTTACGATAAAAGAAAAAATCAAGGATCCGGCGTTAGTGCATCACTACCATCTTTCGTGTCATCATGGCATCTCCGGCCTGAAGTGTATAAAAATAGATTCCTGAGCGATACCCGCTGGCATCCAGGGTTATTGCGTGTTTCCCAATTTTCATCTTACCATCTGCTATTGTTGTTACCAGCTTTCCTCCGCTATCAAAAACTTTCAGGGTAACATAATCATTGTTCCCATTTATTTCTATCGGAATTGAGGTTATGTTTTTAACAGGGTTCGGGCAATTTTGTCCGAGGATGGAAGGATCTATCATGAGACGCGGAACCGCATCGGGTCTTCCGGCTTCCACCCAGGCTGTGTAGATCAGGCTGGCAAGTGACCAGGAAGCATTTTTGAACAAGGCTATTGTAAAAGCTCCCGAATGGTCCCAAAAAGCCTGGTAATAGGCATTTGAAGAGGTACTCCCGGCATCGAAAGTGGCATACATGTCGGCCAGCAGAACGCTGTCTTTATACAGGTAGTCATGATACAGGTAGGTGAAGATAAACCCGGGGACATTTTCGATAAATTGCGCCGGATCATCCGAATAAATTATGTCTGAACTATACTTGCCAATCATATGCGTTTCATAACGTGAGTGAACACCGTCCTGGCTCGTGTATTGCCCGTCATAATTTTTGGTGATGTGCAATGGCATATGGCCATCGCCGATATAATGCCCGAGATCTGCAGCAAAGAGCGATGCTTTGTTGAAGTCGTTACGCTGAAAACAGGCCTTGACCGAATCGAAGGCAGCGATGGTTGCCCAGGGTATAATGCCGTTATCCATTAAAAAAGCGATCCCGTGAAGGTTATTTACAGAATCTTCTGTCATCGGAATTTTTCCGTACAGGACAAATTCATTGTAATTATCGATATTGATGTAATGCTTGGGAGCTTCTGTGTCATCCCATGATTTACGTTCATCGGCAACCGACGCATTATCTGCAAGGATCGTGGTCCAGGATGCCCTGATGAAATTCATCTCCGAAGGGAAAGAAGCAGGGGCATGCTGGTTGATAATCCGGTGTCCGACCGAGCCCCAACTGGAAAGAATGAGCCAGAGAGAAAGTGGAATTAGAGTGAAGGAGATGTTGTGGATTTTTTTCATATAGTTTTTTCGGTTAATTTCAGTAGTTTCTCAAGATCCTCGATCTTGTCTGGATATCCAAGCTGGGTGTAACTATAGATGAGGTTTCCGATAAGTCTTTTAATAATATCGATGTTGGAACAAGGCGCAAAATACGACCTGTCGGGATTAATTTTCAGTTGCTGAATAAACAGTTCAATCTCTTTTCTTGTAAAGACAGAACCTTTGTTAAAGGGGTTGATATAGAAAAGAACTTCATCAATGGAAGGCACATCGGCTGTCAGTTCCGACACATAGGCCAGGATAAAATGCTGGGGAAGGTTGACGCCATAGACCGGGATGTTCAGCTTTTGTGCAAGGATGATATAAAGCATACCAAGTGAAAGTGCACTTCCTTTGCGCGTTTCCAGAAATGTGTTCAGGTAAAAATTCTGAGGGACAAAAAGATTAATCTTGTTCCCGTCAAAATTATGAACATGAAAGATGATGTGGTTGAGAACCTTGATGTTTTCCAGGGCTGTCAGGTTGTCGTTCAGCTCCAGCCATGCATCCATTTTCATCTGCTCCACTCTGATTGTCAGGACTTCTTCACTGAGTTCGGGATACTGGCTGCGGGTCACCAGCAGGTAACCTTTCAGCAGGTCGGAGGAGGAAGTATTGATCCAGTTCGTGAATTCAACTTGCAGTTCTCCCTGCTGAATGTCCCTGATAATCTCTCCTGCGCGTTCCTGGGTGGAAGTATCAAAGGAAATTTCCAGAACTTTTTCCAGGTACGGAATGGCTTCCATGCCGAAGGAATATAGCTTCTCACGGATCGAATCAAATACCTTTTCATCCGGTTCATCGAGAAGGTGAACCAAGGCATTCAGTTCCTTATTTTCGGGAGTAGCAATCATTAATTTGTAATCCTTTCCAGTACCAGGTCGATCAGTTTCTCTATCAGGGCTTTATGGTCCCGGACGAATTCATTGGTAACCCGGTTGGCGATCAACGCACACACAGTTATCACCCGGTGATTCAATAAACTTCCCAGTCCGTAAAGTGCTGAAGTTTCCATTTCAAAATTGATGACTCTTTCATCTTTATAACTAAATGACCTTATCTTTTCGTTCAGTTCAGGATCTGCCAGCCTTAACCGTAAAACTCTTCCCTGTGGCCCGTAAAAACCGGGCGCCGTTGCAGTGATACCCTTGATAGTTCCTTTCTCAAATTTCCGGATCAGTTCATCAGATCCTTTTACAAAATAAGGTTTTGAAAGATTTTCGTTCCAGCCGGTATGTTTCATAAATGCACCGGACATCTGCAGGTCGAGGGTGTTGGATCCGTTGGTATCATAAAAATGCAGCAGGTTGTCAAGTCCTAATCCGTAAGAAGAAAGGGCAAATGAACCAACCGGCACGTCCGCCTGGATGGATCCCGATGTCCCGATCCGGATCACGTTCAGTGTTTTATGTTCCGGTTTTATCCGGTGAGTTAAAAGGTCGATATTGGCCAATGCATCCAATTCATTCATCACGATGTCGACATTATCCGCTCCGATTCCTGAAGAAAGAGCCGTGATCCTCTTCCCGTTCAGCATTCCCGTGTGGGTCTTAAACTCACGATTGGCGATTCTGTATTCAACCGTATCAAAATGATTTGAAATTAATGCGACCCGGTCGGGATCACCAACCATGATAACGGTATCGGCCAGCTGATGGGGCTGAAGTGCCAGGTGGTAAATTGATCCATCTTCGCAGATTAAAAGATCTGTACTTTTGATGACCGGCATCTGTATTAATTTTTGCAAATTTATGAATAATATCTATAGGGAAATCAGGTGAATTCTTACTTTGTTGGAATGGAACCGGCAAGACGTGGAAGAAAGTCATATTTATGATCAGAAGATCTGACAGATACCTGCCTGCATGGCATACAGGCGACTGAATTGCGGGATCGGTGATCTATGATTAGATTTTAAAAAAATCAATATTGGTAATTTTTTCTATTAATCGGTTTAATTCAAAAAGGTAATACAAAAAAGAAAACAATTTACGATTTTTTACTTTTGCGGTCTTTGCGTAAAACTTTGCGGACTTTGCGTGAACCTTTTTAATTTTTTTTTATTTCATGCAAAGGACACAATGAAGAATCCGCAAAATACCCAGAGAATGATATTCTGATTCTAAAATTGAATTTCCTTAACTTTGTGGAATGCAAACTGAAATTATCAATATCGGGGATGAATTGCTGATCGGACAGGTGATCAACACCAATGCTTCATGGATGTCAGAACAACTGAACCTGGCAGGATTTCCGGTTCACCGGGTTACCATTATTCCCGACGATCCGCAGCACATCCTTGATGCCCTGAAGGAATCGGGGCGAAGGTCGGAACTGGTGCTCCTCACGGGCGGGTTGGGCCCCACAAAGGATGATCTCACAAAAGATGTACTTTGCAAATATTTCCGGACAAAGCTGATCTTTGATCCGGTCACATTTCAGACGATCGAGAAATTTTTCAAGACAAGAGGATTCCCTGTTACAGCAGTTAACCGCAGGCAAGCGGAGATCCCTGAAAACTGTGTTGCGATTCCCAATGCAAACGGGACTGCTCCTGGGATGTGGTTTGAAGAAGAAACAGCAGGTGCAGAGAAAAAGCATGTATTTGTTTCCATGCCCGGAGTTCCATTCGAGATGAAAGCCATGCTTATTCATGAAGTGATCCCAAGGCTGAAACAGTATTTTCAGCCGGTGATCGTTCTTCATCATACCCTCCTGACCCAGGGCTTAGGGGAATCATTTTTATCGGACATCCTGGAGGATTGGGAAGCCAACCTTCCGGCAAATCTTCACCTGGCCTATCTCCCCCAGCCCGGGATCGTAAGGCTGAGGCTTACAGGACAAAGTGACGATGAGGCCAGTCTGCAAAAGCAGATGGATATAGAAGCATCAAAGCTGAAATCCCTGTTACAGGATTATATCTTTGGCGAGGGCGATGCCACCCTGGAGGCAGTGGTCGGAAAGCTGCTGAAAGAGACTGGCAGTACGCTGGCAACAGCCGAGAGCTGCACGGGAGGCTATATTGCGCATATGATCACGAGCATACCTGGGAGTTCCGCCTATTACAAAGGAAGCATCATCGCCTATTCGAATGATATCAAGATGAAAGAATTGGGGGTGAGCGAGAAGGCGCTCGGAGAATATGGAGCAGTGAGTGAAGAGGTGGTAAAGCAGATGGCAAATAATGTGCGGTCCCGCCTTGACTGCGATTATTCTATCGCTGTTTCCGGTATTGCAGGTCCCGACGGAGGCACGAAGGACAAACCGGTTGGATTGGTCTGGATAGCGATTGCCGGACCTTCGGGTATTCAGACAAATAAATATCTATTCGGGGATAACCGGGAACGAAATATCCGGAGAGCGGCACTTCAGGCACTTAACCTGCTACGGAAGAAGATTCTGGGTCAGCTATAAAAAGTACAAACTACAAAATACAAAGTACAAAGTACAAATTACCCGCTTGCCGGCCCTTCCTGAAGAATACGTGACATTGTTATAAAAAAAGAATTATATGGAAATAATTCTGAAAGACCTGAGAAATGATAATGACCTTCACGAATTCAGGGATCTTCTGACTGAGTTTTACGAAGAGATTGAACATTCTATCCTGCCTGATAATGATCTGGAAATATTAATTCCGGATTTTATTAACAAAGGAGATATAAAGATCGCAGTAACGGATAATGAAATTATTGGATTTATTTGTATAATTGAGTCATCTTCAATTTATGCCGGCGGAAAATTCGGGGTTATCAATGAATTATATGTGAAGCCAAAGTTCAGGTCGAAAGGGACAGGAAAAAAATTATTGTTGTATGCTGACCAATTGAAAGAAATGAAAGGGTGGTCCAGATTAGAACTATCTACACCGGAGGAATCAAAGTGGAAGAGGACATTGAATTTTTATTTAAAAGAAGGATTCACTCCAACGGGTGTGAAAATGAAAAAATAAGCCGTTCCAAAGCCAATATTACTGGTACTTTTAAGGGGAATTAATATGACGAATTTTAAAATCAAACAAACCATCCCCTATTTGCTGTGTGTTTTTGTGCTTGTTTTTCTGATCAGGGAAGCGCTGGATTATGGCGATTTCAAAGCTTTTCTGGAAGCTGCAAAATTAATGGCAGCCCGGAAAGATCCATACCACGTATGGATTTTTATCAGTGAAGGTAACTACGCCCTCTATTTCTACAGCCCGTTATGGGCAATCCTGTTGATACCCTTCAGTTATCTTCCAAACGTTATCCCAAACTTTCTTTGGTTACTGGCAAACACCTACTTTCTATACCGTATCTGGATATTACTTACAACCTACATTGATTTTCAAGACCTATCTAAGAAGCAAGTTAAGTGGCTTCTTTTCTTTAGTATACTCCTGAGCGTAAGATACATTTTGTACAACTTTGGAATGATTCAAATGACAATCTTCTTACTATGGGGTTCCCTGGAAAGTCTTTCCCAATTCAGAAACAAAAAATATCTGGCAGGAGGTGCACTCCTGGCTTTAATTATCAATATCAAAATTTTACCGATAGTTTTGATCCCATATTTAATCTATCGTAAGGAGTTGAAGGGCACCTTGAGTACCTTGTCGTTCAGTATCCTTTTCCTGATTCTCCCTTGTCTGTTTTTAGGCTGGTCAAAGAATTTGTTCATGCTTTCGGAGTGGTGGAGCGTTATAAATCCAGGCAACACAGAACACATCCTCGAGTCAGACCTTGGGCCCCATAGTCTGACGGCATTAATTCCCACACTTCTTACTAAAACCGATGGTGTTTTACCCTATTACCGAAACATCCTAAATCTGGATTTAAAAACAGCAACACTCATCCTGAATGCCGTAAGAACCGCTTTAATACTATTTCTGCTCTATTTTTTAAGATGGCCGCCTTTCAAACAGGCAAGATCAGGATTAAGTGAAATTCGTGAACTCAGCTATCTCTTTTTACTGATCCCATTGATTTTCCCTCATCAGCAGAAATATGCATTTTTCCTGGCCTATCCAGCCCTGTTCTATATCTCCTATTCCATTATTATTAATTTCCAACCCGGAACCAGGATCATGAACAACAGAATTTATTACTCAGTAATAATATTATTAATACTCTCCTTTGCCCTTATGACACTGACAACAGATGGCATCATCGGAAGAAATCTGAACCAGGTTACCCAACATTTTAAAACGATTACCTATGGGGCAATTATTTTAATTATCATTTTATCATTATGCTCTCCGGTACGGAGACGAATTTCCCGATAAACCCACAATCTCCAAAGTAAAAACACTTTTTTCTTTGTAAATTCAAATATTTTTCCGAATTTTGCACTCCGTTTTAAAAAGCATTCTAAATCACATACCATGTCAAGAGTTTGCCAGATAACAGGTAAAGCAGTAATGGGAGGAAACAGTGTTTCGCATTCCAACATTAAAACCAAGCGGAAATTCTATCCTAACCTGCAAACAAAGAAATTTTATATCCCTGAAGAAGACAAGTACATCACCATAAAAGTATCAGCACAGGGAATCCGTACTATCAACAAGAAAGGGATCTCTGCCTGCCTGAAAGAAGCACGGGAAAAAGGTTTTCTTAAGAAATAACAGGATCCTCCACGATATTAAATGCTGTTACACCTGTAACGGCATTTTTTTTATCCTTGGGGGAAGAAATAAAAAATGTGTATTTTCGTTTTTTATACATTATTTCAAAGAGTTATCCTCTAAATATTTCCAAAGAATGTTGAAACCGGCTACCGAAATCCTGACTTTTCTCTTTTTATTGTTTCTACCTGACATCCTTAATGCCCAGGAAAATAATGCAGACCTGGTCCAGTTTTCCGGCATTACCATTACCTCCGACAGCCTCACTGCAGTTCCATATACGAGGATCATCATCAAAAACACAAACCGGGGAACAACCAGCGATGTTTTGGGATATTTTTCTTTCGTTGCTCATAAACAGGACACCATCCTGTTCAATGCGCTGGGGTTCAAGCCGGCTTCCTTCATCATCCCTGATACCATCACAAAATCGAGGTACTCCCTCATTCAGCTGATGACCGGAGATACCCTTACCCTGCCTGCTGCCTATATTTTCCCCTGGCCGACACTGGAAGACTTCAAGCGTGCATTTGTCAATGCCAAAGTACCGGACGACGACCTTGAACGTGCCCGGAAAAACCTGGATCCGGAGCAGATCATGATCCGGGTGAGGGATTACCCGATGGATGCCAGTATGAACTACAACAACTACATTGAGAACCAGACCAGCAAATTGTATTACTTCGGCCAACAGCAGCCGTTCAATATTTTCAACCCGTTTGCCTGGGCAAAATTTATCAAAGCCTGGAAGGATGGTGAATTTAAAAGGAAAAAAACCAAACCAACTTCCAACGAGTGAGCCGTCCTTTCATAAAAACCATTGTTCATACATTTTCCTGCCTCTTATGCATGGCCGCATTGAGTGTATCGGCCCAGGAGACTGCCGTGATCTTTGGACGGGTGATCAATGACAGTCAGCAGGGAATCATGAATGCGAACATCACCATTAACGGCTTGCCCGGAGGTACAACATCCGATAAAAAAGGAAATTTTGAGATGATAGTTCCTTCAGGAAAGAAAATAACCGTCGTCTTTACCTTTATCGGTTTTGAAACAAAAACCGTCGACTTGACATTAAAACCCGGTGAGCGGAGAGAGATCCGTCAAACCCTGACCCAGGTATCCACTTCGCTTCCCTCCATTGAAGTGAAAGATCAGCAACTGCATACCAACACCTTCAACCGGATCGATCCCAAGACCATCTCCCTCATTCCTTCGGCCAACGCCGGCGTCGAAGACCTGATCAAGACCATGCCCGGGGTTTCTTCACACAATGAATTAAGCTCAACCTATTCGGTAAGAGGTGGAAACTACGATGAAAACCTGGTTTTTGTCAATGATATCGAGATCTACCGGCCTTTCCTGATCCGTTCGGGGCAGCAGGAAGGTCTGAGCTTTCTCAATCCCGATCTTGTTTCTTCCATCTCCTTCTCAGCCGGAGGATTTGATGCCCGGTACGGTGATAAGATGTCGTCGGTGCTGGATATCAAGTACAAACGGCCTACTTCCTTTGCAGGATCATTTGACATCAGCCTGCTGGGCGCGAATGCGCACCTGGAAGGCACGATCGCAAAAAAATTCTCATACCTCATGGGGGCACGGTATAAATCCAATTCTTATTTCCTGAAAGGACTTGATACAAAGGGCGATTACAAACCCAAATATTTCGATTTCCAGGCACTGCTCAATTATGAGATCAACAAAAAATGGGAAATATCTGCCTTCGGAACTTATTCAAACAACTCTTTTAAACTGGTTCCTCAAACGCGTGAAACCAGTTTCGGGACTCTCGGCGAGGCTTATAAACTCACCATTTTCTTCGACGGGCAAGAGGTTGACAGTTATCAGAATTGGCTCGGTGCGCTTACGGCAACCTATAAGCCGACTCCGGAGTTACGGTTGAAGTTCACTGCTTCCGGCTACCAGACCATCGAAGATGAAACCTATGATATCTCTGCCGAATACTGGCTCGGGAAACTTGAAGTCAACCAGGGTAGCAGCAATGTCGGGCAGGTAACCGAAGCCCTTGGGGTAGGCGCATTCCTGAACCATGCCCGGAACTCTCTGGATGGGACTGTGCTCAACCTCGAGCACAGGGGCATCTATGAGAGCAAGAACAGCCTGACATTATGGGGTATCAAATACCAGCATGAGTTTTTTCATTATGTTGTCAATGAATGGGAGATGCAGGATTCTGCGGGGTATTCCTTACCACACCCGCTTGATTCGCTCGGTTCACAAAATCCCCCGCACGACTCACTCTTTCTTTACAACGCCACTAAAAACATAAGCCAGGAAGAGTCGAACAGGTATTCAGCATTTCTCCAGGATACCTGGACATTTAAAAATGACAGGAATGATATAACCCTTACGGCCGGGTTGCGTTCGATGTACTGGGATTATAACCAGCAATTCCTTCTGGATCCAAGAGTAAATATCTCCTTTCAGCCGCACTGGAAGAAGGATGTTGTTTTTCGCGTTTCGGGCGGTTATTATTCTCAGCCGCCTTCTTTCCGCGAACTTACCGACCTGAAAGGCAATATCGTTTCAGGGCTAAAAGCGCAGCGGGCGATCCAGGTTGTGGCAGGTACCGATCTCTACTTCAATGCCTGGGGACGTCCTTTCAAATTCGTGGGAGAAGCATATTATAAATACATCAACAACCTCATACCCTATACCATCGATAACCTGAAGATCAGTTATTACGGCACGAACGATGCATTCGGATATGCTACCGGTGTCGACTTCAGGGTAAACGGTGAATTTGTGAAAGGGATCGAAAGCTGGGCCAGCTTGTCCATCATGAAGACCGAAGAAAATATCAATGGCGATTGGGTCCCTCGCCCTACCGACCAGCGCGTAAACCTTAGCATTTTCTTTCAGGATTATATTCCCCATTATCCTTCCTGGCGGATGAACCTGACGCTCTTTTATGGTACCGGCCTGCCATTCGGTGCGCCGAACGTGCCAATAAAACTACAGACCCTTCGCATGCCTCCATACAGGAGAGTGGATATTGGTCTATCAAAGCAGATTATCGGGGGAAATACAACCTTTTCGAAAAAGAATCCTTTCCGGGTCTTTCATTCCATGTGGATCTCCCTGGAAGTATTTAACCTGCTGCAGATCAACAATACGGTTTCCTACCTTTGGGTCACCGATATCAATAACCAGCAGTATGCGGTTCCGAATTACCTGACCCCAAGACAGTTCAATCTCAAGTTGCAGGCATCATTCTGAAACGCGTTTCGTGTTTCGTGTAAAACGTGAGAACCCCTCCTTGCTCTCCTCCCAAAATGGGGAGGGGCTGGTGGTGCAGTGGTGCCGTTTTGAATGAAATTCTCTTTTTTACTCTTGCTATTCAAATGCCTTCAGCGAAACGCGGATGATCTCAACGGCTTCCCTTATCTGTGCTTCGTTGATAACGAGAGGAGGCGCAAAGCGGATGATGTGATCGTGAGTGGGTTTTGCCAGCAGTCCGTTGTCGCGCATTTTCAGACACACATCCCACGCGGTTTTTCCGTTCACCGGTTTGATAACTGCTGCGTTGAGCAATCCTTTTCCCCTGACAAGCTCGACCATGGGTGACTTGATCTTTTCCAGTTCTCCCCTGAAGATGATGCCCATGTTGTAGGCATTTTCTGCAAGTTTTTCATCCCGGATCACTTCCAGCGCTGCAATGGCAACCCGACTGGCGATGGGATTTCCTCCAAAGGTAGATCCATGTTCGCCCGGCTTGATCACCAGCATGATGGCATCATCGGCAAGTACGGCAGATATCGGGTAAAGCCCGCCTGATAAAGCTTTTCCCAGGATAAGTACATCGGGGCGAACACCTTCCCAATCGCAGGCAAGTAGTTTCCCGGTACGTGCAATCCCGGTCTGGACCTCATCGGCAATGAATAAAACATTCTTTGCCTTACACAGGTCATATGCCTTCTTCAGGTAGCCTTCATCCGGAACAAAAACGCCGGCTTCTCCCTGGATCGGTTCAACAAGAAATCCTGCAACATTGGGATCTTCCAATGCTTTTTCCAGCGCTTTAAGGTCATTGTAGGGAATGATGATAAACCCGGGTGTGAACGGACCGAAGTCATTCCTGGCCTGGGGATCGGTCGACATGGAAACAACAGAGATCGTACGGCCATGGAAGTTGTTTTCGCAACAAATGATCTTTGCCTGGTTTTCGGGAACACCCTTAACCTTATAAGCCCATTTACGGGTGAGTTTCAATGCCGTTTCATCACCTTCGGCGCCTGTATTCATAGGGAGAACCCGCTGGTAGCCAAAATATTCCGTGACGAACTTCTCATAAACGCCGAGTACATTGTTATAGAAAGCCCGTGAGGTCAGTTCCAGCGTGCCTGCCTGGTCGATCATTGCCTGGATGATCTTCGGATGACAGTGTCCCTGGTTAACCGCTGAATAAGCAGACAGAAAATCAAAATATTTCTTTCCTTCCACATCCCACATAAAGACTCCCTGCCCTTTGGCAAGAACAACCGGCAATGGATGATAATTGTGAGCGCCGTACCTGTCTTCCAGGTCCGTTGCCATCGAAGAGGTTTTAATTTCGTTCATAAAAATTCCCGATCATTTTATTTTGTAACGATGAAAGTTCCCGAGTTAAGGAGTTTCTTGTTTTCGGTTAATTTATAATAATACATACCGGCACTGAGATCACTCACGCCGAATTGTTCTGAGATCCCGTTTACAGAAATCTGGCGGATCAGTTTTGCCTGGGCATCATATACTTCAAAATAGCCATTTTCAATGCTGCTTCCGAGTTCAATTTTCAGGAACCGGGTGGCAGGGTTTGGCGAAAGTTTCACCTTCACAGAAGGCATGAGCAGGAGAGGGAATCCACTTACGCCTGTAAGATTAACATCATCAAAGAGAGCCATACTTCCGACTTGTCCCACGCTGCCGAACATGTTGCCGGCATTAAATCCACCACACGATAATAGAAGGATGGTAATTGTATCGGGTGTTTTGCTCTGATCCCAGTAAGTGACGGCAGTATCAAACTGGGTCCATGTGTCGATGGTGCCATGAAATGCCAGGCGGTTATAGGCAAGAGTGTCACGTTTGTGTGTCGACGTATTCCATTTTGACAGCAAGAGGACAGTTGCCGAAGAGTCGTTTAGAAGGGGATACGATTTATAATAACCCGAAAACCTTACGGGTAAAGTATTGCCATAGGGATAGCGCATTCCAAGAATGGCTTTCTGAGTGTTCCAATTGATTTTAATGGTTCCGATAACACCGGGGATGACAATACTCAACAAAGCAATATTCCGCGTAACCAGGCGGGCCGAATAGGTTCCTCCATGAGCAGTATCACAGGGATAAACAGTGATTCCCGATGGGGTCGGGATTGTATCCAGGATATTCAGTGTTGAGAATATGCTGCTATCCGGTTCGTAGTAGTGATGCACAGTATTATATTTCCAGGATTCGAAATCACCTCCACGAATGTTCTGTTGACCGTAACCAAATGTAAAAATGCATAAAACGAGTACTGCAAGTGAAATAAGTTTTTTCATAATGTACTTTTTTGTTTGAATGATTTATAAGATTAAATATGTAAAAGAACTTGTAAGGATGTGGTCCTTGGCGGTTCAATAGTGATGGGCCTAAGGGAATACTCTGTATTGAAAAAATTATTCACCAGGAGAGAAAATTTGAAATCCCGGATACTGTAACCTACCCGGACATCCACGATGTAATTCCCGTCATTGTTCTGTTCCCTGTATTTCTTGATTCCTGAATGCATTAAATCCGGTGTATCCAGTTGGTAAAGAAAGATATCGATGTTTTTCATATACCCGTAATATTTTAGAGAGAACCCGATGGAAAACCGCTTTTTATAGGTCAGCTCAAGATCGGACTTGAAGAGGCTCTGGATACGATATTTCAGAATGTTTCCGGTAGTATCGGTTGAGGTGTTTGCATAAGTATAATAACGTACTTTCCCGGTGGAAGATTCCATATGTGAATAGTAGATCTCATCCGGATGAAGCGCCATCGGTATGGAGTATGTGAATCCTACCAGCAACGACATATTGAGGTTACGCACAATTTTCCCTTCCCCGCCCAATGTCATGTCAATACCATAGATCCTTGCAGGGCCGGTATTCAGGAATTTGAACCCAAGATCATTTTTAATCAGGGGTGCGCTTCCCCAGTTCCCGAAATTGAACTCGATATAATTCTTATAATTTTCAAGGAAACCTGAAATATCAGCCATCCCGATGAACTTGCCAAACTTAAACAACTGCTTTACACCAACTTCATAGGAAAGGCAGGTTTCAGACTTAAGATCGGGATTCGGATAAAACCCAAACCCACCGGAATTGGTTGTGATGTAACGTTCGCCGATGGTGGGCGCCCGGTAACCTTGTCCGACCGAAGCCCTGAAAAAAGTACCTTTACCAACCCGCATGTTCAGTCCTCCCCTGAAAATGGGTTTATTTTCTGTAGTTCCGGCGATCTGGTAATATTCCCAGCGTCCACCCGCGAGAAGGGAGAGCCTGTCCCAGAACTTTTTCTCCAGTTGGGCATAAACCGATAAGTTCTCGGAACTGAATTCCCCGTTCTGATTTGCGGCAGTGGTTCCCAGTGAATCCAGTACTCCCGAGAAAACCTTGCCATAGGAATGAGAATAAATATTTGTGATACCCATCACCATAACCAGTTCTTTCACCTTTTGAAATCTGTGGGTGTGCTGATAGTCGTTGTAAACAGTCATATAACGGTTCGACTGGTTGTTGTTAGCATCTGTATTCCCGTAATAGATACGGTTTCTCAGGCTATGGCTGTTCCCGTTTTTATTAAAATATTTTATAAAGGGATCAACGAAAAAAGTGAATTGCTTAAAGTGCGACAACGCGCCAGGGTAGGCACGGTATTGATTGGTGTCGGCATCATACCAGAAGTAGGTTTCCGCATTTTCGTTGTACATGAAATTCCCGTTAATACCATAAGTTAACCCATCAATCTTTTTATTCCGCACCCTTGTGTTAAAATAAATCTTAGCCCTTTTTGTAAAAGCCCCTTTGTTAAAGGCATTATCAGGTATCGTATCCTTGATATGGGGAGGAGGAACAGGAGTACCCATGATGTATCCCTGATCGCTATAAAGATTGATGCCAAATCCGACGTCGAGATTATCCATTTTCTGAAGATGAGACAACGATAATCCAAAGATAATGGGGTTCATACCCGTCCATGGGGTGGCATAACTCCGGTCGGGTTTGCTGTAGACACCGACGAACGAATTTACCTTGGTTTCCGGTTTATCTGTAGGATAAGCCGTGCGGATGTTGATGGCGCCGGTAATGGCGGAGGAACCATAAACAACCGAAGCCGCTCCTTTTACGACCTCAATTTGTTCAACATCATCCACTGGGAGGAATCCCCAGTCGGGACGGCCGGCATCACCTCTCAGGATAGGAATATCATCCACCATCACCATGACACGGCTTCCGAGACCGGAGCTGAAGCCGCTGCCCCCGCGGATTTGCGGTTCATTGTTCACGATGGTGATCCCGGGGATCTTGTCGATCGCTTTATCAATACTGCTGGGATTGGAGGATAAAATGGACTGCGATTTCAAAACTTCGATCGTCGAAATGGAGTTCTCTACTTTCTGTTCATATTTTGATCCTGAAACTACAAATGTGCTCAATTCCTGAGAGATCGGTGTCATCAGGATATCCAGAAACAATTTTTTCGCGCCGTCAACATTGATATTCTTTTCCTGTTTTTCATAACCCACACAGGAAATGACCAGGACGATGTCTCCCCGGGATAGTTCAATCTGGTAAAACCCATTGTTGTCGCTGAATGTACCCGTCGGTAACCCCTTGATCCCAATGTTAACAAAAGGCAGCGGTTCATTCGTCTGCTCATCCAAAACCTTTCCCTGAACAATACAGTTCTGCGCCCGGATTCCCGAATAAGAAAGAAGAGTAAGGATCATAGTAAAGAGGAGAAGGTAGAGTTGTTTCATACCCTTGGGTTTATGGAACAAAAATAGTTAAATTTATCAAAGCTGAATCAAAAACCTTTGTTCACCATAGCTCCATCATTGATTATCAATGATCTGTATTTACGGGATGGGGAAGATACGAGGACTCCCAATCCGTACTCTTCCCACTTTTCATCCACTTTCCGGATGGTAGTTTCGTCCATCACGATAATGTTGGGCCAGTCACGCTCAAACCCGTCATACCCGGCGGTTTTACGGGTACCATCCAAAACCAGCATGGGGAATGATTCCCCATTTTCAGAAACCGGGTGAAAACAATCCCTCATCGGATCAATATTGTTGGCTGCGATCCATGCAATATCGGCAGTTGAATGAATGTCGACCTCCGGATCCAGGAAGAGCAGGAATTTAATATCCCTTATGAGTCCTTGTCTCATGAGGTCACTGCTGATCTCATGTATATGGTTGATCCGGTTCTTTTTTATCGAAAGGACCACAAAGGAAATTCCTTCCGGCAGAAATGTTTCATTGACAGCAACCACTTCCGGAATTTTTTTCTGCAGAACAAGAGTATCAATGAAAGGTTGAAAAGTATTGGAAGAAGATCCTTCTGATTCTTCCGGCCATTTTACCGTTGCATCGATCCCCATCTTACTGCCGAATGAAAAATGGCGGCTGGAGTGATCCAGTATGTCGACCGGGCCTTTAATAAAGTGAATATCCTGCAGGGGATCGGCCATTTGCGTAACTTCCCTTGCTACGGCTCTATAATCCGACAGATCTACATCCCTGCTCACTACCACCATGATCTTGTTGAACATCATCTGTCCGGCACCCCAGATAGAAGTCATGACTTTCATACCCTGGCCGGGAAATGATTTTTCGATCTTTGTGATCACGATATTATGGAAAACCCCGGCTACAGGCATATTGATGTCTTTCATCTCCGGAACCGCAACCAGTTTCATCGGGAGAAGGAAGAGACGTTCAGTCGCCTTTCCCATCCAGCCATCTTCCATGGGCGGAATCCCCACGATGGTGGCAGGGTATATGGCATTTTTCCGGTGCGTAATACAGGTTACATGAAAACGGGGATAGAGGTCGGCGAGGGAATAAAAACCGGTATGGTCGCCAAAGGGACCTTCCATGATGAATTCTTCTTCCGGGTTGACATAACCCTCTATGACAAAGTCAACATCCGACGGGACTTCCAGCTCATTCGTCAAACACCTGACCAGGTCTACTCTCTTTTTCCGCAGGAATCCCGAAAGCATATATTCGTCCATGTTTTCGGGCAAGGGAGCTGTTGCTGCATAGGTATAAGCCGGGTCGCCGCCAAGGGTAACTGTCACCGGCATCCTTTTCCCGAGTTCCCTGTATTTCGAGAAATGATGAGCCGATCCTTTGTGCCGGTGCCAGTGCATGCCGGTAAGGGCAGGGCCGAATACCTGCATGCGGTACATGCCCTGGTTGCGGATACCGGTAACAGGATCTTTGGTATGAACTACCGGCAGCGTGATGAACGGCCCGCCGTCGGCAGGCCAGCAGGTGAGAACCGGAAGCTTCGTAAGGTCGGGAGTTTCCATGATTACCTCCTGGCAACTGCCTTTTTTCCTTACCGACCTTGGAAGCCAGGATGAAACCTCTTTCAGGGCAGGCAGGATCTTCATTTTTTCAAAGAAAGTTTCTTTCGGTCCGAGGAAATCCCGGAGTATCTTCCCCAACTCCTCCCCTGCAGCATCCAGGTTGTCTGCCCCCAAAGCCATACACATTCTTTTCTCTGAACCGAAAGCATTGATCAGAACAGGAAAACCGGTACCATTGTTTTCAAATAAAAGTGCTTTACCGTTGTTTTTGCTGACCCGGTCGGTTATCTCCGTTATCTCCAGGTGTGGAGACACAAACGCTTTAATCCTTACCAGTTCCCCGGCAGATTCAAGGGCGGAAACAAAGGAAGACTGGGATTTGTATGCCATTTGTTCAGTAACTGGTTTTAAGTTTTAAGTGATTAAATTTTAAGTAATTAAGTGATATTGAATTACCTAATAACAAAATTTCAAAATCCAAAATCTTAACACTTAACACTTAAAACTTAACACTTTATGAACTTTATAAACTTTAATTTGCTTTATACGTTTTTGTTCCGAATTTCTCCGGTTTGCTGGAATTGTATTTCGATGGACATTTGAGCAAGAGGCTGGTAGCAAGGAACTCATCGTTTTTCATTGAACCGATGACAACCACTTTTTCGGATTTCTCGAAATCCTGTGGCTTTGGATTGTTGTATACCACTTTTTTTTCCAATCCTTTATCATCGATCAGGAAGAATGAAAACCGGTTAACATTAATTGTTGCATCATAGTCGATGGATTTATTCTTGTCGAGGCGCCCGATGATATGAAATTCTTTACCGGGCGTGGCAGAGGCTTCTGAAAAATTTGAATAGGTGCTGGAATCCGTTAATGTTGTTACAACAACGGCAACTGCAATCACCAATACAAGCAGGATAACAATATGGATGGTCTTCATTTTTCCGGTTCAGGTATTTTCTCTATTTCTTTTTCCAGCTTTGTTACTTTCCTGTCGATCGTAAAGAGGTAAACAAAAATGCCGACCAGGATTATGGCCAGAACTACAACCACGACTAAGATCTTTCCGTTTGCTAACATGGGTTTTTATTTATTATCGATGATCAGTCTGATACTTCTTATCCGCACCCTGAGTTTATAGATCCAGACGCCCAGGAGTATCCATCCAAGCATGGCAGGGTAGAAAATGAGGCGCATGGCAGGCGGCAGGTGCATCGGCAATATCGTATTGGCATTGTTTCCCCCGGCCGGATGGATACTTTCGCCGGCCAGGCGTGGAAGGATAATGACAAGGACGATCCAGAGGAAGAAGGCAAAAATATTGTAGATCGCTGACACCTTGGCCCGTTTGTGGGTATCGTCGATGGATCCGCGAAGGATGGCATAGGCAAGATAAATGAGAAGTCCAACGGCCGCTCCATTCAGTTTCGGATCTTTAACCCACGGTGAACCCCAGGTAAACCTGGCCCAGATCATTCCCGTAAAAATACCCAGGAAGCCAAATATCAAACCTACATTCACAGCCTCTACTGCCCTTATATCCTCCTGCTCATCGAATTTCCGCAGGTACCGTAAGCTGTATATAAACCCTGTGATCAGCATGGTAAACATGCCGAACCACATCCCCACATGATAGAAGATGTTACGCATGGATTCTGCAGCCACTTCCATCCCTTCAAAGGAAACCTTAATAAAAAACCCACCGATAACGGCATAGAGAAGCAATACCCCTGCAAGCGCCTTCCACCAATGTTTCTTTATGTGTTTCACCAGGCTCATTTTCCCAATAGATAATGAATAATTATGAATCTTGAATTATGAATTATGAAATAATTCGTACTTCTGACTTTGTACTTTGAATTCTCGCCAAAGATACGGAAATAATAAATAAACCAGGATGATGACGGCCACAATGATCGTGGGCAGGATGATGATAAAGCCGTAGTTTCCCGGTCATTGGGTGAATAGGAGGATAAATCAACGGGTATGAACCCCAGAGTCCCGAGTACTCGAGAGGTGGAATTAACCAAAACACCTCAACCCCCATTGGGTTGACTAAAAAGTAAAGATTTTCTTTAGAACCGCAGAGGCAAAGGCGCAGAGATATAATTTATTGAAGTTGAATTCTTTGGTCTCTGGTCTCTGCAGTAAAAATACTTTTTAGTCAACCCTGTGCAGGGGACGAGGGAAATAGATTAAACAGAAAGAGACCATCCTTAATGACAGTCTCTTTCAGAGTATCTGGAATAATTACCCTTATGGGAAATCAATTCAGTGTATTATTCAACGATCATCTTATGGGTATAGGACTGGCCGTTGATTTTAACAGTATAGAAATAAAGGCCAGTACTAAGTTGGCTGGCATCAATGGTAAACTGATGTGCACCGCTGGTAACAAAACCATTATCAATTGTCATCACGGTTTCACCTGTGACATCAGTGACTTCAACTATAACGTTTGCAGTCCTGTCGAGGTAAGCATTGAAAGTAGTTGTTCTGTTAACCGGGTTCGGGAAATTCTGGCCAACAAAGATTTTCTTTGAATCTTTAAATGTGGGAACACCACCAATAGGAGGACAAGGCTGGCGATGATCGATGGTACAGGTCTGTGTTGGCAGGGTCGGGGTAATTACCGCTGATCCCGGTGTGTCAGCCGTCTGGTAAATATAATCACCATGAATTCCATGAGCACATTCATCATAGTTTAACAGTATTTTCCCCATGGAAGGAAATACAAACTCCAGATAGATATAGTCAATGCCGCTGTTAAGATCCAGCTGGGGCCATGCCCATTGCATATTTGCATGTGTCCATCCACGTGCCCAGATATGACGATAGTTAGAGTGGGTTGAATTCTGAGGATTCTGCCAGGTAATTCCATCCCAGATTACAATCATGTTGCCGGCATCGTCAATGGAGATCTGCGGATGACTTGTCAAACCAACCCGGTAGCTCTGAACCACTTTCAAAGTATCGCCTGGATTGGGGCCATCGTAATAGTAACCCAGCAATTGTCCGTTTGCATCCAGGACATTAAGGTCTAAGCTGTCCTGTAACATAGGCATTGTTGTATTCCAATAGATCAAACCGTTCCGGTTGATCAGGATATACTCTGTAGTATCATATATTTCACCACCGCCGATACCGCTGCAAACGTGGATCACGCCGTTTTTGCCCATTTCACAGGCAACAGAACCATCAGAACTGGCCCAGGGAGCACGATAAGGCGGAATAACGGGGATTTTTTTATTTGCGTTGCTGAGGATTGGAATTTTGGTCCAGTTGTTACCATTGTCATTTGACTTCATGATGAACATATCGGTATAAGGACCGCCAGCAACAAAATAGATGGTATCGCCATGCGGTGTTCCCCATGCATATTCATCAATACCAAAAGCGCTGTAATTAGTAGAGTCCATTCCGGGAAGCTGGATGCCGATTTTATCCCAGGTTGCACCGGCATCGGTGGATCTCCAGTAGAGAAGTGCACCATCGAGGCCTTTGTAAACAGTTCCACCATTACTCGTTGGAAGTGTCATACATATAACATGAATGTTCTGATGAGTGAGACCGCTGGTTATGGTTCTTTGCCATGCAAGACCACCGCTGACACCACTTGGTGCGACAGGAGCCAGTGTCTGGGTCCAGTTACCGATTCCCTTTACGGTACGGGTGTTCATAACAAGTGTTAATCCTGTTGATGGGTGGGCGATGACAAGCTCGCCATTTCCATTCCAGGGACAGTATGAAGGCCAACCTGTTTTTTGCGTTTCAATACGTTCAGTAGGAGCTGTTCCCCAACTTGTACCGTTAAAATAGTTATAACCGGTACCGCGATCATCATAAGCTGTTTTAAGAAAACCCATCGTCCAGGTGCCTGCCATGGTCCCGTCAGGATATACATAAAAACGGTTCTGGCTTGCCCCATTGGTCTGCAGGTCATAAATTGTCGTCCCAAGCTGATCTTCCAATACAGCTTTTGTATTGACCGTTGTGTTGGCAGGCTGTAATGGATTCATTACAGGATTATCGACCGTGGTTTTGGGAATTTTCTGCTCATACTTCCGGGCATACTTTGAAAGCTGCGCCATTGAGCCAACTGTGAAGGTCAGCATCAGAGTAAAAAGAAAAATTCTTTTCATGGCTTGATTTTTTAGGTTTGATAATAAAATCAGGGTAACATATTAATCCGGAACAATAAAAATATTTACGCCTAATCGTAAATCAATATAGTCCCATCAAATATACGAAAATAATAAATAAAACAGGATAATGACTATCACATTGATAGTAAGCGGGATAATTATAAAGTCGTAGTTTCCCGGTCATAAGGCAGTTGAGAGGGTTATTAAACAGAAAGAGGCCATCCTTATGGACAGCCTCTTTCATGGTATCTGGGATAATTCCCCTTATGGAAAATCAATTCATTGTTTTATTCAACGATCATCTTATGGGTATAGGACTGGCCATTGATTTTAACGGTATAGAAATAAAGGCCTGTACCCAGATGGCTGGCATCAATCGTAAACTGATGTGCACCGCTGGTAACAAAACCATTATCAATTGTCATCACATTCTCACCTGTAACATTGGAAACTTCAACGATAACGTTTGCGGTCTTGTCGAGGTAAACATTGAAGGCAGTTGTTCCGGTAACCGGGTTCGGGAAATTCTGTCCAACAAAAGTTTTCTTTGAATCTTTAAGAGTGGGAACACCACCAAAAGGAGGAGAAATTGGTAACTGGCGATGTTCGATGTTACAGGTCTGTGTTGCCAGGGTTGTGGTGAGTACTGCTGATCCGGGTGTGTTAGCCGTTTGGTAAATATAATCAAAATTATTGTTCAACAGTATTTTTCCCATGGAGGGAAAAACAAACTCCAGGTAGATATAGTCAATTTCGCTGTTAAGATCCAGCTGGGGATATGCCCATTGCTGAGTTGCATAGTTCCACCCACGAGTCCAGATGTGACGGTAGTTGTAGTGGGTTGAATTCTGCGGATTCTGCCAGGTAATTCCATCCCAGATTACAACCATATTGCCGGCATCATCGATGGAGATCTGCGGATGACTTGTCAAACCTACCCGGTAGCTCGGAGCTAAACCCTGCAAGGTGTCGCCTGGGTTGGGGCCATCTTCATAGTAACCCAGCAATTGTCCGTTTGCATCCAGGACATTAAGGTCTAAGCTGTCCTGTAACATAGGCATCGTTGTATTCCAATAGATCAGACCGTTCCGGTCGATCAGAATATACTCTGTACTGCTCGTTATGGTACCTCCACCAATACCGCTGCAAACGTGGATCACGCCGTTTTTGCCCATTTCACAGGCAACAGAACCATCAGAACTGGCCCATGGAGCGCGATAGGTTGGAATTACGGGAAGTTTTTTATTTATATTGCTGAGGATTGGAATTTTAGTCCAGTTGTCACCGTTATCATTTGACTTCATGATGTACATATCGGAATAAGGACCGCCAGCAACAAAATAGATGGTATCGCCATGAGGTGTTCCCCATGCATATTCATCACCGCTAAAAGCGCTGTAATTAGTAGAGTCCAAACCGGGAAGCTGGATGCCGACTTTATCCCAGGTGGCACCGGCATCGGTGGACCTCCAATAGAGAAGTGCACCATCGAGGCCTTTGTAAACACCTCCACCATTACCCGATGGAAGGGTCATACATATAACATGGATGTTCTGATGATTGGTGCCGTTGGTGATGGTTCTTGACCACCAGATACTACCGGTAACACCTGTTGGTGCAACAGGAGCCGCCGTCTGGGTCCAGGTTCCGGTTCCTTTTCCGGGACGGGTGTTCATAACAAGTGCTAAGTTGCCTAAAGCCGGGTGGGCAATAACAAGCTCGCCATTGCCATTCCAGGGGCAGTAGGAAGGCCAGCCTGTCCTTATACTTTCAATACGTGCAGTAGGAGCTGTCTCCCAGCTTGTACCGTCAAAATAGTTATAACCGGTACCGCGGTCAGCATAAGCTGTTTCAACAAAACCCATCGTCCATGTACCTGCCATCGTCCCGTCTGGGTAAACATAAAAACGATTCTGGCATGCCTCATTGGTCTGCAGATCATAACGCGTAGTACCCAGTTGATCTTCCAATACAGCTTTTGTATTGACCGTTGAATTGGCAGGCTGCAATGGATTCATTACAGGAATATCAACCGCAGTTTTTGGAATTTTTTGCTCATACTTCCGGGCATACTTTGAAAGTTGCGCCATTGAGCCAACTGTGAAGGCAAGCATCAGAGCAAAAAGTAAAATTCGTTTCATGGCTTGATTTTTTAGGTTTGATAATAAAATCAGGGTAACATATTAATCCGGAACAATAAAAATATTTACACCTAATCGTAAATCAACATAATCCCTTCAAATATACGAAAATAATAAATAAACCAGGATAATTTTAAAGACGTAGTTTCCCGGTCATAAGGCAGTTGAAAGTTTGATTAAATGGGAAAAAAGCCGTCCCAAAAGAGGCGGTTTCTTTTTTTATGGTCGTTCGGTAATCATGTATTTGCGCTCAGGCCGCGCGGGCCTCGTCACCACAACGCGGCTGCGCCCAATGCTAAGATTGCCCCCATTCTCCCTTATTTCCGTCATTGACCCGCACTGGTCAAGGCCGCTTATGCGGTGACTGTATTTTTCTTTTTTAAGAAGCTATAAATGGGAGGTGAAAGTGGTTAACATGACCACTTTTTCAGGTTGCGTGTTATGCTGATTAATCCGGCTTCGATTTCGACTTTATCTTTCCCACTTAACATAAATCATTTTAAGCCTTTGTTTTGCTTGATATTGCCAAAAACAGGTTCTACATCAGCCGGTCGTTGTTTTCGGTGTTTTTTCCCTTGTTCGCGTAAGAGAAGTTCTCTGGCTTTTTGGATGGGTTTTCTTAAGCGGTGATTGTCCTCGATTGTTCGATTGCCTTTGCGGTTGTGACATACTCCCCGTAATGAACAACCGTGGCAATTCACTGCTTGAAATCGCTCACTGCGAAAACGGTTGATCGTGTTGTGATCCGGTTGACTCATGTCCGATATCCACATGAAATAAATGTTCTCTTTCAAGGCTGTTTCAATCCTGCTTGAAGTATAAATATTCAATAAGTTAAAGCCTACAAAAAAAACACCAGCCACCGCATAAGCGGCCTTGGCCAGCGCGGGGCAATTATTGAATTACGAAAGGATGGTGGAAGTCTTAGCGCTGGGCGCAGCCGCGTTGCGGTGACGAGGCCCGCCCGGCCTGAGGGCAAGTACTAAGTAGAAGTTGTTGTGATGAGTATTGGAAACTAATCTGTACGTGGGTTAAAAAAAGAAGCTGTCTCGTACTTTTGAGACAGCCTCTTTCAGATTATCTGGAATAATTTCCTTTATGGGAAATCAATTCAGCGTTTTATTCAACGATCATCTTATGGGTATAGGACTGGCCGTTGATTTTAACAGTATAGAAATAAAGGCCCGTACCCAGATGGCTGGCATCAATCGTAAACTGATGTGCACCGCTGGTAACAAAACCATTATCAATTGTCATTACATTCTCACCTGTAACATTGGAAACTTCAACGATAACGTTTGAAGTCTTGTCGAGGTAAACATTGAAGGTAGTTGTTCCGGTAACCGGGTTCGGGAAATTCTGGCCAACAAAGACTTTCTTTGAATCATGTGTGGGAACGCCGACATTAACAGAGGTAGAAATGGGTAACTGGCGGTGTTCGATGGTACAGGTCTGTGTTGCCAGGGTCGTAGTAATTAATGCTGATCCGGGTGTATTAGCTGTCTGGTAAATATAATCGAAATTACCGCCATACAGTATTTTTCCCATGGAAGGAAAAACAAACTCCAGATAGATATAGTCAATGCTGTTGTTAAGATCCAGCTGGGGCCATGCCCATTGCTGAGTTAAATAGTTCCACCCACGGGTCCAGATGTGACGGTAGTTGTAGTGGGTTGAATTCTGTGGATTCTGCCAGGTAATTCCATCCCAGATTACAACCATATTGCCGACATCGTCAATGGAGATATTCGGATGACTTGTCAAGCCTACACGATAGCTCGGAGCTAAACCCTGCAAGGTGTCGCCCGGATTGGGGCCATCTGCATAGTAACCCAGCAATTGTCCGTTTGCATCCAGGACATTAAGGTCTAAGCTGTCCTGTAACATAGGCATTGTTGTATTCCAATAAATCAAACCATTCTGGTCGATCAGAATATATTTTGTACTGCTCGTCATGGTACCACCGCCAATACCGCTGCAAACGTGGATCACACCGTTTTTGCCCATTTCACAGGCAACAGAACCGTCAGAAACATACCATGGTGGAATGTATGTTACAGTTGACGGGATCTTGCAGTTTGCATTGGTGAGGATTGGAATTTTAGTCCAGTTTTCACCATTGTCATTTGACTTCATGAGGTACAGATCGGAATAAGCACCACCAACTACAAAATAGAGGGTATCACCATGAGGTGTTCCCCATGCATATTCGTCACCGCCGAAACCGTCATAATTCGCAGAAGTTAAACCGGGAAGCTGGATGCCAACTTTATCCCAGGTAACACCGGCATCGAGGGATCTCCAATAGAGAAGTGCGCCATCGAGGCCATTGTAAACAGCTCCTCCATTAGCTACAGGGAGAGACAAACCTATTACATGAATGTTCTGATGATTGGTACCGTTGGTGATGGTTCTTGGCCATGCAAGACCACCGGTAACGCCGGTGGGTGCAACAGGTGCCCCTGTCTGTGTCCAGGTTCCGGTTCCTTTTACGGGACGGGTGTTCATAATAAGGTTTAATATACCTGTAGCTGCGTGGGCAATAACAAGCTCGCCATTTCCATTCCAGGGGCAGTAGGAAGGCCAACCTGTCCTTATACTTTCAATGCGTGCTGTAGGAGCTGTTCCCCAACTCGTACCGTCAAAATAGTTATAACCGGTACCGCGGTCAGCATAAGCTGTTTCAAGAAAACCCATTGTCCATGTACTCCCCATGGTTCCGTCAGGATAAACATAAAAACGGTTCTGGGGTGCCTCATTGGTCTGCAGGTCATAACGCGTGGTACCCAGCTGATCTTCCAATACAGCTTTTGTATTGACCGTTGTGTTTGAAGGCTGCAGTGGATTCACCACAGCATTATCAATCGCGGTCATGGGAACTTTCTGCCCATATTTATGAGCATACTTTGAAAGTTGCGCCATTGAACCAACTGTGAAGGTCAGCATTAGAGCAAAAAGAAAAATTCTTTTCATAATTTTTTGTTTTTAAGTTTGACAATTAACATTACTGAATTTATATTGATATTTTGAAGCAGTATTCCTGTAATTACCTTCAACCAAAAAGTTTTAATAATATCTCCCAAATATACTACACTTTTTAGGTATTAATCCGGAAATATGAAAAATATTTATAATTAGACGATAAATTATTTTCGAATGAATGTAATGATTTTCGATTTTTCCATCGTCCATCCTATATTGTCCATCCTCCCAATTCTGACTATTGACTTCTGATCAATCACGCCAAAGATACGGAAATAATAAATAAGCCAGGATGATGACGGCTATATTGATCGTAAGCAGGACGATGATAAAACCGTAGTTCCCCGACCATTGGGTAGTTGAGAGGGCGTTCTTTGAAACTTTCATCAGGGTTCCAAGCAGTGGAAGAACGATGGGAAAGCTCAGGATCGCCATGAGCGAAAAATTGTTGCTGGCCCTCGAGGCAATGGCGGCAACCATCGTAAGGATAGAAGCCAGTCCCAGGCTGCCAAGGATCAGCGTAATGAGAAAAAGCGGGATGTTGACGACCAGGTTCCCCATCAGGAGAAGGAAAAAGACAAACGATAGCACCGAAAGGATGGTCATGAGGAGGAGGTTGTAGATGACCTTTGAAAGCAGGATGGCCTGGGGACTGGCAATCGTATAATAGTAAAGGTGGCGCGCAGGACTTTCCTGGATGAAGCTTTTCGAAATCCCGTTAACGGCAACGAAGAGGAGTATGATCCAGAAAAGGGAATTCCATGTATCGGTATCGATGATCCTGTCAAATGCAAGATAGGTTACGAAGATGGTGGATACCAGGTACAGCAGGATCCCATTCAGAATATATTTCTGTTTCAGCTCCAGATGGATCTCTTTTCCAAGCAGTGTTTTTATTTCTGATGACAGCATTAATCTCAGGTTTTTTACAAAGGTAAATAAACAAACGAAAAGAGGCCATCCTTATGGACAGCCTCTTTTATGGGATCTGGAATAATTTCCTTTATGGGAAATCAATTCAGTGTTTTATTCAACGATCATCTTATGGGTATAGGACTGGCCGTTGATTTTAACAGTATAGAAATAAAGGCCTGTATCCAGATGGCTGGCATCAATCGTAAACTGATGTGCACCGCTGGTAACAAAACCATTATCAATTGTCATTACATTCTCACCTGTAACATTGGAAACTTCAACGATAACGTTTGCAGTCTTGTCGAGGTAAACATTGAAAGCAGTTGTTCCGGTTACCGGGTTCGGGAAATTCTGGCCAACAAAAATTTTCTTTGAATCATGTGTGGGAACGCCGACATTAACAGAGGTGGAAACTGGTAACTGACGATGTTCGATGTTACAGGTCTGTGTTGCCAGGGTCGTAGTAAGCACTGCTGATCCGGGTGTGTTAGCCGTCTGGTAAATATAATCGAAATTATTGTTCAACAGTATTTTACCCATGGAAGGAAAAACAAACTCCAGATAGATATAGTCAATGCTATTGTTAAGATCCAGCTGGGGCCATGCCCATTGCTGAGTTGCATAGTTCCACCCACGGGTCCAGATGTGACGGTAGTTGTAGTGGGTTGAATTCTGCGGATTCTGCCAGGTAATTCCATCCCAGATTACAACCATATTGCCGGCATCGTCAATGGAGATATTCGGATGACTTGTCATACCAACACGGTATGACGGTGGTAAAGCCTGCAAGGTGTCGCCCGGATTGGGGCCATCTTCATAGTAACCCAGCAATTGTCCGTTTGCATCCAGGACATTAAGGTCTAAGCTGTCCTGTAACATAGGCATTGTTGTATTCCAATAGATCAAACCATTCTGGTCGATCAGAATATATTTTGTACTGCTTGTTATTGTACCACCGCCAACACCGCTGCAAACGTGGATCACGCCATTTTTGCCCATTTCACAGGCAACAGAACCATCAGAAGAATACCAGGGTGGTAAGTAGGCTACAGTTGTCGGAACCTTTGAATTTGCATTGCTGAGGATTGGAATTTTAGTCCAGTTTTCACCATTGTCATTTGACTTCATGATGTACATATCGCTATAAGGTCCACCAACTACAAAATAGATAGTATCGCCATGCGGTGTTCCCCATGCATATTCGTCACCACCGAAACCGTCATAATTTGCAGAAGTTAAACCGGGAAGCTGGATGCCAACTTTATCCCAGGTAGCACCGGCGTCGAGGGATCTCCAATAGAGAAGAGCACCATCGAGGCCATTGTAAACGGCTCCGCCATTTGCTGCCGGAAGTGTCAAAGCTATTACATGAACGTTCTGATGGTTGGTACCGTTGGTGATGGTTCTTGGCCATCCAAGACCACCGGTAACACCACTTGGTGAGGTCGGAGCCAGGGTCTGGGTCCAGTTACCGGTTCCTTTTACGGGACGGGTGTTCATAACCAGTGTTAATCCTGTTGCCGGGTGGGCGATAACAAGCTCGCCATTTCCATTCCAGGGGCAATATGAAGGCCAACCTGTTCTTTGCGTTTCAATACGTGCTGTAGGAGCCGTTCCCCAACTGGTACCGTCAAAATAGTTATAACCGGTACCGCGGTCAGCATAAGCTGTTTCAAGAAAACCCATCGTCCATGTACCTGCCATAGTCCCGTCAGGATAAACATAAAAACGGTTCTGGGGTGCCTCATTGGTCTGCAGGTCATAACGCGTAGTACCAATCTGATCTTCCAATACGGCTTTCGTATTGACAGTTGTGTTGGAAGGTTGTAATGGATTCATCACTGGATTATCAACCGCGGCTCTGGGAATTTTCTGCCCATATTTATGAGCATACTTTGATAGTTGCGCCATTGAACCAACAGTGAAAGTCAGCATTAGAGCAAAAAGAAAAATTCTTTTCATGATTTTTTTTTTTAGGTTTGACAATTAATATTACTGAGTACAAATATAAGTTTATTATTTTCAGGTCTACAAAATTATTACATTTAATGTCATTGTGCAAAAGTTTGTGAAAAATTAGCTTTTCTGTCCTTCATCTTGATGTAAGGCCTTTTCCTTCGTATCAACCGGTATAATGGTGGAACGATGAAATTCTGCATTGTCCGAAAATATTTTCCGGTAGGTAATGTGCCGCTTTGCAAAGACCGCTCCCATTGATTCATGGAGCGCCCGCATTTTCGGGTTAAAATCGCCTACCCATGACAGTTCCAGTTCGGTGAAATAGGGCTTTTTTTTCAGGGTCTCATTCAGATGCCAGAAAATTCCCGATTCAAGTCCGTTACGCTGATACCGGGGTTTTACGCCCATAATGACAACCCTGCCCCGTGTCATGGTATTCCGGCTTTTCAGGTAAAGAAACTTTAACCGGTTCCACAAGTGCAGCTTGCCATTCAGGTGTTTCAGGATTTGATTCACATCCGGGAACATGATCAGGAAGGCAGCAGGGTCTTCCTGGTGATATACAAACCAGATCATCTCTTCTTCGAGGAAGGAACGCGATTTCTCCATGGTTTTAAGAAGCAGTTTTTCTTCCATCGGCGTAAAGTTCTCATGGAAAGTCCAGGCTGCGTCGTAGATTTCCTTCAGGTCATGGATGAACTTTGGAGCATCTTTATAGGTAAAATGGCGAAACTGGTATTCCGACTTGTTCCTTACCCAATCAGCAATCTTCCAGAAACGCTCCGGGAAAGGTCTTTTATAATCCAGGTGATTGGACACCTGTTCGAAATAAAATTTAAACCCATACGACTCAAACAGATTGCGGTAATAAGCAGGATTGTAATTCATGCCTATCCCGGGTTGAACGAATCCCTCCACAAGCAAACCCCAGTTCACATCGTTTTCCCCGAAATTGATTGGTCCATCCATGGCTTGCATGCCTTTATCTTTAAGCCAGTCGCGGCAAGTATCAAACAGCAGGAAGGCGGATTCAAGATCGTCGATACATTCAAAAAAACCCATCCCTCCGGTAGGTTGCTGAAAAGTGAAAGCTTTATTTTTATTGATGAAAGCAGCAACCCTTCCTGCAAGATTTCCCTGTTCATCTTTCAATATCCAACGTGCAGCCTCGCCATGGGTGAAAAAGCTGTTTTCTTCCGGATCAAAAATGGATTTGATTTCACGTTCGAGCGGACAAACCCAGGCAGGATCATCCTTATAAATGATCTTCGGGACCTTTAAAAACTCCCGGATAGTTTTTTTGTCTTTAACTTCGATGATTTGCATAGAATGTTTATTAGATGTTCCCTTCGACAGGCCCAGGGAACAATTCGATGGTTGAGCATGTCGAAACCACAGAATCAAAGGCAAAAATACAATATTTCGGGGAGCGTTAAAAAGAATAGCTATTTTTGTACCGGTCATCAGCAGATCCATGAAAAAACTGTATTGGTTCATTCTTAAATCTTACCTCGGGCCGTTGGTGATGACCATCTTTATTGCCCTTTTTATCCTGCTGATGCAGTTTTTGTGGAAATACATCGACGACCTTGTGGGGAAAGGTCTGGAGTGGTATGTTATTGCAAAACTTTTGTTTTTTGCCTCCTCCACTTTCGTGCCCTATGCCTTACCGCTTGCGATCCTGTTATCGTCGCTGATGATGTTCGGGAACCTGGGGGAACATTATGAGCTCGTGGCCATGAAGTCGGCAGGGATATCTCTGAGCCGGATCATGAAACCATTGATTGTTGTTTCGATCCTGATCAGCCTGCTGGGATTTTATTTTTCAAATGTCGTATTGCCCACGGCCAACCTGAAATTCCTTTCCCTCTTATTTGATATCCGTGAAAAGAAATTGGCATTCAACATCAAGGAAGGAGTATTTTATAATGGTATCGACGGATATGTGATCCGGGTCGGAAAAAAGGATCCGGATGGAAACACCATCCGGGATGTTATGATCTATGACCATACAAAGCACCAGGGTGATGTTTCGCTTACCGTTGCAAAGTGGGGAAAGATGGAGTTGACGCCGGATAAACGATTCCTGATCTTCCGGCTGTACAATGGCACTAATTATGAAGAGCGAACCGATCTCAGAAATTCGAACAGCACACATCCATTCCAGTATACAAAGTTCATTGAACAGTACCAGCAATTCGATCTTTCTACTTTTCAGCTGACGCGTACAGATGAGAAGCTCTTTAAGAACAATTATGAGATGCTGAACACGGGCCAGTTGCGAAAATCCATTGATTCGATTCAGAAAGAGACCCTTGAAGAACAGATAAATTTCGGAAAGATATTCATCCACAATTATTATTTCCTTTCAGCCACCGACCTGTTAAAAAAACCGGATAAAAATATCTCCGTTAACAAGCCGACAAAAGACCTGTTCGCCGGTTTCTCAACTGCCGACCGAAGCAGGATTATTGAGTCGGCCAAAAACACAGCCGTTGGAATTGATGAAACCCTTAAAGCCAACTCCGAAAATTTTTACCAAAAGGAAAAAACGCTTCACCGGTACCAGGTAGCCCTGCACAAGAAATTCACCTTTTCAATCGCCTGCTTTTTGCTCTTTTTTATCGGCGCTCCCCTTGGGGCCATCATTCGGAAAGGAGGCCTGGGGCTTCCGGCAGTTATCTCTACCATCTTCTTCATTCTCTTCTGGATTCTTTCTATTTCCGGGGAAAAATATTCGATAGAAGGGGTTTTGCCGGCTTACCAGGGGATGTGGATCGCGCCACTGGTTCTTTTGCCTATCGGGGGTTTTCTGACCTATAAGGCAACCATAGACGCTTCCCTGCTCGATATGGATGTATGGATCAAGTTTTTCTTGAATTTGAAATCATTGACAAAAAAGAAGCGTGTATGAAGGTCCTTCTTCTTTGTAATAAATCTCCCTATCCCGCTAAGGAAGGCGGTCCCATCGCCATGAGCATGATTATTGAAGGGCTCATCCGGGCGGGGCATAGCGTGAAGGTATTGGCCGTCAATTCCAATAAATATTACGTTGAACTATCTTCGATCCCGGAAGCATACAGAAATAAGACAGGTATTGAACTTGTAGATGTCGATCTGAGTGTTCGACCGTTAGCCGCCTTCCGGAACCTGTTCACCAGCCGGTCTTACCATGTTGAACGGTTCATCTCCAGCAAACTGGAAACCACTTTGATCAGGATCCTGCAAGCCGAAAAGTTTGATATCGTCCAGTTTGAAATGCTGTATATGAGTCCTTATGTCAAAGTAGTAAGGAAGTATTCCGACGCCAGGATCGTGTTACGGGCGCATAACATCGAACACCTTATCTGGCAGCGGGTATCAGCCAGCACAAAAAATCCGGTGAAACGCTTCTACCTTCAATACCTGGTCAGGAAACTGAAAAAATACGAATGCTCCACGGTCCGCCAGTTTGATGGCATTGCAGCCATAACCGAGCAGGATGCAGCATTCTTCCGTTCTGCAGGATGCCTGCAACCGGAAGACGGAAGGCGGATTCCTGTTGTTGCGATCCCATTTGGAATCGATCCGGATCAATTTCCGGAAACGAATACTGAACCTGAATTTCCTTCCCTTTTCTCGATCGGAGCGATGGACTGGATCCCCAACCTGGAAGGGATCTGCTGGTTTCTGGAACAGGTCTGGCCGCAGATCCATCACAAATACCCCCGACTGCATTATTACCTTGCGGGCCGGCACATGCCCGGATGGATCAGGGAAAAAGGGTTTCCAAATGTCGAGGTTATGGAAGAAGTGGAAGATGCCATAACATTTATGCGCTCCAAGGCTATCCTGATCGTCCCGTTGTTTTCAGGAAGCGGGATCCGGATCAAGATCATCGAAGGAATGGCGACCGGGAAACCGATCATCTCCACCGCCGTGGGTGCCGAAGGTATCCGGTGTACCCATGGCCAGAATATTTTCATCGCCGACACTCCGGAAGAATTTGTCCGCTGCATTTCGGCCTGCATTGAAAATAAGATCCTGTGCGAAACAGTTGGCAGGAATGCCAGGGATCTCATATTGGCTGAATACAACCGCGATCTGATCATTTCAAAACTGATCGGGTTTTATCAAAAAATCAGGGAATGATCCGGGATTTATTTATTTTTGCTCTTCCAAGTTTACTTCATGAAACTGTTTTTTCTACTTCCACGGGTGCCTTATCCCACTGAAAAAGGAGATAAGCTAAGGGCCTTCAACCAGTTAAAACAACTTTCGCAGAAGCATGAGATCATTTTATGTGCGCTCAACGACTCTGTTCTTCATGAAGATGCCGAAAAAGTGCTTTCAACTTATGCTAAGCATGTATACATTATTGACATATCCAGGGCTTCCATTTATCTACACCTCGCACGGACCCTTTTCTCCGATAAACCTTTACAGGTAGGATATTTTTACAATAAAAGGATTAACGGGATTATCCGTTCTCTGATCGAAAAGCATAAGCCTGATCATATTTTCTGCCAGCTGATACGGGTTGCCGAATATGTTAAAGGGATTCCCATCCCGAAAACCCTGGATTACCAGGATGTTTTCTCGAAAAATGTGGAACGCCGCCTGGCTACCGCACCTTTTTATATGAAACCATTCCTGAGGATGGAATACCGGCGGTTGCTCCGGTATGAACATGATGTCTTCGGAATGTTCGACAACAAAGTCATCATCTCCATCCCCGACCGTGACCTGATCCCTCATCCTGAAAGGGAAAAAATCGTGGTCGCCCGTAACGGGGTCGACACTACATTCTTCAGGCCTATGAACCGTGACAAGCAATACGACCTGGTGTTTACGGGAAATATGGGATATCCCCCGAACATCAATGCAGCGGAATTCCTTGCACATAAAATCCTGCCCCTTGTTATGTCGCATAAACCCGAAATCCGGATCCTCATTGCCGGCGCCAGTCCTAACCTCCGCGTCTCGGTACTGAAATCCGAAAACATTGAAGTCAGCGGGTGGGTTCCCGATATGCGCGAATGCTACGCCATGGCAAAAATTTTTATCGCTCCGATGCAGATCGGAACCGGCCTGCAAAATAAGTTGCTGGAAGCCATGGCCATGCAGATCCCTTGTATCACCTCCCCCTTAGCCAACCAGGCTCTCCAGGCAAAAGAAAATGAAGAGATCCTGATCGCCGACACCCCTCAAGCATATGCCCGTCATATTCTCTTTCTCCTTGACAATCCTGAAAAAGCCCGTCAGATCGCCTTTGCAGGTTATGAATACATCCTCAGTAACTTTAGCTGGGAAGCAGAGACGGATAAAATTGAAAAATTATTAAATATGAAGTAATCCCGGATCTGAAATTTTACATTTTACATTCTTCATTCTTCATTCTTCATTCTTCATTCTTCATTTTAGTATAACCATGGCCGACGATAAAAAGATCATATTTTCGATGGTAAATGTCAGCAAGACATTCCCTCCTCATAAACAGGTATTAAAAGAAATCTACCTCTCCTTTTTTTACGGGGCCAAGATTGGCATTATTGGACTGAATGGATCCGGGAAATCAACTTTGCTGAAGATCATTGCGGGTACTGAGAAATCCTTCCTGGGTGATGTGGTATTCTCTCCGGGATACAGCATCGGCTTGCTGGAACAGGAACCGCTGGTTGACGAAACCAAAACGGTGCTGGAAATCGTCAAGGAAGGCGTTCAGGAGGTGGTCAATCTGCTGGAAGAATATGAACAGGTGAATGCCCGGTTTGGAGATCCTCTTTCAGATGCAGAGATGGATAAGCTGATCCAGCGACAGGGAGAATTGACGGAATTGCTCGATCATTCCAATGCATGGGATCTTGACAGCCGCCTGCAGCGGGCGATGGATGCACTGCGCTGCCCCGAAGGTGACCGCCCGGTAAATGTGTTGTCGGGAGGAGAAAAAAGACGGGTTGCCTTATGTCGTCTCCTGCTCAGGGAACCTGATATCCTGTTGCTGGATGAGCCGACCAACCACCTGGACGCCGAATCGGTACAGTGGCTTGAACAGCATCTTAAGCAATACAAAGGAACCGTAATTGCAATCACACACGACCGGTATTTTCTTGACAATGTTGCCGGCTGGATCCTGGAACTGGACCGTGGCGAAGGCATTCCATGGCAGGGAAATTATTCATCCTGGCTGGAACAGAAATCAAACCGCCTGGCCATGGAAGAGAAATCGGAAAGTAAACGCAGGAAGACCCTGGAAAGGGAACTCGAATGGGTCAGGATGTCGCCGAAAGCCCGTCAGGCCAAAGGAAAAGCCAGGCTGGCAGCTTATGAACGCCTGCTGAATGAAGATGTTAAACAGAAGGAGGAACGGCTGGAACTCTATATTCCCAATGGTCCAAGGTTAGGGAATAAAGTGATCGATACATCTGCCGTCGCAAAATCCTTCGGGGATAAACTGCTATTCGAGAACCTGGAATTTTCGCTTCCTCCTGCAGGGATCGTAGGGGTTATCGGTCCCAACGGCGCCGGGAAAACCACCTTGTTCCGGCTGATCATCGGTTCTGAAAAACCGGACACCGGAACCTTTAACATCGGCGATTCTGTAAAGATAGGATACGTAGACCAGAGTCATGCCTCCATTGATCCTGATAAAACAGTCTTCCAGGTCATCTCAAACAACAGCGAGATCATCCAGCTGGGAGGCCGGTCGATGAATGCAAGAGCCTATGTAGCCCGGTTTAATTTCACCGGGGCAGACCAGGAGAAGAAATGTGGTGTGCTCTCCGGAGGGGAACGCAACCGGCTGCATCTTGCCCTGACCCTCAAAGAAGAAGCAAACGTACTCCTGCTCGATGAACCCACCAACGATATTGATGTGAATACCTTACGGGCCCTTGAAGAAGGACTTGAAAATTTTGCAGGCTGTGCTGTAATCATCTCACATGACCGCTGGTTTCTTGACCGCGTGGCAACCCATATCCTGGCATTTGAAGGAAATTCGCAGGTCTGTTTCTTCGAAGGCGGTTATTCTGAATATGAAGAAAACCGGAAGAAAAGACTGGGAGATGAATCCCCGACCCGGATCCGCTACAAGAAACTGAAAGCAGATTAACAGATTTAACGGGTATTTGCGAGGCTTTTAACGGAACTTTGGATTCCCCGATTATTATTATCTTTGTACAAATTTTCCGGAATGTCACTCCAGAAACCTTCCATTCCCAAAGGCACGCGTGATTTCTCCCCGCTTGAAATGGTGAGGAGAAACTATATTTTCGATACCATCCGCAAAGTATTCCAGCTTTTCGGTTACCAGCCCATCGAAACGCCGGCTATGGAAAATCTTTCCACCCTGCTGGGAAAATACGGCGAAGAAGGCGACAAATTGCTATTCAAAATCCTGAATTCAGGGAATTTTCTGGATTTTGGAGGTCAGAAGTCAGAGGTCGGAAGTCAGAATCATGAACAACTTGATTACAAAACACTTTTGCCTTATATTACCGAAAAAGGATTACGCTACGACCTTACGGTTCCTTTTGCACGATTTGTAGTCCAGCATCAGAATGAGATCACTTTCCCTTTCAAGCGATACCAGATCCAGCCCGTGTGGCGTGCCGACCGGCCCCAGAAAGGACGTTATCGTGAATTTTTCCAGTGCGACGTAGATGTGATCGGCAGCGATTCCCTGCTGAATGAAGTGGAATTGATACAGATCGTGGATAAAGTTTTCACCAGCCTGGGACTGAAATATATTGTTAAACTGAACAACCGGAAGATCCTTTCCGGGATTGCAGAGGTGATCGGCGAACCCGGCGGGCTGATTGATCTTACCATTTCTCTTGACAAAATGGAGAAAACCCATATGGACTTTGTCATCACCGAACTCCGTGAGAAAGGATTTGCAGATGCTTCGATCGATGCCCTTGCACCATTCCTGAATTTTGCTGCGGAAAAGGACCTATCCGTTATTTTCCCCTTTTTAAAAGTCAATCTTCATGATTCCTCCACAGGATTGACCGGAATCGATGAAATAGAAAGAATAACAGGCTATCTCCAGGATCTTCAATTATCCGGTTCGATAGAACTGGACATCTCTCTTGCCCGTGGGTTGAATTATTATACAGGGACCATCATCGAGGTGAAAGCAGCGGATGTTCCCATGGGGAGCATTTGCGGGGGTGGCCGTTACGACGACCTTACCGGGATCTTTGGTCTTAAAGGTGTTTCCGGTGTCGGGATCTCTTTCGGTGCCGACCGGATCTATGATGTTATGAATGAGCTGAACCTTTTTCCTGAGATGATCGAAGCTACTACAAAAGTCCTGTTCGTGAATTTCGGGGCAGCAGAGGAAAAATATTGCCTTCACCTTCTGACCAGCCTTCATGAATCAGGCATTCCTGCTGAAATATTTCCCGACACTGCCAAATTGAAGAAGCAGCTGGATTATGCCAACCGCAAAAAAATCCCTTATGTGGTGCTGGTGGGTGAGGATGAGATGAAAAAGGGCAGGCTTATGCTGAAGGATATGGCGACCGGTGAACAGGGGTTGATGACATTGGAACAAGTAATGGAGAAAATAGCGAAATAGCGATTGCTTCGTCACTACCTCCTCGCAATGACAAAAAGCGAAATAAATAAGACTTAAAACTTAACACTTAAAACTTAAAACTATTATGACTCTTGTTATTAAAGGTGCAGGGTTGACCATTGAAGATATTGTCCGCGTTGCCCGACAGAATGAAAAAGTAGAACTGGACAAGAAAGCCATTGAACGGATCCATGCCTGCCGTGCCATGCTGGAAAGAAAAATTGAGGCCCATGAGATCATGTATGGAGTGAATACCGGTATCGGTGAATTCTCGGAAGTTGTCCTGAATGATGATCAGGTAAAAGATTTTCAGAAATACCTGATCTATAACCATGCTGCAGGGATAGGCGATCCGATGCCCATTGATTGGGTACGCGGTGCCATGCTGGGGCGTATTAATGTTCATGCACACGGAAATTCAGGCTCACGGCTGGAAATCACACAAACGCTGGTTGACATGCTCAACAAGGGTGTCACGCCTTTTGTTTGCCAGAAAGGATCGGTGGGGGCATGTGGCGACCTTGCACCGATGTCACAGATTGCCCTGCTGATGATGGGAGAAGGCCACGCCTATTATAAAGGTACGTTATATACAGGAAAAGAAGCGCTTGAAAAAGCCGGAATTCCTGTTCCGGGATTGATGGCACGTGACGGTCTGGCCACCATCAACGGTTCGAATGTACTTACTGCAATGAGCGCTCTTTTTCTCTTCGATGCAAACAACTGGTTGAAACAAGCAGAAATTGCAGCTTCTATGTCGCTGGAAGCCATGAAAGCCAACATGCGGCCTTATCAGCCGAAACTGCATGAGGTCAGGGGATTTAAGGGTGCCATCCGGAGTGCTGCAGCCATCCTGAAATGTGTAAATGGCGGCGACCTTGCCGAAGGGAAAGTAAAATGCAAAGTCCAGGATGCCTATTCAATGCGTTCAACACCACAGGTTATCGGCGCCGCACACGATGCGCTTGCCTATGCACGCTCGCAGGTCGAGATCGAACTCAACGGAGTTGGGGATAACCCGGTCTTCTTCCCCGAAGAAAACCTGCAGCTATCCGGGGCAAATTTCCAGGGTTCACCGGTATCTGTTCCCATGGATATGGCAGGGATAGTAGTTACAATGGTCAGTGTGATGTCGGAAAGGAGAATGAACCGTTTGAACAATCCTGCCCTCAGCGTTGGCTTACCGGCTTTCCTCACAAAAGGTGCCGGCATGTTCAGCGGAATGATGCTGAGCCAATATACCGCCGATATGCAGATCGTTGAACAACGTATCCTGTCGGCCCCGGCTTCGATACAAAGTATTCCCGCTGCAGCAGACCAGGAAGATTTCGTTTCAATGGGGATGAATACAGCGCTGAAGAATTTCCAGATCCTCGACAATGCTTATGGCATCCTGGGCATTGAATTCATGGCTGCCGCACAGGCCCTTGATTTCAGGGAATATAAATTCGGCGCCGGTGTCAACAAAGCAAAGGAAATAATACGGAATCATGTTGCATTCCTGGATGTTGACCGCCCATTATATCCCGACCATAATGCCATGAAATCCCTGGTCAAATCCTGCGAGATCCTGGATGAGGTTGAGAAAGTCGTCGGAAGCCTTGAGTAAACTTTCTGAATTAATCAAAAGCTAAATGGAAGAGCAACAAATCCTGCCAGCCACGGAGTCCGGAAAAAAACGTCCTAACCTGCTGACTATACTCTGCATTCTGACCTTTATTTATAGCGGCCTGAGTGCTGTCTCGAACCTGATGGTTTTCATATTCTTCGATGCATCAATGAAATTTGCAGCAGAACTGGTGAAAGCATTCAAGTTGCCGGGTATGGATCTGTTGTTGAATGTCAGACCTGTCTATTTCGCAGCTACTGCGTCGATCAATGCCCTTGCCGTTGCAGGAGCGATAATAATGTGGCAACTGAAAAAGCTGGGCTTTCATATCTATACAATTTCACAGATACTGGTGATCCTGGCTCCCATGTATTTTTTCCGGTTTCCGGGTCCGGATTTCTTCAGTATCCTCTTATCAGCAGCATTCGTGCTACTGTATAGTTCTAACCTGAAAAAGATGTCCTGAAAATGGAAGAGATCAACACGAAAACCGGAAATACCCAGGAAGAATCAGCCAAACGGCCATTTTTTCTGACGGTTCTATGTTTATTCTCCTTCGTCTTCTTTGGCCTGATCTCTGTTCTTTTTCTTTTGGCATTGCTGTATTCAGGATCCATAGCGGATATGGTTCTCCGCTATGCGCCCGAAAATTCACCAGCAAGGATAACCATCCTTTTTTATATCCTCGGGGGATTCCTCCTGCATACCTTATCACTGGCCGGCAACATCCTTATCTGGAAAATGAGAAAGCTGGGGTACATCCTGTTCGGCATCTCATCGCTGATAATTGCCGCATATCAATTGTCCGCAACAAAGATTTCACCCCTGACCACGGCCTTTTATATCGGACTCATTTTTGCATTCGGTTTCTTTCTGAAAAAACTGAAATAACGGGAATGAATACAATCCCCCCAGATCCTTCCTTCCCACTTTCTTCCTTAACACTTAAAACTTAACACTTCCTCACTTTCTCACTTTTCTTTTACAATTTCGCAATTCATTAACTTTAAAGAGGTTAAAAATATCCTGTTTATCCAGCACAATTTATATTAACTTTTTATTAACATTTTGTTAAATTTGTTTGACTTTTAAAGATTTTATTTCTTAAAATTGCATTGGGAATGACGAAAACCGTAGGGAAACATTTCAATTTATCCAATATACCGGATGACATGATCAGGTGTAATCCGGCTCAACTTATTAATATTCCACTGATTATTAACACTTTTACTAACCAAAACCATCCATTATGAGAAAATTTACAATTGTCCTTGCTCTACTTTTAATGGCAGGACTGCAAGGAGTACTTGCACAAACACGGATCATATCCGGTGTTGTCACATCATCGGAGGACAAATCCCCCATTCCCGGGGTGACCATCGTTGTTAAAAGTAC